>JAABUK010013321.1_pt1 | contig 10282 bp, 14 predicted proteins | sample 5559141 | NCBI WGS metagenome assembly JAABUK01 (sample SAMN10711869, study PRJNA513367) | rock metagenome | isolation source: Antarctica rocks | place: Antarctica: Victoria Land, Pudding Butte nord | collected 2016-01-03 | reverse complement strand
TTCAAGCTGAACTTTCTGTTACAGAAGTTGAACAAGTCTTCCAGACTGGGACCGAGAAGGTCTATCACCATGACGTTGTAGTCACCCTCGACTCCATACCAGCGGATGTTGGGAATTCCAGCTGCAACCACACACCATTGGCTTAAGTACTTGTGGCAACTTTGTTGAGCAAAGGCAGCAAGCCGTTAGCTCACTTCCTCCTTGCAATATCTTGTACAGTTTGGACTCATACAGCAGCTGAGGATGCTTGGTTTTGATTGACTCCTGCAAAAGGAAGCAAGTGAAGACCATGTCATGGTTATTCAGTAAAGTTGCGTAAGTCAAAAGCAGAGCTAAAGCGCACCAACTTGATGCCAACCTCCTCCCCAGTGTGAATGTGTAAACCTGCAGGTGGTGACTAGTAAGCCAAAAAGTTGACTCACAAAAAATCTTGATAGTCGAACAGTCGAACAGGGTGATTCACTGTGAGCTTTCTTGCCTAGGTAGATATCTCCGAAGGAACCACTGCCGATCTTTCTGCCAAGGCGGTATCTCCCTGCTATGCGAATATCTAGAGCCATTGTACAGCAGTCCCCGCGACCAGGCGCTTTGTGCTAATAGCCACAACACTACCCTCAGCGCCCTCAGCGCACAGGGTCAGGACAAGTCACGACCCCCCTGATTCCAAGCATTCATGAATTGGTTTGGAAAGGTAATCGGATCGGCAATACTCCTGCTGGTTCGCTTCGATCTCAACTGCCTTCTCTTTGTCCAGGTCGAGACAAGCCCTTGCTTCCCTCGCCGTTGTAACAGAGTTCCCTAATCCAGAATCCCCACATGCTCAGGGATCAAGGCTTCGTCAAGGCAGGCGGCTAATTGTAAACTTTGCGCGACATTTGCAGCGATCTCGGTTGTATTGCGTCTGGGTAGCCAGCATGGCGTCCGAAGGTGGGCCCATGAATTTCGCCGCCGCAATGGAGAAGAAAACGGACTCATCCCCGCTCAGAAACGTGCAGCTGGATGGGCTAGCTGTTCTCAAGATCCTGAAGCACTGCAAAGAAAGCATGCCTTCCCTAGTCACAGGGCAGCTGCTCGGTCTTGACATTGGCCAAACTCTGGAAGTGACAGACTGCTTCCCTTTCCCTGTAAGAGTTATTGCCTTTTAAAGATAGGAGGTGCAGTTTTGTTGACGCCTTGTAGCATGACGACAACTTCATTGACATCTTGCAGACCAGAACAGAAGATGATGAAGGCAATGAGGCAGATGGAGCCAACTATCAGCTTGAAATGATGCGGTGTTTGCGGGAGATCAACGTTGACAATAACACAGTCGGCTGGTGCGCAGCTCTGTTCATACTGGCAATGCAAATCTTGTTATTACACGTTCAAGTCAAGAACACATGTCTGCCATTGCAGGTATCAGTCCACCCAGCTTGGTTCCTTTCAAACGGTTGAGTTGATTGAGACCTTTGTAAACTACCAGGAAAGCATCAAGCGCTGTATTTGCATCATCTGTGACCCTCAGCGTAGCAGTGGTGGAGGTCTAGCTGTAAAAGCAATCAAGCTTAAAGACAGCTTTATATCTGCTTACAAGGGTGATGGTATCCTCACAACTGAAAAGGTCAAGGCGGGGAACATCACCTGGAAAGAGATTTTTGAGGAAATCCCAGTCAACCTGCAGAACTCAGCCTTGGCAGCAGCCATGCTGGCAGAGATCGAGCCACCATCAGTCATTAAGCAAATTGATGTTGACAAGCTCAACCTCTCTGTTTTGCCTACTCTGGAGCGTAATCTGGAATTTGTCACAGACTGCTTGGATGATGCTGTGATGGAGCAGCAAAAAGTCTCATACTACCACAGAAATGTGGCCAGGCAGCAACAGCAGCAGGCGCAGTGGCTGCAGAAGCGCCGGCAGGAGAATGCACAGCGGCGTGCAAATGGTGAAGAAGCGCTGCCAGAAGAGGATTTGCAACAGTTCAAGCCTATCCCTGAACCCAATCAGTTAGACAATTTCCTCATCACCAACCAGATCAACACCTACTGTGAGCAGCTGAGCAGCTACAGCATGCAGAGCCTGCAAAAGCTACAGCTCATGGAGGCGCTCCAGCAATCCCACCTTTGAGATGTGTAGGGTTGCGCCACCCTGTCACACTGAACAAATGAATTCTAGTGTTTACTGATTTGAGCAGTGGCATACTCCACCCCAGACTGTTCGATTTACACACTCTGTCTGCATCAGCACTTAACGCAGAGGTGCAAGGTGCTTTTATTTGATAAGGGCCTTGTCTGGCTGTGTGCAATATAGCAGATGCCATCAGAATCACATGTGTACCCTTGCTACTTGATTTGACACTGTACTGCCAATGTCTAGCAGACTGTGTGCCTGTGGTGTTTTTACATCAGTCAGGAATCATTCTGTATTACTTTGTATGCTGTGCCTCCAAGACTGGATCTAGCAGCACATGGCCCCGAGAGTGGAGGCAGTTGCACATGCTGTAGTCCAGCGAACACAGGCACTATTGCATACTAGTATACTGTGCACAAGCAACAGCTAGCCGATCCTAGCCTTAACATCGAAGAAAGCCTTGGCAAAGAATCAACATATCAATGACGACTGTCGACATCCTGCTGCAGCATGCTATAATTTTACTGGAAAGCAAGAATCAACAGCATGATGCTGACCGTCATTCGTTGTCCTCATGTGCAATGTTCAAGGTTGTCAAGCATGTACGTATGCTGCGCAACAACTTCTGGAGACATAAAACTGAGCCAAGCGCGTAATTGTGCTGAGCAACACCAACATGTTGAGACATGAAACTGACTATCTACTGACAATGTTGTCAAGCAAGCACGCTGAAAAGCATGGCAAGCAATGCCATGTAAGGATCCTGCCCAATGATGGCAACATTAGTCATTCAGTGCTGCATGAGTAGCTTTGAGATGGTGCTTGAAGCTGACAATATCTCCCTCCCATCGCTGTACGCCACCCTTGGCAACCACCCAGATCTCTTTGGCAACCTGATCAATAAGCCTGAAGTCATGACTTACAAGCACCAGGCCTCCATCCCACTCTGAAGTGCACAAGTCCGTTTCATTGTTAGCTGTGACCAGTCAGCAGCAATCACTCTGTGACAAATACACCTCTCAGTATGCACTAAATCACCAGATGACCCTCCTACACAGCGCATTTGTGAAGGCAGCACCAAAGGTGCACATGCTGTTTAAGCTTTTCAGTACTGGTCAAACATCCCAGCTAAAAGCCATAGCAAAGCCCTTACCATTGATGGCTGTGGCCAACGAATCGATAGTTTCTATGTCCAGATGGTTTGTAGGCTCATCCAGCAGCAGCATGTGCGGTGTTTGCATGGCTAGCCACGAAAACACAACCCTGCTGCGTAGCCCATCTGACAGTTGAGCCATCTTGGACGTCTGTGCTTTGCCTGTGATGCCAAACCGCCCTACTTGTGATCGCATCTTCTCAACGCCTCCAGCATTGGGGAACTCCTTGATCTGCAGATTGGCCACTGGAGTTTGCTGACACCGATGTAAATGGTTATGGCCATTACAGATAGATGCAGATTGATGAAGTGAGGGCTGGATGTGACAAAGCACAAGGACCAAATGGCAAAACACTGCAGTTCATGTATGATGCAATTCTGTACTGCATGCACTGTCAGCTATATCTATTTTTTGCAGGGACGACCAGCAGTGTGCATGACCAATGTGCATACAACCAGGTAAAGGCAAATACACGTGCAAGTAACATCTCACACGTTTCATGCTGTAGGGACAGGCATGCTTACCATGTACTCAAGGGGCGTCAGCTCAGGGTCCAATAGCTCTGTCAGATGTTGGTGATATTGGCCAATTTTGAGGTGATTATGCCGTTTTACCATTCCATCAAGAGGCTCTAGAGTGCCAACCATCAGCTTCAGCAAGGTAGACTTTCCAGCACCATTGGGACCTACCAATGCAACTCTTGAGTCTAGATCGACACCAAAGTCCACCTACACACAAGCATGCTAGCTTCTTGCACACTGCGAGTCACTTATGCCTTCTTGGATATTGATCTTGAGAGTCACAGCTTCTACTGATGCCTGTGATGGCTTTGGAACACCGGTAGCAGGTTGATTGCATGCAGAGTTTCTAAGTAGTTCAAGTAAGCGGCTTCAAGTGCACACTGCCCATGCTCATGCACACTTATGAGAAATCATGACTTGTCCGACAGCATTTGCAGCACAGGCACCCACAACAGACAGGCATGCAGGCAGGAAGAGCTTTGCTTACATTTCGATAAAGGACCCTTTCTGGAGAGTAGCCAAAAGTGACATCTGCAAACTGCAGGACGGGAGGTGGCAGCTTGCCGACATCTGTGAACCTGAGGCGCACAACATGATCACCCTGGACCTTCTCTGTCAGGCCCCCTCGCACCATTTTGTCCAAAGTCTTCTCTTTACTCTGTGCTTGGCGAGCCAGCTTAGCACTGCCGTGACCAAACCTAGCAATGTACTCTTTCATGTTGGATATCTGATCCTGCTCCCACCGGAACTTCTTCATCTGTGCATCCTCAAGTTCTGCTCGAGTCCTCACGTATGCATCATAGTTGCCTGCATGTCACGTATGGCAACCATGAAGGGTATTGCTGCTTTGTGTGATGAGGATGGCAGAGTGTCTGAGAAGCTCTGCAGGTCTTCACAGCAAACAGCTGCATCCTGCGTGTGTGCAGCCATTGCCTACAACACCCTTGACTGCAATATGTCATGGTGCATTTGTTTGCGCAGGTTTGGCCAGTCACTATGCAACCACGCACAAGTTCACAAGGGCACTGCTGCTGCGCTGAACAGTGACAGTGTTGCAACAGCAATATGGATCATGAAGACTGCAATGGTTGCATTGTCAAGAAGAGCTGTCGCTGATGCGCACCTCCATAATACTTCAGCTTCTTCTGGTGCATGTGGATGACGTTTGTACATATGCCATTCATGAAGTCTTGCGAGTGGGACACCATGAGCAGGATTCTCTTGAAGCCCTTCAGGGTCTCCTCAAGCCACACACAGGCTTCTAGATCCAGGTGATTTGTGGGCTCATCCAGAATCAGGAAGGTTGGGTCCACAAAAAGAGCTCGGGCTAGAGCTATTCGCATCCTCCAGCCTCCTGAGAAGTCCTTGGTTGCCTGATGCTGCATACGAGTGTCAAAGCCAAGACCATGTAGAAGCTTTGCTGCTCTGGCCTCTGTGGTAGATGCATCCAGGTTCTCAAGCCTGCATGCAAGGTGCAGGGCTCTTGGCTTTGGCTTTTAGAACCTGGTGAAGCAGTGATGGTCTTGCGCTGTCTGTGCATTTAGCATCAGGTCTGGGATGATGGCATACCTTTCATAGACATCCTCTAATCGTTGCTGTGCCTCAGCATCATCCTGTGAGACTTGCAGCAGTTGCTCTGCTTCCTTCTCAAGCCGAATCTTCTCATCATCAACCTTCATCACAGCCTCTAGCGCTGTCAGGTCTGACGCCTCAATTTCTCTGTCTAGAAGATAGGTATCAATATGATCTGGAATATCAATCTCTCTGTTTCCTAAAGCCTTCAGTAAACTAGATTTGCCACAGCCATTTGGACCAAGAAGACCATAGCGTCTGCAGCACTGTGTGCTTGATCAGTACAACTTGTCAGTCAAGAGATAGCCCCAGCATGCCTGACTGACCTGCCGTAATTCAATTCTAGGTTGGTGTCACTGATGAGTTCGTGGCCGTGAAAAAGCAAGCTGAAGTTCTCAAACTGAATGTCTCGTGACTGAGGGTGTGAAGTCAATATTCCTGTGCAAGTCCTTTCGGACAGAACCATTTCTTCCAGCTGCTTATCCAATGGCGTGCCATCTGCAGCTGTTGCTTGTCCATTCGAACTAATGTTTTCAGCCTCCTCCGCTACCTTGTTCGCAGCTGTTTCGTTCTTGACTATGTTTTTCAGTACATTCACTTTCTTGGCTGCGGCCTTCTTTTTTTTGGCGTCTGAGACCATGATAGCAAACTAGAACCGGAAGAAGCACGGATGGTACTATTACTTGCTGAACGTCGCCGGTAACACGCAGCAGTGCTTCTCTGACGGCCTTTGGGAAGCTTTCAGCACGTGCGCACTGAAAGGTCTGCACGTGATCTTTAGTCATTTATAGCGTAATGCCCTGTGTCGTCGTCAAGTGCTGTAGACTCCACCGCCTGTTCATCCCGTTGCCCTCAAGCCAGCGTGGAAGCCTTAGGATTGCAGCAGCAGGATTGAGCGATGTCACAGCTTGTGAGAGGTGTCAGGAATGCGTTGAGGTCGACTGAAAAGCTTGGACTACAGAGACATTTCATTGCAGCAGGCAGCAGGTTTCAGCACTCAGCTGCTGCTTCAGGCAGTGCTGGTGAGCGTCAACAGAATGTGTCAGTGGACCCCTTCACGTCAGCTTTGCAGAGTAAGACCGAGAAGGAGCTGATGGACCAGATGCTTAGACAGGCAGAAGAGCAGGAGCAAGTTGAGGACGCTGCCGAGAGGGTATGGCCATAGCTGTATTTTGAAGGCTGATACTGACAGCTGCATTCAGCTTTTTGGTTCCGTGAACATCATACGTCCTGTCACAGCTTATGGTTTCAAAGGTATATTGCAGCGCAGGCACGTGTTGAGCAACGAGGAGAGCACGGTGGTCCCAAGGGCGAAGAACCCACACGTTTTGGTGAGTAAGTTTACTAGAATGAGAGAATTCGTTGTGTGGTCTGCTGGAGGACCTGGCTCATGTTTGAGTTACCAGAAGAAAATTCCTTTACACATTTTCACCAGTGTGCTCACTGCTGATCCAGGGGACTGGGAAAAAGGTGGACGCTGCTATGACTTTTGATACTGCATTTCGAAGAAAGAGGGCAGCAACGTATTGATGCAGCCATGTCTGTGCTTCAGAGCAGGGTTCAGCAGATTGAGTTCAGAGTGTTTGACACAGGGCTCATACACTAAAGCTTTGAGCGCCAATTCTGTTGCAGCCATATATAGGTAGTCTTGACACGCTTCAGTTTTTCAGAGACCCAATGGGGTTACTATTTGCCCCATAATTTTGCCTTGCTTTTTTGTGTGCATTTACTTATCTTCCAGCGTTTTCTTGATAGATTAGATCTTAGGTATGCCTTCCCAAAAATGCACTGACTTGCAGCATGTATCAAATGAAGTTCGCACACCATCTGCGTGCCAATTATGGACTTGGGTAGTGATTGGAGTATATGTGCTGCCAATGTGGTAATATTTTTGCAAAAGCACTGTAAGCTGGGCTGCTGTCTGTGCTCTGAGGCTGTGCTTGCTGAATACGATGGGTCCCGCAATGAGATGAGAATAGCATCTCAAAACGTGGCCATTTTAACATGCTGTGAGATACACTCGACTCAACAACAATTCACTTCAGCTGAGTATGTGTGTTCAGCACTATCTTCGGGCAACCATCCAGACTTGACAGAAGATTGAAATTGTGCTATATGCCATTGGACTGTAATTTTGCCGCAACATAGGAAAACGGTAATCTGTTCCAGGAAACATGTTCAGACAACACTGTTGCGTACACAAGTCTTTGGAGCTTAGTTGCGTCCGTCACGTTTTGCATGCAAAATATGTTTTGATAAGCATGAAAGCAAGCAGACTGGTGTTTGTGCTGCTGAGACCAGGAGAGTCCTAGGCAGACCCTCAAAGGTCACAGGGTCTGAAGTCAACTGAGCTATCCATAATACCCTTGATACTGATAAGCTGGGGCGGCTGCAGCAGAAGCCGCAGGGTAAGCATATGGCTGCTGAGCTGTGGGGTAGGCTTGAGGGTACTGGTAGTATGGGGCAGCAGACGAATAGTATGCCTGAGACGCAGCAGCAGCAGCAGACTGAGCAGCTCCTGCAGCAGCCGGCGGTCCAGGTAGGGCCCCTGTAGCTGCATAGGAAGCTGCAGCTGCAGGTGTGGCAGCAGCTGCAGTCTTTGCAGCTTTGGATGCTGCTCCATCTGCTGCCTCTGCTGATCTCTTGCGAGATGTGGAGGCCATCGAAACCTTTCCAGGCAGCTTGAATCTCTGTGAATGCTGCTGTTCCACCTTGGCCAGCAGGTTTGCGTCACCGTATGTGTCAACAAAGTCAATTGACCTTGTGCTGAGCAGCTCCCTGTCTGAGTCTGACAATGCTTGAGGAGCTGCTGCTTTGACAGTTTCCTCAGAAGCTGTGACACCGTCTTCAGCTATACCATTGGTTGCCGGTGCATCTGCTGCTGCTGCTTTGCTGTCTGGCTTGGCAACATCTGCAGGTGCAACTGCTCTGTCGTAGATGTCAAGCACCCGTGCAAGCCTGTCAGAGCCAGGCAAGTTCTCCTCAAAATGTATGATGCCCTCCCATAGCATGATGCTGTCTTGGGCTTTCTTGAGGGCAGCATTGTACACCTCTCTGGCTTTCTGGCTATCCTGGAAGCCGCACTGCAGAGCATTCATGTACTGTATGACCACGAAGACATAAGTGGCAGAGTCTTTGCCAGCCTCGCGCTCCAGGAACTTGTCATAGATGGCGCAAGCTGCAGCCTTGCTGCCCTGCCGTCGCTCAAAGTTGGCGTGCTGTACGGCACCTGGAATGAGGGTTGGAGCCAGACGTTCTGTGACAAGCCTGAAGAGCGCGCGTGCTGTGTCAACGTTGCCATGCCTTTCATGGAAGTGGGCAGCGAAGAGCTGCATCTCAGGCCTGCGCTTGCAGTGGACTGATGTGGCGCGCTCAAGAGCTACCTGAGCTGCTGCTTTGCTGCTGATCTCCTGCCACCTCACATACCGCATCCACAAGTCTGCATGCCACACCCATGCTTCAGACAAAACTCCTTGTTCATGTCAAGTGGCATGTGCTGATGGCTTGCAAAGCAGTAGTGGTAAGCTGCGTATCAGCTCATGGCACAGAAGGAACGCGCCTGATGGGCAACAAATAGCAGCACAACACATGGGGGCATTACTGGCAGATCAAGCTGCGAAATGTGCAGCAATACTAGCTGACATCAACAGTCATTATCTTAGCAGCTGTTGCAAACTGGGTTCTCAGACCAATGTGAGCTGCATGTGTACTATTGGAAGCAGTTGTGGACACAGATTTGCTCCCTAGGTCATAACAGGAAGATATGCATGAAGAAAAGGAATGTACCTGGATAGCTGGCGCATGCTACAAGGCAACGCTCGTACAACCTGATGATCATGCCAATATCCTTCTTTTCCTCAATGTAGTCCAAATATCTGCACAAATTCAGGAGCAAAGTCAGCATGAACAGAAGCAATGAGCAGCAACAAGCACAGTATCGGGCTAGCTGCCTTCTACAAGGTCCGCTAACATTGAGTGCAGTGAGGCTGACAGCATAGCCAGGATAGCAGCGCACACGCAACCTGCTGCAAGGCAGCAAAAGACCTGCACTCTTGCCTGTGTACAGCAATGACATTACCTGCTCCAGTTCTGGAGCTGTGCCAAATCCAGAGGCTTGACATGGAAGTACGGGCGCTTGATGGCATCCTCGAAAGGCTTGCGCCTGTACCACTCCTCCTTGGTCACAGTGTATACCTCATCCACAGATGCCAGCCAGGCACCCTTGATCTGCTCATCGGTAATCAATTCCTCAGCAGTTGCTGGGGCAGCTGCCTGTGGAGCTTCAGGCACAGTCATGCCCGCAATTGCTGCTTCTGGGCCAGGTGCTGCAGCTTGAAGTGCAGGGTCTGCTGATGTTTGCATGGGGGCAACCTCAGTAGCAAGTGATGCAGTAACTGGGTCAGCCACAGCATAGCCTGCAACCTCAGTAGCAAGTGATGTAGTAGCTGGGTCAGCCACAGCATAGCCTGCGGCGACAGATGTGTCACTAGAGGCTGCTGACGATGGGTCTGTGAAGGCAGCCGGTGCAGGTGGAGCTGCTGCTGCCTCTGTAGCAGTAGCTGCTTCATCCATTGGATCGTCACCAGGACCATCTGACTGAGGGATTGTGACCTGGGGCATGTCTGTGTCCACCGCCAGCCAAGCAGCTGTTGTTGGGTACGCTTGTGGAGGAGCCAGTGCAAAGCCAGCAGGGGGGGCTGATGCAGGAAAGGAGGTCTCGGTAGCAGGGGGTACTGACAATGGCGCTGCTGCTGTGGGCACATCACTACCTGTTGCAGCAGTAGCAGCGCCAGCCAAGAGGGTGGCAGCTATGTCATCTGGCGTGGGGACTGTAAGCATGCTAGGGACTGGGTTGGCAGCGTCTGGGCCTGCTTCAGCTACTGGGGCATCATCAGCTGCTGAGCTGTCAGCAGTCGTTGCAGCAGCTGGTG
>JAABUK010013320.1_pt1 | contig 10283 bp, 11 predicted proteins | sample 5559141 | NCBI WGS metagenome assembly JAABUK01 (sample SAMN10711869, study PRJNA513367) | rock metagenome | isolation source: Antarctica rocks | place: Antarctica: Victoria Land, Pudding Butte nord | collected 2016-01-03 | reverse complement strand
TGCTGAGGCTGAGAGAATGCCCCATGGCAGCCTCAATGTCATTGTCAGGAGTGCTTGGAGCCTTGCTGTCCTCTACTGATGCCAATGCAACCTGTGTGGCTTCCACCTCCAGATGATCCAAAGGCGGCAACCCTTTTCTGATAACAACTGTGTCTGAGATTTTGGGTGATGACGGTTCATCACCCTGCTTGACTGCCTTGGGACTTTCCAGTTCGTCTTCACGCAAATCACTAGGCATGTCGTGCGCGATAAGCTCCTGAGTGTCTGAATCTGAGGTGCGCATTGGTGGAGGGTCTTGCTCTCTGCTTGGTGCTGCTTTTCGTCTAGCCCTTGCTGCTTTCATGCACTGACTAATGATGATCAGTATGACAGATGCGAGCCCTGTTTGTGCAGCTGAAAGGACAGGCGCATCAGGCGGTCCTGGGGATGTATACAGATAACGAAGCGCTGCTGGATTGGATCCCCAAAACAGGGCAGCAACAAACATGAGGGCCTGGCCGACTGTGCTGGCCCGGGACTTGAGGGCTTTCTGCGCTGGAGACATCTGCTGAGATTCAGACAGACTGCTAGTTTCCTGTGACATCCTACCCGCCCTTGACACGGCTCTGTGTTCAAGGTGACTGCGAAAAAAACAAACAAGATGAGCACTTGCTGCAGTGCAGTATATGCGCAGAACAAGCAAAACTGCACAGTCTTCATCACCTTGACTTCGCTCGTCGCATACAGGATGCTTCCACGACCTATGCCCATGCGCACGCTGACACGCTGACGATCTGGTGATTTCGCAAGAGTTCACGACTCAGGTTTTACGCCAGGCATCTTTGCTGCAATCTGATCCCAAAAGCGCTGACCGTGCTGCGGCATAAAGTGCAGCAGTCTTGTGACTAACCGGTAGGCATAGCGACCCGTGCTTCAGGAGCGCAACAGCATGGCAGATGGACTTGGCCACGTTGACACGTCGGAAAACGAAGCAACCAAAATTCAACGTGCGTTACGCCCGGCCACGACAACATCAACAACAACAGCAAGCATTCGACGCCGGTGCGATCTGATCAAGTTGTGTTCTTTATTCAATCGGTTGCCCAACAATAGCTTGGGATTTGTCCAATTTGGTTAACTTGGTGTTTAGCTTTGTTCGCGTTCGAGGTCTGAACTTCACCACCGGCATCTCTCCCAGCGACGTCAATACTTGCAAGCGTTGATATGGTTCAAGCTCCAACGCAACTGCCAAAGCGGGCACTCGGCAAAACAGGAGTGCAGGTTTCATGCGTTGGCATGGGTTGCAGCCCGTTCGGGCATGCCTACGGGGTAAGGCTGCAAGGCTCAGCTGAGCTTGAGTCGTTGCCGATGTCTGCCGAATTGCATTGAATGATGTCAAGTGTGTACTGCAGTCTCCAGACGAGGCAGCAGCCATGAAAGCTGTAGATGCGGCTTTCAAAAGCGGCGTCAACTTTTTCGATGTTGCTCCGTTCTATGCTTCCGGCGATGCTGAGCGGGTATGCATACAACTACACACGTGTTCTTAACATCAAGAACATATGTACGTCGATACTTTTTCCACAGTGACTTTTTCAGGCTAACATGTGTGCTGCAGTTGTTAGGGCGTGCTATCAAGCACTTGCCACGGGATCAAATCATAGTTGCCACAAAGGTTGGCAAATACATTGCTGGGGAGCCAGCAGACTTCAGTGCAGCACGTGTGACCAAAAGTGTTCATGAGTCCTTGGAAAGAATGCAGCTCAAGCATATAGACTTGATTCAAGTGCATGACATTGAGTTTGCAGAAGACATGCGTCAGGTGAGGGCTTACTCAGAACCATTTCTCATCTATCTTGCAGAGCATTTCACAGCATGTGCATCAGGCAATCAGAGCTTGATGAGTTCAGACAGATAGCTTTGGTAGGGCTGCATAGCAGTTCATTCTGTTCTGTGGAGTGAAGCTGTGAAAGCATCCTGAAGGTGCAGTGGCAGACATGAAGTTTTCAGATCTATTGTCTTGGGTGCAGATTGTGAACGAAACCATCCCAGCGCTTCAGAAACTAAAGGAGCAAGGGCTTGTGAGATTCATTGGCATCACTGGCTATCCTCTGGACATCTACACATATGTTTTGGACAGGTAGCCTGTGTGCATGATGTTGCATGCTGCTGACTGTTGCACAATTTCTTGTCAGCAAGGCTGCATTCATGGGGTAAGCCATGGCTGCATGATAATGGCTGTGTTCTGGCAAATGCTCTCATATCCTCAGGTGTGGTCTGCTGCGGCATGCTTACGCTGTATTCTACATAAAAAAGCATATGTATGTCTTCTGCTGCAGAGTAATGCTTAATACTCTTCTGATGCAGGGTACCAGCCGGCGCCGTTGATACAATACTATCGTACTGCCACAACAACTTGGCTGATCAGACGCTATTAGACTTGCTCCCATATCTGCATGAGAAGGGAGTGGGGGTCATCAGTGCTTCCTTCTCTTCCATGGGCCTACTCAGAAAAGAGGTCAGACTCTCTCTCATCTGTCAAAATACATTCCTCAGCAGATTCTGCTGTCCAGTCACAGCTGTGACACCACACCACAGAGCTGCTGCAAAGCCTCAGTTCTCTCCAGTTCCTTGAAGAGTAGTTGCACTCTGCTGTACCCATGTGGAGCCTTGTACTAGTCAAGGTACTAACCAGTTTGTTTTGTATTGCAGGGCCCACCAGACTGGCATCCAGCCCCAGCTGCAGTCAAGGAGGCTGCTTCCAAAGCTGCAAAGCATGCGCAGGCCAGGGGTACAGATCTAGCCAAGCTGGCCATCACAGAATTTGTCAGGTGCGCGTCATCTTGACAACTACTCAATTGTCTTCCATCACACTTTATGCCTTACATCTAGTGATCAGTTGTTATTGCTGCTTCAGCCAGTGTTGGATTGTACATTGAGCATGCCATGCTTAGTGAGCTGGTGTTGTGTTAGACCTCTCAACAACCTTGTCCAGAAATGTGTCCGCTACACATCCTTGTTTTGATAGCATCATATGGCATGCAGGACACCTGGTATTTCCCTGAACCTGATGGGCATGGCAACACCTCAGGAGGTCGAAACAGATGTACAGATTGTACTTGAGGCTCTGGGGGTTGTTCCCTCCAAGACAGCAGCTCTGGAGGCTGAAGTACTACCAGAGGTCCAGAAGATTATGAAACCAGTCATGAACACTACATGGAAAACAGGTCTGCAAGACAACAGGAAATGATGCAACGCAACAACCAAACTTACATATCACTGGTATAGGCAAGAGTTTGAAGTGTCTTTTGTTAGGCATATAGTGAGTTCAAGTCAAGTGGTGACATTATATTTCTTCCTTACTACATACAAAGTTGCAGCTTGACGTTACAGTGTTTTACTGTAAAATTGTTGAGCAGAGTGCCATGAATACGTGTAAGTTGAACAGTGTAGACAGTTGTTACACAATGTTGAGTGCGATCAAACACATGGCCCTTCTTTGATAGCCAGGAATCCTGACTATCCTGACTTAGGATGCACGAATCCGCCTTGACATGCGCCTGTCAGGAGATACATTGTCTATACCAGAGCTGGTAAATGACTTCGTGTCATCTGGACAAAACAGATGGAATTGCGGTGATGAGCCGTATCAATGCATCACAGATTTGACTTTGACATGGATCGCCAGGCGATGGCTGGAGAGTGAGCTGAAAATGTGAACAGTCAGACTAGGGGAGAAAGAAGTTTTGGCTCAAAACTTTTGGCAGGGCAATTGTTGGCCAATTGGCAGCACTCATTCGTCTTCATCTCGGCATTTGATTGACTTGGTTTCTCAGACTTGCGTGAGCGCAGCGGGACAGCCAAGAGGCGGAGAGCAGTTTTGTTGCTACGTAGTTATGCTCTTTGGCTCTCTGTTGCCCCTGTAGAGTACTGTTGTTTTTCTCGATTGAACCTGAATCGTGGTGTGCATGCCAAGAGCAAGACCTTGAACCTCGGGTCACGGCCTGAGGGGCAAACAAGCATTTGTTGGCCAAGACATGCGCATCCCTTCCACGCAGTCTAGGATCAGCAATTTCTGCTTCGCTCAGCGTTCTGCTTGCGCCGTTGCGAAGACTCAGTTGCAAAGGCGTTTCGTATTGCGCAACACCTGGACCCCGGCACGGTTACACACACCCTGTCACCCACTTGCACAGCAGTCAAGGCCGCACAAACGAGGTCAAACTGGTCGTAGACAATGCAGAGCATCAGCTGATGCTGCCACAGCAGATAGCTTAAGCACTGCTGAGTGAGTTGCAGTTGGGATGACCTCAGTCATCTGCATCGTGTTGGTTTCGTGCATGTGTTGAGATTGACTTTCTTCCGAATCGCGCATGAGTGTCATATGTGTCTGCAGCACTAAAGATGTCAGGGAGGTGCCGTTAGTCAGCAACCCTCAGCCACGTGGGCCACTTGACAACAAATATGTGTGGGGGCTGATCTTCAGGCAGCGCGCACATCTGGTATTGGCAGGTCTGGCCATGATGCTGACAACAGATGCAATGCTGATTCCGCCCATTTCCGCTCACTATAATTGTACCAAACATACTGAAAGGTGAAGCATGCACATTAGAGCATGCTGTGTCTGTGCAGGCATATCCCTGACAGTTGCCACTCTTTGCAATCTTGCATCACCTGTCGTGACCGGCATCTTATTTGAGATACTGACTGGAGGACAGCCCTTCTCACAATATCCCAAGTTCTTGGCAGTGTTGGGCACTTTGTATATTGTGGAGCCCATCTTCACTCGCATCTACATTAAAAACGCATGCGCAGCTGGTGAAAAGGTATGCAAACCCTAAGCCCCTTTGTGTAGGTACAAGCGTCACTGCCAAGGTACTGCCACTGTATAATGTGACATTGCCTCTGTGTCAGCCTGGCTGCCAGCGCTGCCTACATTGACATCAACGTATTGGCTTTTTGGCTCATGCACCTCAGTCCATGTCATCGGTGTAGCTGCAAGGAGCACATTTGTTGTCAAGTCATGTTTGCTCTCAATGCAGCAGCACAGCAGCAGGCCAAATGTTCCCTCTGCTGCACAGGTCCTGGCGGCGTTGCGCCTTGAGCTCTTTCGCACACTGCTGCTACAGAAGGTGGAGTTCTTTGACAGGCACAACACCACAGAGCTGACATCTCTACTTTCAGTAGAGCTGGACAATGTTCGCAGCTTTGTCTTTGGCAATGTATCCAGAGATCGAGGCCTGAGAGCGATACTAGAAGCCTCAGGCTCAGTCCTAGTCCTCTTCGTCCTGTCATGGCGGCTGGGACCTGTGCTGGGGTTAGTCATCGTCTCCACAGCTGTCACTGCAGCACTGTACAGACAGCAGACAAAAGAGGTGGAAAAACAGAACTCCAGAGCGCTGTCTCATATGGTGGGAGTGGCTGATCAGGCATTTGCTGCCATCAGGACTGTCAGGTGTGGACCATCACTTCCCTCACACCACAGCAGCATTGCCACCATATCACGGCCATGTCATAAGCTGGCCAATGACACCTTGCTCGTTGCATGGCTACCACAGACTGCAGAGTGCTGTACAGCAGTGCTGTGATGTCGGCTGCAAGATGAGACATACCTGCGCGTATGGTCTGTATACTTTTGCGACAAAGGACTCATGGCACATGGCTTGGCTTGTGTTGTCTTAGCATCCATTGCTTGGGGAGTCACAAGCTGTAGATGACAACACACGCTGCAACATACAGAGCATACAGGCAAAAGCATGCTTTTCAACAGACTTTGCATCTGTCAGTGCAGGTCCTTTGCTGGAGAAGCACTTGAGAGGGAACGCTTTGGTGCTGATGTAGTTGCATCATATCACAGTGGTGTGGGCTTTGCCAAGGCAAAGGCAAATGTTGAGAGCCTTAACAGGTACAGAGCTGTTTTGGGTCTCATGTGTTGGCAGCAACTCACTGCAAGGTGGCTAAGACCAAGAGTGTGACATTTGCCTGTATGTTGTTGCTCAAGAGGAGACTTGTGAGCAAGATTACAGACCAGCAACAAAATTACTAGTTACTTCTGACAGTGATTGAACAATACAAAGTTGATGAACAACACATGTGATTCCATTGTACGCAACTGGACAGCTGTGAGCCACCTTTGCCTGCCTTTTTATCCAAATCTGTCCAATACCACTGTTGCTCTGTGCATGTCCACTTGACCGTCTGCTCAGTAGGCTGGCACCCAGTCACAAGTTCTCCAGGCTTTGCTTGAGCGCCTGAAACCTGTGCCAATGCAGGACAGCAGTGCACTGCTCTCTTTTCGCTCTGTATGGGCTGGGAGGCTTCCTAGTGCAGCGCAAGCTCCTCCCCATCAGAGTGCTGCTGTCCGCCATTGGCTTCACCTTCAGCCTTGTCTTTGCCACCCAGGGGGTGGTTCAGACCCTGGCAGACACCCGCAAAGTCACCTCTTCCATGCAAAGGTGCCCCCTTCATTTGGTCTGAGCATGTACCCTGCCCATTGACACTTCTGATACCTGCTCCATCTTACATAGGCAAGGAAAGGGGAAGTGTTGTCTGCCTTGCTGCATGCTTAGCGGGCAACTTTTTTAGACACAGCCTAAAGCCTCAATTTCCTTGTTCAGTGGCCGTTGCACAACATGATTGTAGTAATATATCACCCACCGACCCATTGTGCAGACTCTGTCTTGCAGGCCAGCTTGACTGTTCTTATCACCAGCTTGGGCAAATATTGCCTTAGCCATGAGCGCCTGCTTTAGTGTCACTTTTGCTCTGAATTTCTGCAGACAACTATTTTGTTCAGCACTTTCACGGCTTTGTTGTTGTCAGGGTACAAGAGCTACTTTTACAGTCCCAGCCAGACCCTTCAATGGCTGGGGCGTTACCCCCGGGGGCGTGGTGGGAAGCTAAACCTCAATCATCTAATGGCAATCAGCCTCCCCAGGTATGTCTGCTCACATTTTGTTTCTACACAGCTTATTGCGTGCAGTCTGCAGATGACAGACAGCTCAAGAGCTGGTGACACGTCAGCACAGTGAATGTGGCAGTGCATTCAGTTGCATATTTCTTGAGCTGATACTCTGACAGTGTCAAGTCAATCATACATGTCAGCCCATTATATCAGCACTTTTGTTGGCCACCTTGCTACTGATTTGCTCTGTGTTGCTTCTGGCTCTGCAAGCAGTTTGATTGGTTATGTCTGCTCAAGTGCTGCTTCCATGTTCCTGCCACACAAGATCACACAAGTTGGCACAAATGCTCAGGTTCAGCCGTATGGCCCAAATGCTGGTGATGCTGCCTTGGTGGCTGCCAGAAAGGGACCCCTCGAGTTGCGAGAGGTCCATTTCTCATACCCCTTGCGCCAGAATGCGCCAGGTGTGAAGCTGCTGCAAGCCTGCCATCTGAGTGAATGTTGCATTGGCATTGCACACTTTACACAATTGTCATTATCACATGGCTGAAGGCCTGCAGTCTGCAGGCAATGTGAGCAGTATCGCGCATAAGCTCACGTTCAGCCCAAACAGCATCTGGCTCTGCCTTTGTCAATCATTGACCTTGACTGCTGATGCATAGCAGGTACTACTGCTCAAATGTGATGCAACTCAGCTGACCATCAAGATGTCATCTCTTGACACACCACTGTGTGTCAGCAGTTGCTATTGGAGACGTCAGGTTGACATATCATCACCACCTTACCTGTCATTCCTGCAGTGTTGAGGGGACTGGATCTGATTCTACCACGTGGGACAATCACAGCTGTTGTGGGCAGGAGCGGTGCTGGTAAGAGCACTGTGGCCTCATTGATCTCGCGCTTCTATGAGCCAGACAGTGGGGCCATCTGGTTGGGGGGCCGCCCAGCATCGGAGTTCTCACGAGGGGAGTGGGCCAAGGCTGTTGCTCTTGTCTCACAGGAGCCCGTCCTCTTCTCTGGTCAGCAGTGCTCAGTAAGACAAGCTTGCTTGACTGCATACTGTATCTGATGCAATATCCTTATGATCCAGGCATGTTACCAAGCTCTGCAAATGAGTGTGATCTCGGGAAAGGGTATTTGACATTTAAGTTATCAAGGAAGCACTGCTCAGTTCACCTCATTGTGCTGCATGACCATGCATTTTATGTCAATATGGCATGATGCTGAGCATCACTTTGCCTCATGGAGGTCTGCGCTGTTACGCCAACATGCTGGAAGGGTCTGCAACATTTCTCTGTTGCATTCTGTATGATGACGGTCAGCAGTCGTACCTGCATCGGTGGCTGTATGCATCTTGCAGTCTCTGTTGATTCTGTACGTAGACACTCAGCAGTCATACCAGCATCAGTGACTGTATGCATCTTGCAGCCAGTGGGGCATGTTTGCAAGGCGCTTATGTTGGTGTGTCATTCCCAGGGAGCATAACAGACAATATAGCATATGGCCTGTATGGCCACTGCTCTCAGCAGCAAATAGAGAAGGCTGCTCGTGCTGCTAATGCACATGATTTCATCAGTGAGCTGCCAGAAGGCTATGACACTCTAGTGGGAGACAGGGGCTTGCTGCTCTCAGGAGGCCAGCGGCAACGCATTGCAATTGCAAGAGCCTTGTTGAAGGTGAGATCTTGACTGCTTGTACTGCATGAGTTCTGCATGAAGAAGGTTGCTCTGAAAGTGCTTGTGCTGCATCATGTCTCTGAGATGAGCTGACCGATCTGTGTATGAGCTGATCGATCTGTGTGAAAAGTTTGTCAAGCTCTGTCTGAGTTGGGTGAGTTGCAGGACTCTCCCATCCTGATTCTGGACGAAGCTACATCAGCTCTGGACGTCAAGAGTGAGCGCCTGGTGCAACAAGCTATTGAGACCTTGGTTGCAGGACGAACTGTGTTGGTTGTGGCACATCGTCTGTCCACTGTACAGGTATACACTTGTCAGGCTCTTCCCAGCGGAGTGTGTTTCGGTAAATAGTGCATGGTAGGGCAATGAGTGACTGAATGACGTTTTGCAGGCTGCAGAGCAGATTGTTGTTCTTGAACAAGGTCAAGTCAGAGAAGTGGGTACACACGATGAGCTGGTCAAGCGCAATGGAGTATATGCAGACCTTGTCAGCTCAACTTCACTGTCCTTGAGCACTTCAGTATGAGCAGCTGGATACACATTCACTGTGAGCTTGCACAAGCCACGTGTGTTTGCAGCCTGATCCACGACAAACTTCTGACATCTCAGCCTTGCAGTTAAGTGTTGCGCTAGTGACGTGTTATGTGATGTATCTGATTCAGTGCAGATGCTTGCAGCTTGCCTCGCACGCTTTTACAAACCAAAAATGTCATGACTGTATCCTGTGCGCGTGTGTCCTTGATACATCTGTATATACATTGGATTGCAGATATGTGTTTCGAAGGATGCGCTGATCTGCAGAGTTGTATGATCATAGGGATCTGACACAACTGTGCAACGATGTGTTAGGCAATGCAAAGCAGACAAATGAACCTTGGACGTTACATTTACAGTCATTGTGAGTATACTGCTGCCTTTGCAAGCTGCTGAGACACACTCACAGCGTCTGCTGGGTAATTACTGATAGTCTTGACAGCCATGCACTGAATTAGCCTGCTATGCATATAGACCTGAGACCGAAGGTTGTTTCTGCTTTTATACCTGCGAAACCATATGACACTTACTGCACATGTTGCCTACGGCCCGCATATGTTCTAGTAGGCATCAACCATCCGCAGGTTTACAAAAATCGCTGCCCTGATCACAGTCTCTGAGGAAGATACCTCAGCATATCTTGTATCATGCAAATACATGCACTGAGGTACTGCTGACAGATGCTTGGTCACCTGCATCTGCGGCACAGCACACATTCTGTGAACTTACCTGCACCCATGACACCATGACTGACAAGATGCCCAACGCGCACATTCTTCTGCAACTTGGCATGACTGGGCCACTGTGAAGCACAATAGGGTCACTCGCCCTAAGTGAATGCTGTGAAGACATGCTGACAATCTGCCTGGCAGGATCTGTGAAGACAGATCATTACAAGCTCTTGCTTGAAGAAGAATGCAGACCAGGATCTTGCTGAAGACCGCTTAAGCAATCCCAGCAGCATCAAGAAGAGCAGTGAAGTCCAACAGCAGAGGAACTAAGGAACCAGATAAACCTGTATGACCACAGCAGCAATGTATCAAACAGGAGCAATGTGACTATAGGGCATTCATATTACACACTGAGCAAGCATTTATTTCATTGCAGGTCCAGCACAGACAACTTGGATCACAAAGGGCACGTAATCAAAGTACAAGGCAAATTGAACAGTACCACTTTAAACTTGTTTTGCTGTA
>JAABUK010013319.1_pt1 | contig 10283 bp, 13 predicted proteins | sample 5559141 | NCBI WGS metagenome assembly JAABUK01 (sample SAMN10711869, study PRJNA513367) | rock metagenome | isolation source: Antarctica rocks | place: Antarctica: Victoria Land, Pudding Butte nord | collected 2016-01-03 | reverse complement strand
AGCTGGATTCACTCAGTGAGCTGGATTCATTCAGTGACCTGGATTGCCTGCAACTACGTTTGGCTTCTCCTGCAGTTCAGTTGCTGCCATGGTGCATTTTCAGCAGATGCAACGTCTTACTTCCTGTCCAGCATTCTCCTGCTCTGACCCATCATTTACACCCTAAAATAAGGTGCCTTGCTTTTGCTGTTCTTGAGCATGAGCAGAGCCTGCATTCGACCTGCATGCATTTCTGACACCCTCGGCGAACGGTCTGCTGTTAGGTAACAGCCAGCATGAGCTGCTGCCATTAGCTCTGTTTGCACACATGCTGACAATGCTGTTGACTCTGCACCTTTGCAGGCAGCATCACACTCAGTGTGTTGGGCAACATCTGATTATCACTTGCATACTTTGCAGGCTGTAACAGCTTGTTTGACATGCTGCTGGGCACCACGTCTGGTCTTGTCAGCAAGTTCCTGCAGATTCGTGCATGTCATAGCATCAATCTGGGTAATTGGACAAATACAGGTGAGCCCTGACACAAGCTCCTGCTGCGCTCAACCATGTAGATGCAGACTACTTTGGGAAATGACCAAAGTCATAGTGTGAGCCCTATTGGTTGCATTGCCGTCCTATGGGGAATTTCACGTGTGACATGCACTATCAGTTATTGCATCCACTACATCATTATGAAGCTGTGCTGTACTGCAAACCCTTCCTACAGTAATTGAACCTGATGACACCTAAGATACCTTTTGATAAACCTGTTGAATGCATTCAGGTGATCAGAAACAGAGGCTGGTCATTTACACTGTGCCAGTGAAGAAGAATGCGCTAGGGCCTAGTGAGGCTGCCTGTATAGAGCAGTACACAGTCACCTCCAAGCGGGCTGGCGGCTGGCTTGTCACGCTTCTGGTCTATACACCCAAGGTGTCACTACCATCCTGTCTGAAGTGTGCCTGCAATGCCCTCTGTCAGCATTTGCTTGATTATCATGTCCTGTCATATGCAATAAATGAGAGAAAAGGTTATGTTGTTAGGCATTTAGGCATTTAATATAGAAGAGCTTGAAGTGATCAGTTATTGGGCTGCGCCCAAGCTCCCCTTGGCCTTTCAGCAGTTAAAGGGACCTCTCATACACACCCAACTGCCTGTGTTGTGTTGCTGCAAATCACCCTGATAAGTGCATTTTGACTGCAGGTGTGTTGACGTCGCTGTTCTCTTGATTGCACTTAGTACCTGGCTTGCCTTTGTGTATGCAAGGAAATGCTGGTTCAGTGGTGCATGTACATGCTTCCTTGGCTGACTGGCAGACATTTGCATGCTTTCCTATAGCTTTGTTCATTTCTCTTGCCAGCTCCAGTACACTGGGAGGCTTCAAGAGATATCAATCACATCACACACTCTGCGCATCACACTAATCTTCTCCTCTTCTTCCCGGGGTCACACCATCAAGGGCGTCTGCAAAACACCTGCCAATACACTACGACTCTATGTAGCAACTCGCCTCATGCGTGTGTGGGTCACTTTGCAGGTACCATTTGGTGACACCTTTCATCAGCAGCTGCAGTGGGCTTGTCAGCAGGAGGGGCCAGGCAGGTGTCGCCTGCGTATCACCGGCCAGGTGAAGTTCACCAAGGGTTGTTTTGTGAAGGGAATCATCCAGAAGGCCTCAGAAGAGGTTCGTCTCTTCTTCTGGTACTTTTGAAGTTTGTCGTCTCTAGCAAGCTCAGATACTGTTGCGCCATCTACAGGGTATTACTGCGTATGACAGTATTACAGCATAGCTGTACTGCATTATGCTGCTGCGCCAGCATCTACAGCGTCAGCCCTTGCAGTGCTTGTCTGCAAATCTTGAATGCAGTCATGCTCTATTCTCACTGTATTGCATTATGCTGAGCTATACACCCATCTTTCATGTCATATCCTGTGTTTGGCGGCCCTGCACTGTCATCATGCACAAAAACCTCACACTGCATGTAACCTCACATGCTCTTGAAGTGTCACACTGCAGCATGCAGCTTGCTCACACAGCACACAGTCTCACCAATCATCGACACCAGCAGTATTTGTGACCAATTATTGACACCTCATCATTGACACCAGCAGTATTTGTGAGCTCAGACTATGCTAGCAATACTCTCTTTAACTGCTAAGTTGTTCAGACTACACCAGAGGATGAGGAGCAGAGGCTGTTTGGATCAGCCTTGGAGAAATTTGCCCTGACTACAGCTAGGTGCTTGCTGCTGCTGATTCCCTTGATTCTCTCTCTTGACCATGAGCCCACTTGTACATGGAGGCGCCCTGAGTAATGTTTCAGCTGACACACAGGGTATGAAGGAGGCGTATCAGCTATACACCAGGATCCTAAAGGAAGAAGTCGCTGGGCAGTGAGTGGCCGGTGCAGCAGAAATTGGGCTGTTGTGCACGCTTACTGCGGTTACTTCTTGATGAGCAGCTCATGGTATGCCAAGAATTGTGATCATGTTCAGCGGTGATGTTGAGGTCACTCACACTGTGTAAACACATGAGTCAGGTGTAGTGTGCATCTCATTGCTTGCTAGATCTGCGTTGCTTGCTGAAAGGGAGATTGCAGTGCTCACAGGCAAGTCTGTCTCTGTATTGGCATCATTTGCCCACACAAGATGCAGAGCTCACAACAGGAGCTCACCAAGCATAGTCCTCCTGAAGCAGCAGTCAAGCTCTGCTTTCGCATAATAATGGTGCTGCGCTCTGGCGAGCTGTCTTTGGCATGCCTGCAAGAAATGCATGTGTTTTGTGCAGTGACATGAGCTCCTTGTGAACAATCCAGCTGTGATGACCTGTGCCATGTTAAACAGTCATGGCTCCATGTCAGTCGTGGCCAGCAATGTTGTCAGCACTCAGCAACCAGCTTTCTGCTTTCAGGCTGTCAAGAGCAAAGCGGGAAGAATTACTAGCTGCAGCATCTGGATGCTCTCAAATGCTTCAATCTCTAGTCTGTGATCTAGTCAAGATGGATGTGTATGATAGGCAGTGTATATAGTTGTCAAATGGCACGCAGAAATAGATTTGGCCTAGAAGGCTCCTAGCAGAGGCTAGCAGACCTGTGAAAATTGTCATTGCCATCGAGAGCAGGCACAGTTGCTACTGCAGCACTCTGCAGGTCCTGTCCTGTGCAATGGTGCAATCTGGCCTCGGATCATGTTTGTATCTATGGCAGGTAAGCAGTTGCACAGCAGGACACAGCTTGACTGCTGGTAACGGCACTGCGGATTGCATCATGCTGGATGCTGGTGCCATTGTCAGCGTGCTGTTCAAGACATATATTTGACCAAATGTAGACATTTACTACGGTGGTGTCCTTGTTGCTTTGCATGAGGAGCAGGTTTCTTGCATCACATGGCAATCTGATGCTGATACAATGTTGCAAACCCTCAGCAAGGCTTCTGAGTGAACCTGCATGGGACACAAAATTCCATGTGATGATCTCATTGAGCATTGGGCATGGCATGCATTGCACCATATGTGAGCCGCATCGTGCGACTGTTCTCTGGATGGCTGCAGATTTTTTTCAGTGGATCTTCCACAACGACCAACTGCAAGCAAGTCAAATAGCTCATATACAGCTGCGCCTGTGCACGTGCGTCTGCTGCAACAAATGAAGAATGTACAGTTTTCAAAGCATGAAACAGAGTACTTGGATGTCTACATGCATGGCCAATCTGTGACAACCCAATTATGCAAAGCTCAAATCTGCAGATTTCCTGTTCAACAGAGTCGTCTGACATTTGACCAAGTCATATCAGATAGATACCAAGGTGGCATACAATCTAATCAGAGAATGGCTTGCCAGATCAGGAGCCAAAGATTGAAGGTTCAGAAATAGAAAATGGCTGCGCAATTCCCACATCAAACTTGTCAGCATAAACACAACTGCCGGCATGGGAAGAGCAGTCTCAAACTGTCCTCAAGTGGCATGGCAGCTCTTGCCAATCAAGCTATCCACTGATAGGCTCTTGCCACTGAACACCAATGGTGAAAGGTCCATTGAAGCCCTCTGGGTAATGCTTGCTTAAGTTGGTCATCCACGCACCAAAGCCGCGACCAAGTCCAACTGCATGGTCTTTAAAATTTTGTGAGTCAAGTGTATAACACTCTCTGACATAAGGGACAGATGTATGTAGAGCAAAGAACTCAAAGGTGTTTGCCAAGTCTGGGAGCCTCTCTGTAGCAGTAGGCTTGATGAAGATGCCTACGCCTGCAAGAAAAGGCACTCTTTACAAACAATCATCATCTGATTCAGCTGGCTCACACATAACAGTTTCACAGGATGCAGTAGTGCTATAGGTGCGATGCCACTCTTGTGAGAAGTCTGTGTCAGCACCAGAATGAGCAGGAGATCACCTTTGCTTGACTTTTCAACGAGTAGCCTGAGCCGAGAATTGGGAACAGCAGTGAAAAGACTCTTTTCATCTTGACATGGCATCCTGATACCACGCATGATCTGGTTGTGTACTCCATCGGTGTCTACTGTAGTTTGCACTGTAGGGTTCACATGCTGTGACACTGCCTTGCGCAATAGCAGCAGCGAGGTGCGCCTTTCATCAATGAGGATCTCAAGAAGTACATGCAGCTCAGCAGGTTGCATTGTGTTCACATCCAAGACATCAGCAATGTCTACCTCGGTTATGCCGCAGGATTCAGACAGCTCCAGGACTTGCAACTCTGACAGCGCACCGCGCTTGGCATGATGCAGCAGCTCGCGCACTTTGACAGTATTCTGTCTGAAAATTGGCACTTCAAGCAAATCGCACAGAGAGATCATGTTCTCTTCCCAGGGCCTCTGAATAAGGTGTTCAGCAGCTGTGTCATACAGCGTTGGAAGCCCTAAATGATCACCAAGCCTTGCCAGGCAACATAGTGCCTTGCCTGTCATATTGTACGCTCCAGAGCACAGGTAGTTGACGCAAGCGTCTCAAGGGCCTCAAACTGCAGCACACCATACATGCATGTCAACAACGTTCTTGTGAACTGACTGTCAAAATTGATATGGTAAGGGCTCAGACATACCCCAGCAGAGTTGGCCAGAACCAGCAGGGCCTCCACACTTGATGCTGACAGCTGGACTGAACCTCCAAGCAAGCCAGAAACTGCCTGACACACAATGTCTGGATCTGTCCTCACTGGCAAGGTCAAAGAAAGCATTTGCTCTCTGTGGGTATGTTGTGATACTCTGTTCTGACCCCATTTACTGCAGGCACACGTGCGATGCTGCAGAAGAGTTGACAGTTGGCTTCCAAACATTAAGCCTATTGAAGCTGCGTAACTTTGACATACCTGCTGAAAGCCAAATGATCTAGGCCGAGTGACGAGAACAACCCTGGACTGCTTGCGTCACCGATGAGCATTACAGCGAAGAAGCCGGGTGTTTGTTGAGAGCGAACTTGCTCTTGCCACCAGCGTAAATAAGCTGGCGTCCAACCACTCAAGACATGCACGGTTGCCTCTTTCAGAGCGGAACACAAGCGTGCTTGGTCACACGCGGCCAACAGCGGCACATGCTCATGCTGCATCACTGGTTCGCTCTCAGATCCGCTTCTGGGCACGACCTCAGCACTCACGTTCTCGACTTCCGATGCCATCCAATCCAATGCTGGGCCTGGAAGCGACAGGTTATTCGGCTTATCGGGGAGCAGGCCAATTCATTGCGCAGGATCGAAGAATATGTACTGACATTCCTGATCCCCGAGCGTTTCGTCTGGCGTTTCGTCTGGCGTTAAGGCATCGGCTTTAGTGTCAGCAGCATTCATGCTCTCATCTAAACCACTTGTGCAAGTTATCACAGACTTGGCGTGGTTGCTCGTGCGGGTTACGCGGATCACGTGCAAGGAACGCTAGTGTCAGCAGCAGCAGCAGCAATCACGAAGCAAGATACTAAAGCGTACCGTTCCAATCCAAGACTCGTGAGCGTTGGAATAGCTGAAGCTACACACACTGTCAAATATTGTGAACAACATCTGCAAACTAGGCTTGTTCGTGCGCGAGTTTGCTGTTGCATCTAATACTGTGGTGCAGAGGAACATATCTTCAATTTTGATACATGGCCTACGATGGTTGCAGCACAAGCAACCTGTGCATGAGGGTTGTGTTACACTGAAGATGTAGGCTCTGATGACGCTTGCTGCTTGTTCAACTTGCCCACCCAATGCCGGCAGTCAAGGCCCCCTTGGACCTGGCAGGGTGGACGAGCCAAGTCCCCACAACCAGACCAGTCGCAACGGGTGCCAAAGGTATTTGCATTGTGCAAGGTGGATGTTGTAATTTGCCAATCCTGATATCAGAGGCAGCGGTAGATCCAATTTGCTGAGAGATCAATCCAGCTGTGCCAAGGCTGACAAATGCCACGCAGATGCCCAACCGCCTTTGCCTGCAGCAGATTAGACAATTGCTCAAAGCTGTTTACCTTGAGGTGCATGCAGTCAACGACATAACACAGATTGTGCTTATCTTCAGGGTTGTGAAACACAACTTGTGATACTGAATTGGAAACGTCAAGTTGCTCGGGATGTGTACACGTTTTGTCCATTTTTTTGTCTTTGACAAGTGCAAGCATAATGTTTTGCAGGACCTAAATACATGTCCTCCCTCTTTTGTTTTTTGACTACTTCTCAAACTTGGAGTCTAGTTGCGCAGATTTGCTGCAATATGGTACTGCACAGCTGTCTACAAAGAGGAGTTTGGAGCATGAAGCTCACTTGTCAGTATGCCAAGCAGCATCTGAGTTTAAGGGCCCGCACAGCCTTGATGTCAACACAGCTGCAAACGTCACTTCATTTGCGTATAATATGTGAGCTGGTGCACAACTTGCAGGTACCTGTTTGTGACCGGTCTGTGCAGACAAAGCCCAAAGGCCCAAACAAAGCCAAGTCTACAGGGAACTGTGTTTGGGCACTTGGAAAGGACCAAGCATGTCAACATTTGCAATTGCAGCAAATTGTCTGCCCACAAAGGCTCATAAGCGATCTCTGCAGCAGCTTCACGGACATCAGGCAAGCCCCAATTATTACTAAGCTTTGCAGGCCACAGATCTTGAGACTTCAGAAAGGCTGATGGACCAGAGCCTGCTATAACACCTGCGCTATAAGGTGATGTTGTGACTGCTGCCTTGTTTTGCTATGCAGTTACATATTGCGTGTAAACCGACATGCTCCTGTATTTTTCAGGTATACGGCATCATTACACCAGGGACATTTGCTTGTGTCTAATGACTCGTGGCCAGCAGCCCTCAGCTCAGATCTAGCATCCAGACTCAGCATGGCACAGACAGGCTTTACAGCTCGGGAGTAAGTCCACGCTCTATGCGTCAAGGCTTGCGACTGGGGACAAAATAAAAACCCCACGTGCTCACATATAGCCTCACAGCGTATGGCTTCCTCGCACAGCAGATAGTCTGATGCTGTGCTATGTCACCAGTGCTGGCAGCATCTTTGGCATACTGCAAGTGTGTCCAAGTACTAGGCATATTTCAGACTAGACCACATCTCTAAAGGCTGAAGTCTTAGCGTATGAAGGAGGCGTATCAGCTGTACACCAGAACTCTGAAGGAAGAACTTGCTGGGCAGTGAGCAGCCGCTGCTGCAATAGTTGGCCTGTTGTGCATGCTCACTGTTGCTACTTCTTGATGAGCAGCTCATGGCATGCCAATTGTCCTGGTCCTTTTGCCAATAGCAATACTGTCAGACCTGTCCATTGTCAAAATCATGTATACGATTGTTACAGCATCGTCCTGCATGCAAGCCTTTGACTGAGCAGGCTGGATGAGGAGATTTGGATTTGCATCACAGGTGCAGATTGGATACCACTGCAATGCGTACAATTAGCAGAGGTTACGACTGCTCAATGAGTCATGAATGACGTCAAGAGATCAGTGAGAGAGAGTCATCAATGACATGCGCAAGAGATGATATCTTGAGCAATGATTATCCCATGAGCATTGAGCTTGTGTGAGCCTGTTCGTGTCATTAGCCCTGCAGGTCCTTTGATGGTCAATCGTCTGCTCACTGTGAATCAGCAACTGAGAGTCCTCACTCACAGCTGCAGCTGTGCATCTGCTGTGCCAAATGCTCTTGTGTATTCTTTATTGTGCAGCAGAGTACTTGTACTTTCCCCACAGCAAAACAAAACACAGTCGAAGACTGACCTATACAGATGTATCCAGTTGTAATTCAATTCAATTGGAATGACTCAATCTATGTGATACGACCAAAATAACACCAGAATACAATGAATGCATCAATCATAGGCAATTACGAAGATGAGCTTGCCAAGTGATGACTGATTAGGAGCCACAGCTGACGACTTCACAAAGAAAATTTGATGCTGCAGCTGCCATGGGCCTAGCAGCAAGATTTGCAGACACCTTTCAAGAGCAACTTCAGAATGTCATCAAGTAGCACAACAGCTCCTGCCAGTTAACCTGATTGCCACTGGACACCAATTGTGAAGGGTCCTTTGAAGCCTTCTGAATAATGCTTGCTCAACTCTGTCAAATACTGGAAACTTCCGCGACCATGTCCGACTGGCATGTTTCTGAACGGTCATGGAATAAAGGATTCTCTGACATAAGGGACAGATGTATGTAAAGCAAAGATCTTGTTACATGCTAGGTCAGAGAGCCTTTCAGTAGCAGTAGGTACTAAAAAGATGCCTACACCTGCAAGAAGGGCACACTCTTTACATACCATCATCATTAGCCAGCTCGTACATAACAGTTCCACACCAGGCAGCAGTGCTACAGGTGCAAGCCACTATTGTGAAAACTTTGTTGCAGCACTGAAGTGAGTCAGAGATCACCTTGGTTTGAAGTTGCTTGAACGACCAGGCTGAGCTGAGAGTTTGGGACATCAGTGTACAGCATCTTTTCACCTTGATCTGGCATTCTGATACCATGCATTATCTGTCTGTTCAAACCTTTGATGTGAACTGGACGTGTTACTGTAGGATTCAGATGCTGCGACACTGCCTTACGCAACAGAAGGACTGAGCTGCGCCTTTCGTCACTAAGAATTCCAAGAAGTATGTGCAGCTCGGCAGGTTGCATGGCAGTCATATCCAGGACATCTGCAATGTCTGTGTCTGTCATGCCACAGCCTTGACACAGCTCCAGGACTTGCAACTCTGACAGCGCACCGCGTTTGACGTCATGCAGCAGCTCACGTACTTTGGCAGTGTTCTGTTTGAACACTGGCACTCCAAGCAAGTTGCCTAATAACTTCGTACGACCTTGCCACGGCTTGTGAATGAGAATCTCAGCAGCTTTGTTGTAAAGCGTGGAAAGTCCCAGGTGATCGCCAAGCTTTGCCAGGGAGTACAGTCCTTCACCTGGCATGCTGCATGCTCCAGAGCATAGGTAGTTGACGCAAGCCGTTTCAAGGGCCTCAAACTGCAGCACAAAACCAGATACATATGAGCCGCAGCGTCGAGATGCAACCTCACACAGTTGTGATTCAAACGCTGAGGCTCTGAGGATACCCCAACAGAATTGGCCAGAACCAGCAGAGCCTCTACGTTTGCTGCCGAAAGCTTGACAAAACCCCCGAGCAAGCCGGAAACTGCCTGACACACAATATCTGGGTCTGTCTCCACTGGCAAGATCAAAGAGAGCACTTGCTCCCTTCCTATGTGCTGTGCCACTCTGTTGTGACCCCATTTACTGCAGGCACACACGCAGTTGTGTAGAAGGAGAGTTGATATTGCTATAGACCCTAAATGGCTTCCAAGCAGCAGAAGTATTGAACATCTGCTAACCCGACTGGGTTTTGACATACCTGCAGAAAGCCAAATGATCCAAGCCGAATGGAGAGAACAAGTCAGGTCTGTTAGCGTCACCGATGAGGCGTACAGCAAAGAAGTCGGGTACTTGTTGATAACGAATTTGCTCTTGCCACCAACTCAGATAGGCTGGCGTCCAGCCACTCGCGACAGGCACTTCTGTCTCTTTCAGAGCGAAACACAGCCCTACTTGGTTGCATTCGGCCAAAAGCGGCACGTGCACACTCTGCAACACTTCTTTGCTCTCGGATCTGCTTGTGGACACGATCTCATTATTTGTTCTGTCAGCCCGGAACCTGTCGTCCAGTTCAATAGAGGGCCTGGACATGACAGGCTGTTCGAGTGACCATGGAGCAGGCCTTTTCATTGCACAAGATGCATGAACTGGTACAGAAGGGCATCAATGCAACTGTCCATCTGAACGTCCATGTAAGCGTGAGTAGCGAGCTGTTTCATTAGTCACTAAGGCCACAGATATTGAGACCAAG
>JAABUK010013318.1_pt1 | contig 10283 bp, 12 predicted proteins | sample 5559141 | NCBI WGS metagenome assembly JAABUK01 (sample SAMN10711869, study PRJNA513367) | rock metagenome | isolation source: Antarctica rocks | place: Antarctica: Victoria Land, Pudding Butte nord | collected 2016-01-03 | reverse complement strand
TCTTGTGGATGAGAGGTGTAGGATTAGGTGGGCGGGGAGTGGGGATGCGGGGCCTGGGGAGAGGGAGGGATTGGTTGGCTGTGTGAGGAGATTGATTGAGGTCGAGAAAGGGACGAAAGCGACTGTGGGTGTGAAAGGGTTAAAGAGGTAATGTTGTGGTATAGTGATTTCGTAGCGCTAGATACCCCTTTCATATTCACTATACAGTGACCGTTCCGCTCAATTGATGATGCTGCTCCAAGACGCCTTGCATACTATAAGAGGATATCACATAAAGAAGAACAGCACCAGAAAGCAAAAGGCAATGAATCCTCCCAAAATTATCCCATCTCTCCTCTTCTTCGCCCCGATCCTCCCAATCAGAATATTGATACCCGGCACCTGACTCGCTGCGCTTACAATCCTCCTATTCACACTCGCGATCGTCTCCCTTTGCACGCCAAACTGCTCGTTAATGGCGTACGCCTGACTCAACACCCCGTCCGCCACACTATGCGAATTATCGATGCGCCGCCGCTCGTCAAGCATGTATTCTGCTTCTGCGTCTTCTGGGTTGGAAGACCGGTAGGCTGAGATATCGGAGCGGACATTAGAGAGGAGGTTTGCACGGGAGCGGTTTTCGGTGATTTGCGAGGAGAGACGAGCAAGTTCGCGGCGGTGGTCGAGGAGGATTTCGCGGTGGCGGGTTAAATTATTGGCCTTTAGGGCAGAGGTAGTGAGAGGGGATTCTGAGTCGAGGAGGCGGGTTAATTGCGTTATGTAGGCTTCTCGCTGGAAAGTATGAAGATTAGCTGCTGCTAAAAGCATAGGGGCAGTATTGTTATATTGGCTAAGTCATGTACCTTGTCAAGTAGCTCTTGGATGGCTGCTTCGGTCTGCTTCTCGTCGTCTGTAGGCTTTGTGGGGATATTGGTAGCGGAGGAGAACTGGGAATATTTGTGAAAATATGATTCTGTCTGGACAAACAATCAGTACTAACTTGAACGAAATCAGAAGGAGAAAGCATGTACCTGGCCCTCTAAGGCCCTCGTTTGCTGACGCAGCTGGGCCCATCCTCCGCCAGTTGGCGCAGACATGCCTTGAGAAGGGGATTGTAGCATAGAGACAGATTCAGGGTAGTAATCGAACTGTGCGTAAACCGTGAAGCGCACATTGTTACTCCATAGTACAGAGGGACAATTAGAGAGATGAGGATGCCTGTCTTCGAAGTCTTGGCAGCATCACGCGGCTCGCTAGCAATCTGACGGCTGACGCTAATGAGCTTTAGCGCCTCCCTTCGCACATTTCTATGATCGACGACAACCATCGCATCGGCAGCGACTGTAACAACTACGTCAGACTACAAAGATGGTATGTTTCAACATGTGGGCGGAACTGAGAGATACTAATTGCGTTGCTAGTCATCTGCAAAGGTTAAAGCTGGAGGCCTCTGGGGCAAGAACAAGGATGATCTGAAGAAGCAGCTTGTGGACCTCAAGACCGAGCTTGGCCAACTTCGAACACAGAAGATTGCGGGTGGTGCCTCATCAAAGCTTACGAAAATGTACGTCCATCCAAGCGATGACCGGTCGCTTCTGGACATGCGGACTGGAGACTGACCCTGTTCGTAATACAGCCACGACCTCCGTAAATCAATCGCCCGCGTCCTCACAGTCGTCAACTCAAACCAGCGCCAACAATTGCGTCTCTTCTACGCCAAGAAGAAGTATCTGCCCCTCGACCTCCGACCAAAGAAGACACGTGCGATCAGAAGGCGGTTGACCAAGCATGAGGCGACCATAATGACGGAGAAGCAGAAGAAGAGGTCAATGCATTTCCCACAGAGGAAGTATGCCGTGAAGGTACGTTGAGGTGTTACCTCTGGAAATTTTAGGAGCTGCTGCTGGCTGTGAATGTTGCGTCTTGTCTGCGTATATCATAGAATTACTAACGCATGACATAGGCCGAGGTTTAAGATGGTCGATAAGGATCGAGGTTGCAACGAAGCATTCTTGAGCAGGAAATTTTACATTGTTAGATCAACACAGATAGTGGTAAGCAGAAGAACGTCGATCTTCCGCACGCAATCTCATTGAAAGGGATCCGGAGTCGTTTTGTTTGCTGCTTTCATTGACTTATAACTTGTCCCGTCAACTGAACCATGAGAATGTTACACACCTCGGGGAAGAAATTGACCACTGATCCCTGTGTTCATCTAAATCTCTAACAACCAGGTTTCAACTCTGCCCGTCAAGAACGGCCTGCGACACCAAGAGGGTATGCGGAGAGAAAGGGAGAAGCATAGGTTCTCCGCGTTATTTCGTACGAAGAGGAAAGGCGAAGATCATGACCAAACAGATGATGGTGAAGCTTTAGAATAGGTATGGGGTGCCGCAGTGCACGAGCAAGATGTGTTTTCGTCCAACAAAAGGCTTGCCACCGGACTGAGCAATGAATAACCCTATTGGATACAGTTTTAGACAACGCTGACGGTCTGTACTACCTCGACCACCGCCACCAATTCCATCAATCTACCTCTATACAAGGCCATTCGAAAAGCCGCCCTGTGGTAAAGACAGAAGTGAAGATACCAAAAAAGACTATTATCTTGAAAGGAAAGCTGAGACTTTATTCATTAGACTGGCTAAATATGATTTCATGATCAATCAGCTTGCGCCTTTCATCATTGATACCAGCGATCTGCGATCAGATTGATTCTTCATCTTGGGACGTTAAATCGTCTCCCTAATTCACGTTTGATTAGTTGCAGTCGAGTCGTAATTGCGTTCCATATTCAACTTGCGTGTACATTTGCTTTTACACGCAGCCAGGCTTGCCAGGATATAGTATAGAGCCTGAATCACAAGAAGAAGTATTTCTATCCACGGATTTCAAGATCGCTATTACGGAGTGCTTCAGGTAGCATACAGATAGCACTTGGACAGCTCAACTATTTTTGACGTGTTGAAGATGTCACCACAAAAACATCTGGTCCTCCAGCAATGGAACGGAAATCGATGTTTGTTGCAACAAGTGTGAGCGACTGTTTGAGAGTAGTCCTTTCCTGTTTGATGAGTGTATTCATAATACCTAGTCAATGCTCTTGAATATGGAAATATTGACATTGAAATCTCCCAGAAAAGGTTTCGTTCGACTGCTCTAGAAAGAAGATATATTGGAATGTCCTTTCAAGCACCGACAAATCTTGAGATGACTTACTCTTCAGGACTTTAGCTCATATTACGCAGGTTCCCATGACACGCCGAGATTTTATTACTCGCCTCCACGAACCATCCGCAGACGCATTTCTTACTTCGGTCCCGAGAAGATATCGCAGACGCTGGCCAGCTGACAATATCGAAAAGTGGGGCAGAGCATACTACATATACCATTACGTCCTGCAAATAATCCTCATGTGCTCTCAAGGGAGGCGAACCGTCTCCGCTGTCCATCCACAATAACCCACCACTCGAAACAGAACTCTAGGAACCAAACATGCAGGTCGTCATTGAAGACATGATTAGAACATCGTCCCGCCTTACCATTCTCCCAACGCCATCACCCCGTCCCTCCGGCACCACCTCAAGCCCCAAACCCGATTCTCTTTCCTACCCTCCTCCTCCACAATCTTAATTCATCTTCGGATTCCGCAACCCGTCCGCTTTGATGCTAGCCCTCTGCCGCTGCTTCCTCCCGCCCCTGAACCAAATTAAACGCACGAGCACACCCTAGATCCACGTAAGCTCGGCTACCGCAAGGCACGCATGCTATTCCACCATCTTTACCAGTCCGCCTCACGCACCCTCAAACTACTGAGACTAAACCCATCCTCATCGATACAAATGTCTCCTTTGCCACTCGCACTCTATTCTCCGCTCTGTCTGTTTTCCGACATGGCGGATGAGATCAGCTGGACGCGAGAAAATCTTGTCACACTTGCCGCATGCAGCAGAGTCTTTGCCGGTCGAAGGCTGATTTGATCTAATCTGAGGACCACTATCGAGCTCTCACTCTGAAGATCATTACGGGTATGTAGGATGGTGTGAACAATTGGCCGAGCTTCGTCATCACTATCTCCAACAGCATGGCCAGCATGATCTTGTAAGACATCAGATGCAAAGGATTCGCTAGGAAAGGCCATGGTAGAATCGACCCAGTTGTTGGCTGCAATGGACGCAGCGGGACTGGTAATTCGGGCGCTCATGCGGCCAGAACCAAGTGATCGTTACTAATATGATGTTCTTCATACGACTTGAAATTTTCGGGCGCAGGGGTGGTCGCTGGACTGAATAGCAACAGGATTGTAGCCACTGCCAAATAGCTGCGCTAGAACGAGCAAGATTTCCAAAAGATCCAGAGTTGTTCTTGGTTTCGGCCCAGTATTTACGGGGAACTTCACGCGGATGCGAACCGGTCGGGTAGAAAGCAACGGAGCCATTGAAGCCATCCACAGAGGAACAATGGTGTTGGTCGACGTACAGACTAGTCGGATTGCAAACATCGAGCGGCGGACCTGTAATGGCCAGCGTGGTGGGAGCAACGGTATCGTACGGACGATATGTGGTAGATCGTAGCCTTGAAGAAGGGCAGTGTGGGCAGCCGTGGGACAGTCGACGCTGTCCGGAGCTTAATAGTAGCCGTATTCAGAGACTTCAGGGGTGCCATTATGAATGGCTTGACGGTAGACACGGGCATTGACTGCAGCATCTGGAATCGCTTTTGAGCCCGCTAGACTAGAGGTTGACACTGTCACCCTTTTTTCGTGTCAGCTTTGTTTGGGTCAGACTCACCCTGCTGGAACCATCAGAAGCATGCTTTGCGAGTCTTGATCGTAATCATCCTCCAGGTTGGCTAGGCGGTTATTTGTGGCTACAGTCGGTCGTTGCGTCTTGCAGAATCAGATCGACTAGCTGCAGGAAGGACGGCGACTGGGAGCCGTCGATGATAGCGAGTGGATCAGACTGTAGGTTCCCGAGACGAGAACTGCGCAGAAGAGGCTTTGACAAATAGTCGCGGCATGTACCTGGTCTTATAGACGTCTTGAGACCCTGTCACCGGATATTAGCATGATGTGCTTGGAGATCGAGACCGATGTTGTCCCGGCTGCAGAATTGTAGGTATGCGTTGGCACCTTTGCAGCCTTGTCCTTTCCTCGATTGCAACAAGGCACATGTTTCGTACAAATTCTGTCTGGGCTAAGAGAGTTTGACTCTAAGATAGCACCAACAGTCCATTGACAATGACTTTCACGAGGATAGAAACTAGAGATCCACTACAATGCACGCTCGAGTCGAGCGGCTGTCGAGAGAGTGCCAAAGACACTATTACATTGCACCGTGGTCCTAAGAATTGTCTCAAAATTCAATTTTATCGTACCGTTAGGGTGCCTGATGTCCAGAACGGCGCGTCAGAGCTTCCCCCTAGCTTGGGTCACTTTCCTTTATTCTCGGTGCCAGCGTATGCAGAAAAGCTTCCTAAGGCGATGGCTGCTAAGGGCGGAGTTTTCTTCCCAATGTACCGTAAGTGGCTGTCCTGCGTTGCAGATGCTAGATCGATACTGATAGTTTGTTAGAGCGAGAAGCGATGTGGATTCGGTTCGAATCCCGAAGCATCTTTGCCATCAAAATTTATGTGGGAGGTGTGAATGCCATCTCTGGAGAGCCAGCTATTGAGAACGCAGCTACGATGCTTAGGCGTTTGGATATCCAGTCGAAGAGAGGATCAGTCCAGGATTATGTCGTAACGCCAGACCAGTTGTGGCTTGATGGCATTGCTAGCAACGATGGCTGTGTCCGCCAATTTATTGCCATGCCACAAGGATCTGGATATTCGGTTGAGTATCAGATCACAGGTGAGGACGTGGTCGGAGGATTGGAGTTCGAAGTTACTCCATCAATAAGACGTTTTCACGAGATAGATCATCCTTACCAAGAGTATCAAATTCTCGTCAAAACCTTGAGAGGTAAAACGGTCACACTTCAAACAAACTCAAATTCAACAATTTATAATCTGAAGGAAAGGATACAGGTCAAGGAGGGGATCTCCCCTGATCAGCAGCGTTTGATATTCGCAGGACAACAGCTTGAAGACGGTGAGATCCTTGAAACGTGTAGAGACAAACGGTACTGACACAAACACTCCCACAGATTGGACGTTGGGCGACTACAGTTTTGAATGCGTCAGCAAATTGTATCTTGTCCTTAGCTTACCGCCTGACTGATTTGAGTTTTTAGGCGTCAACGATCCATCTAGTGTTGAGGCTCCACGGCGGTGATTCAAACTACCACGGCGTATCCCCAGCGGCGGGATCTGAACAGTCGATTGCATCACCAGAGAGCGAGATGGGGATTGCAGCCGGCGGACTGATCAATCAATGCATCCTACCAGATAATTATCCTGCTTTCTTTTGGGAACGAGACAACAGCGTCTGCTTTAACGTCCAGATCTTGAACACCATTGCCTTCCGCAATGTCACGGGTATGGAAGCCCCAGAGACACCGATCTCGGCAGCAACATACGCGGAAGAGGGAAAACCTTTCTTCAAGATCTATGAAGAGAAGTCCTCGGTGGAGAAAGGGCAATTTGGAGATATCAAATCCGTTGAAGAACTTTTCAGCATTGGACAATGTGCTGGTGCTAAAGGGAGGAGCGAATGGCATAACGAAAAGGCAACCAGATTTCCTGTGATCTTGCTTGATTCTGCTGGTGTGATCAAACCATTTCGCCCTGTTTCAGACATGGTTGGTGAGCTCAATGGCATGAATTTTGCTTAATTATGAGTGAAGGATTTCTCTGATGCTTGCTTTCAAATTGGTAGGGGGGCCATTGTGCATTCGAGTTTTTACCCGAATGAACTGTTGGCTCTAATGCCGTTTCGATGATGAGCAAGTGAAGTTGCCAACGCCACAATGCTAAAAGTATCGAAGCTCGTGACTGTGTAAAGATTTCGATCGTTTTACTTAGCAGTAGCGCGATATACCGCAGGTAATGCCACTGCGATACTCCACCGCTCGACCTAATTAGCGAAACCTAACGGCAGTGTGATTGAACCGCTCAATCAGCAGGACATGTCTACACTTACCATTTTTTCTCATCCTCACATGCTGCAACAGCTCCAACATTCACGATTTCGAATACTCCTTGCTCTGATTGTACAGACCCTTCTCAGCTTTGCCTCTAAAGTTGTCGTTTGCTAACGTTGAAATGGAAGGGTCGGAACGACGTGCAAGAAACCTGGCGTAGTCGCATCAAAGCATAGAGTTGGCTTTTGATTGTTGAGACGGCCGAAAAGACTCTTTATGGCGGATCAAACGGATATATGGAGGGTGGAATGTCAGAGTGTCACCGTCTCGCCAAATTTCCATGAGCAAGCAGGGCAGAAAGATCTTGATGTTTTTGAAAGTGCGAGTAGCTTTTGTAATGTAGAGGTATGAAATCGTATTATGGGTATTCGTAATAATACAGAACGATTTTGTATGTTCGCCAGCCTTCCATCAATGGTAATTCACGTCTCATCCATCTGCTCGAGCTGCATGACGATCATCGGCTATCCCCCTTGCATCACTACAATGCGACAGCGACAACCAGGACCCCCACCGCGCCAACAAAGCCAGCAGCGATCGCTCTCGTCGGTTGAGCTGCACCAGCCTTCGCATTGGAACTAGTACCTGAGGCCGCTGGAGCGGCGGCAGAGGCAGTATTGCCCTCTGTGGACGCCACTGATGTTGCACTTATAGCTACGGCACTGGAGGCTGATATTGAAGATACGCTGGCCATTGACGCACTTGAATCCAGCGTTGACTTCATGCCAGAAGCTCCAGATGTTCTAGAGGCAGCGGTGCCATTTCCACCTGTCGCCTCAGCCCCGGCGGAACTTGTCACACCCTTTATCGCCCCGGCTGCTGTCGCCAATCCACCGAAACCAGAATAAGTGTGCAGGTAACTTCTGACATCCGTCGGCAGACCATTGAACCAACTTGGACTGCTCCCAGCCGAGAATGCTGATTCAAAGGACGCGGCGTAGGAAGGGTCGTTAACGATATTGGAGACAAAACCGGAAGGGGCAGCAGTGAGAAGAACAGAGAGGACGGACGACGTGGGGAGGGCGGAGGCGAGAGAGTTCGCTAGGGGGCCGAGCTGGAGGAGGACCGCTGGATCGGTAGGCAGTGCGGTTATGCCGGCCAACGAAGCGCTGCGTGATGTTAGCAAAAGGAATGCATCGAGAGGCTGCTACTAGGTAATAGAGATAGCTTACAGCTGAAGGAGCTGCGAGACATCCGCTTGTCGCTTGTTGATTTGCACAATATGTCTCTCCTCGACATATTCAACGGGCACTGTCCACGCGGTCGAGGATGCTACAAGGGCCAGGAGTGTGAGGGTGGATTTGTACATCATAAATATAATATCTCGAACAGAAGACAAACGCAGCAATGGGTATCTAAAGGTCTGATTAATCAAGAATTGACTCTTTGTACAAAAGGAAAAGCGGGCAAAGGGTCGTTATAAACAGAAGCGCCATACATAGTACGCGAGGCTCGCTTTCCAGGTTTTGGATCGGCGGCTCTTGGCGTGCTCAGCCACATTCGTGGCGTCGTGTGGCACCTTCAGCCACAAAGACCCCCTTTAAGCACTGCATCCCGACGCCCCGTCTCAATAACGCTCGGCCGTTGGGTGGGAGCTCTGAATTACTGTTCTGCAGATACCAGTAAGAGGTACACCCGAAGATTCGCGGCAATTGGCCAAAATGCGGCAATTGAGTCGCAGCATGACGTCAATTCAATGCCGAATTGCCGATGATATGATATACAACACTTCTCAACCCTAAAAATTGAATTTCCAAATGCTTGCACGAACAACAAAAAACGCATCTGCAAGGCTCACTCAAATCTCTACTCAATTCAGTCCTCGGGCAAGAACAATGGCAACACTCAATACCAGGCTCCCATTGAACACAGGCGCTGAGATTCGTAAGTGCCCCTTTCCCTCTCCAATTGTTCTTGTCACTGATAGCCACTCCCAGCGGCCGTTGGCTTCGGAACATGGCAAGATAAAGACGCCCAGGAGGACGCTGTTCTTGAAGCACTAAAAGCCGGCTACCGCCACATCGACACCGCTCGCATCTACGGCACCGAGCCCGCCGTTGGAGCTGCCATTAAGAAGTCGGGTATACCACGTTCAAAGATCTTCATCACGACCAAGCTCTGGAACAATTCCCACCATCCCGACGATGTGATGCCAGCTCTCGAAGCCTCGCTCAAAGATCTCGGCACGGACTATCTAGATCTCTTCCTCATGCACTGGCCTTCGCCTTTTGCTCGCGGTGAAGCACTGATCCCAAAGAAAGACGACAAGATTCAAGTTGGCGATACTGACTATGTCGATACATGGAAAGCCATGGAGAAAACCTTGAAGTCGGGCAAGACGAAAGCAATTGGTATTTCCAACTTCAGCAAAGCAGAGCTTGACCGCCTGCTCGAAGAAACAACAGTCGTGCCTGCTGCACATCAGATCGAACTCCATCCGTGGCTGCAACAGCATGCCTTCACCGCCTATCACAAGAGTAAAGGGATTCACGTGCAGCAATACTCGCCATTCGGTAATCAGAATGAGATCTATAGCTCTGGTCAAAACATGGGAAAACTTATCGATGATCCCGTCATTCAGGAAATTGCAAAGAAGTATGGGAAGAACGGCGCGCAGGTTGCGTTAGCGTGGGGAATTCAAAATGGACACTCGGTGCTGCCGAAGTCGAAGACGCCGTCGAGGATAAAGAGTAATCTGGAGGGCGATTTCAAGCTTGAGAAGGCTGATTTGGAAAAGCTGAATGGAATCGATAAGAAGATTCGCTTCAACGACCCTTCAGGGAGCTTTGGCTGGAATTTTTACAAGGATCTGGATGGCAAGAAATAGATCAACTCTAGTTTAACCCATCGTGTATGATATCAAGATATGATAATTTCGAATCTGATAGCCTTGGATGAATATTCGACCATCCACCCAGGTCCACCCTTTCCCAGGTGGAAGAGTCCATCCCGTTATGCTAATGTCCATTTCTCATGCAACGACACAAAAAGCAACTGAAAATCAAACGCCAGCATAGTATATCTACGCATGGCTAAGAAAACTGCCCAGCTTCGACCCCAATCACAATCCTTCAGCATCATTAAACGAGCAGAAGATCATAACCATGTGCTAGTTCTATCACCGTAGAGTCAGTCCAAGAACCAAGGCAGCAAGCAGAATCTTCCCTTCCAAAACCACCAAGGATGAATACTGGACGTAATCTGCCCAATCCTAACCCTTGA
>JAABUK010013317.1_pt1 | contig 10284 bp, 5 predicted proteins | sample 5559141 | NCBI WGS metagenome assembly JAABUK01 (sample SAMN10711869, study PRJNA513367) | rock metagenome | isolation source: Antarctica rocks | place: Antarctica: Victoria Land, Pudding Butte nord | collected 2016-01-03 | reverse complement strand
TCCAGCTGCGCCGCTCCGGCAGGCAGCCGGTGTTGCCGCGCGCTGGGCCGAGCCGCAGCACGCCGGTCGCCTGCTCGAAACTGATCGGGGTGTGTGCCCACCGGGACGGGTCGTCGCCGGGGCCCACGCCGTCGTCCTCGATCAGTTCGAAGGCCCCGTCGTCACCGACCACGATCAGCACCTCCAGGGCGTCCGGATTGGCGGTGGAGTTGCCCGGCGCTTGGGTGGCATCCAACACCACGATGGCCCCTGCCCGGGCCAGCACCGGAATACCGTCCGGGCCGCGGTGCAGGCGCATCTCGCGGTCACCGTCGTAGACCAGGTCGGTGAACACATCGACCCAGGTGCCCGGTGGCAGCCAGGCGGTCACCGAGCCCAGCAGCAACTGCCGATCGGCCGGGGTGGTGATCGGCGCGACCAGCAACTGGCTGCCGAAGGCGTACTGGTTGCGGGCCCGGTAGGCCTCCTCCGACCACGGGTGCTCGTAGTACATCGGCGCGACCAGCGGAATGCCCTGGTGGGCCGCGCGGTGGTTCATCGTGTGCAGGTAGGGCAGCAACCGGTGCCGCAGCCGCAGCGCACCGGTCATCGCCTGCTGCGCCTGCACACCGAACTGCCACGGTTCCTTGCTGGTGAAGGGGCTGAGCACCGAGTGCAGCCGGTTGATCGGCGAGAAGACGCCGAGCTGCACCCATCGGGTGGCCAGCTCGTCGTCCTTGATGCCGCCCATGTGACCGCCGATGTCGTGACTCCACCAGCCGTAACCGATGTTGGACGCGGTGGAGGTGAACTCCGGCTGGAAGTCCAGCGAGGCCCAGGTGGTGACGGTGTCTCCGGAGAAGCCGACCGGATAGCGGTGGCTGCCCGGTCCGGCGTAACGCGAGAACGTCAGCGGCCGGCGGCCGTCGCGGGCGCTGTCGAGGAAGTGAAAGTGGTTGAGCATCCACAGCGGGTCGATGCCGGCGATGCGGCTGTGCGGACCCTGCTGCCAGTCGAGCCACCAGAAGTCGACGCCCTGCTCTTCCAGTGGCCGGTGCAGGATGTCGAAGTAGGCCTGGAGGAACTCCGGGTCGGTGACGTCGAAGGCGACCGGGCGCTCGCTGGCCGGGTCGATGCCGAGGGCCTTCGCCATCTCCGGGTAGGCGTCTTCGAAGGCCCGGACACCGTCGGCGGGGTGGTCGTTGAGGGTGACCTTCAGCCCGCGCTCGTGCAGTTCGCGCAGGAAGCCGGGCGGATCCGGGAACAGCTCGCGGTTCCAGGTGTAGCCGGTCCAGCCGCTGCCGTGCTTCGGATCGAGGTCGACGAGGTGCCAGTCCATGTCGAGCACCGCCACCGAGAAGGGGATTGCCTCGGCGGCGAACCGGTCCAGCAGCGCGCTGTACTCCACGGCGCTATAGCGGTGATAGCGGCTCCACCAGTTTCCCAGCGCCCAGCGCGGCAGCAACGGCTGCGGTCCGGACAGCGCGTACAGGGCCTGCAGCGCCTGCGAGTAGTCGCGGCCGTAGGCGAAGACGTAGAGATCCTGCGCGCTTGCATCGCGCGGGCTGAGCCAGCCGTCGCTGTCGAGCACCGGACTGCTCGAGTCGTCGATCATGGCGTAGCCGTTGCGCGAGAGCACGCCGGCCTCCAGCGGCAAGGCGCCGTCGATCTCGTCCAGGGTGCGCGCCGTACCGCCGAGATTGCCGTCGCCGCCGGCCGGTACGTCGCCGTAACGCCAGGTGCTGTGCCAGGTGCTCACCGCGCCTCGGACCAGGACGCTGAGCCCCGACGTCGAGAACGGCCCGCGGTCATAGACCAGGTGCAGCCGGTCGGTGATGACCTCGAGATGGGCGTCGGACTCGATCACCTCGAACGGCGGCACCGGCAGCTGCCGGTTGATCGCGAACGCCGAGGCTCGGTCCTCGAACACGCCGTTCTCGGCTCGTTCGAGCCGTACCAGGCCGTCGGCCAGCACGGTGATCCGGTAGTCCGGTCCCTGAACGACGGCCCGAGGGTCAGCGACCGGGCGACTGCTCAGGCGGTAGCGCTCGTCCATTGATCCTTTCTACCGCACGCCGGCTGGGGTCCTTCCCTCGGCCGCGGGCGGCGCGGCGCTCAGCAGGGCGCCGAGTCGCAGGCGCCGCCGTCCTGCCGGTCGGCCGCACCGAGCCAGGCCAGGATCTCGTCGGTGTGCTGTCCCAACGTCGGCGGCGCCTGATGTGCGGCGCGGCCGCCGGTGTCGTAACGGATCGGCGGCCCCGGCAGCGTCACCGTGCCCAGGGTGGGGTGCTCGACGTCGAGCAGCAGCCCCTGGGACCGGGTCTGCTCCCAGTTGTAGACCTCGTCCAGGGTGCGGACCTGGCCCGCCGGGGTGCCGAGCTCGGCGAGGACGGCCATCAGCCGCTCGCGGGGATAGCCGCCGAAGGCCGCGTCGACGGCCGCGATCACCGCTTCTCGATCGGCTACCCGGTCTGCGTTGCGAGCCCACTCCGGGCGGTCCAGGCCGAAGGCGGCAGCGAAGGACTGCCACAGCCGGTCGCTGCCGACCGCGATCTGCACCATCCCGTCGGCGGCCGAGAACAGCCCGTACGGGCAGATCGACGGGTGATGGCGCCCCGCCACCGCCGGCACCTCGCCGGCCACCGTGTAACGGGTGCCCTGAAAGGCGTGCACGCCGACCATGCCAGCCAGCAGCGAGGTGCGCACCACCTGGCCGCGGCCGGTGCGAGTGCGCTCGTGCAGGGCGGCCAGCACCCCGTACGCGCCGTACATGCCGGCCAGCAGGTCGGCGATCGGAACGCCGACCTTGGTCGGATCATCCGGCGATGAACCGGTCAGCGACATCAGGCCGCCCTCCCCCTGGGCGATCTGGTCATAACCGGGCCGGCCGCCCTCCGGGCCGTCGTGACCGAAGCCGGTGATCGACAGGATCACCAGCCGCGGATTCAGTTCGTGCAACGTCGGCATAGAGAAACCGAGTCGGTCCAGCACGCCGGTGCGGAAGTTCTCGACCAGCACGTCGGCCCGCCGCACCAGCCGGGTCAGCACCTCGGCGCCGGCCGGATCCTTCAGGTCCAGCGTGATCGATTCCTTGTTCCGGTTGCAGGACAGGAAATACGTCGACTCCCGCTCGCCTTCGGCGGGCTGCAGAAACGGCGGCCCCCAACCCCGGGTGTCGTCACCGTGCCCGGGCGCCTCGACCTTGATCACTCGGGCGCCCTGGTCGCCGAGCATCATCGCCGCGTGCGGTCCGGCCAGCGCTCGGGACAGGTCCACCACCAGCACATCCGACAGCGCTCCCGCGGTGTCGCCGGTCTGCTGGGTAAGCGTCGGCTCGGTCATCTGCTCAGGTTAGGTGGTCCAAGGCCGAGGACTGCGCGCCGCCGGACAGCCGGGCGTAACCCGGGCCGCGGTCGAAGAACGGCGCGCCGACCGGCCGGTCGGTGCGCAGCCGTGCCCGCACTGCCGCGGTCGCGTCGGCGTCCAGAGCCAGTCCGTCGCCGGCACCGGTGAACTCCACTCCGTAGTCCACGTGGGCGGCCGCCACCGACACCTTGCCCCACCGGACGTCGCGCAGCACTGCCTCGGGGTCACGCTCCAGCGGATCGCCCCAGCCGCCGCCGCCGGTGGTGCGGATCCGGATCACCTCGCCGGCGCGGACCGGTTCGGCGTCGGCGAGGGCATCGACGGCCCGCTCGTTCGGCCCGCCCGGATCGATTCTCACCGAGAACGGCTGGCCCGCCTTGCCGCCCTTGACACCCCAGCAGGCCAGGATGGAACGGTCCGCGATCGACATGAAGTGAGCATCCTTGAGCATCCTGATGTGCTTGTCGTAGCCCAGGCCGCCACGGAACTCCCCGGCGCCGCCGGAGTCGAGCGCCAAACCCAGTCGCTCGACCAGAAAAGGAAATCTGGCTTCGGTGAACTCGGTCGGCAGGTTGCGAGAGTCCGGCACGACGTGAATGGTGTCCTCCCCGTCGGCGTAGTAGCGCCCGCCCGAGCCGCCGCCGAGTACCTCGCGCATCAGGTAGGGCTGGCCGTCGCGGTCCTCGCCGTACACGCCGGTGTAGCGGATGGTCTCCTGGTCCGCGGGCATCCGGCCGTCCACCGCCTTGGCCAGCACCCCGGCCAGCACGCCGAGCAGCCGCAGGATCACGAACGTCCGGGCGTTGGTGGGCGCCGGGAATACCGGGGTCAGCAGGGTGCCCGGCGGCGGGAACCGCATCTCGATCAGCGCCACCACGCCCTCGTTGACATCGAGTTCGGCCATCCGTTGCGGGCTGTCTGCCAGGTTGCGCAGCACCGGGGCCAGCCACTTCTTCAGAAAGTTGCCGTCGGCGTAGTCACCGCAGTGGTTGATCGGTCCCTTGGCCTGCGGCGCGGTGCCGTTGAAGTCGAGGATCAATCTTTCACCGCCGGGGTCATCGGCGCCGGTTCGGGTCAGCGTGATCCGCTGGGTGTGCAGTCTCGGCTCGTCCACGCCGTCGTGCTCGGCGTAGTCCTCCCAGGCCCAGTTGCCGACCGGGATCTTGGTCAGAATCTCGCGCCGGTAGGTCTCGGTGGTGCGATCGACGATCTGGTCGAAGCACGACTCGACGGTCTCGCGGCCGTAGCGTTCGAACAGTTCAGACAGCCGCCGCGAGCCCATCAGGCAGGCCGAGCACTCGGCGTCCAGGTCCGCCGCCAGCGACTCGGGCATCCGCGAGTTGCGGGCCATGATGGTCAGCGCCGCCCGGTTGGGCACGCCCTGATCCCACAGCTTGATCGGCGGCACCATCAGGCCTTCTTCGAAGACACTGGTGGCGCGGCTCGGCATCGAGCCGGGCACCGCGCCGCCGATGTCGTCGTGGTGCCCGAAGGCCTGCACGAAGGCGACCACCTGCAGGTCGTCAGCAGCGCCGGATTTCCGTTGCCCGAAAACGGGGACGGTGACGCACAGGTCGGGCAGATGACCGATGCCACCCTCGGAGCGGTAGACGTCGTTGTGGAAGAACACGTCGCCCGGACGCATCTCGGCCAGCGGAAAGTCTCGGGCGATCGGGTGCACGAGCGCGGAGTAGCTGCGGCCGGTCAGCTTGCGCAGCAGTCGGTCGTGGATGCCCGCCCGGAAATCGTGCGCGTCGCGGATCATCGGCGAGCGCGAGGTGCGCGCGATCGCCGTCTCCACCTCCTGCTCCACCGCGGCCAAGCTGCCCTGCACGATCTCCAGGACGATCGGATCCACCGACGCGCCGCGGTCAGCGGTCAGCGAATCGGTCGGCGGCGTAAGGCTCATCGACGCCGCTCCGGCCGGGTGATCAGCAGGTTGGCATAGTCGTCCAGCCGGGCCGTGAAACCTGGGTGCAACGGTACCGTGGAACCGAACTCCTCGATCACCGCGGGGCCCTCCAGCACATCGCCGGGACCGAGGTCCGACCGCCAGTACAAGGGGGTTGGGAGATAGTCCGCGCCGTCGAAGCAGACCTCGCGGGTGCCGGTATGGGCCCGCTCGATACTGCCGACCGGTGCCGGCTGCCGGCGCAGCTCCGGCCGCCGGATCGGCCCGATGCCCGAGACCCGCAGGTTGACCCACTCGACCTGCTGGCTCGGCTGGGCGCGAAAGTCGTAGCCGTACAGGCCGCGGTGGGCATCGTGGAAGGCAAGCGCGACCTGGCCCAGCACCGCATCGGTCAGCTTCGCCTCGGGCACCGGCACCCGCACCTCGAACGCCTGCCCGAAATACCGCAGGTCGGCCGAACGGACGAAGCGCTGCCGGGATGGGGCAAAACCCTCTCGCCCGAGGGAGGCGGCGGCTTGCCTGGTGAGGCGGTCGAAGCTGGCCTCGATCTCGGCCGGTTCCAGCTCGCCGTGTTTGGCGACCGCGGTCTGGACGTAGTCGTTCTTGACGTCCACCGTCAGCAGCCCGAACGCTGAGACGTTACCGGGGTCCGCTGGCACCAGCACACCCCGAAGATTCAGGATGTCGATCAGCCTGCAGAGCAGCAGCGAACCCGAACCGCCGAACGTCGTGAGGGTGAACTCCCGGATGTCCAGGCCGCGCTGGACGGTGATCTGGCGCAGCGCGTTGGCCTGGTTCCAGGCCGAGATCTCGAGCACCCCGTTGGCGCAGGCCGCCAGCTCAAACCCCAGTCGCGCGGCCAGTGCGCTCAGGCCGGCGCGCGCGGCCGCGGCGTCCAGCGGGATCTCACCGCCCAGTAGGTGCGGCGGGATCCGGCCCAGCAGCAGGTGCGCGTCGGTGATGGTGACGTCAGCGCCACCGTTGCCGTAACACAGTGGCCCCGGATCGGCTCCCGCTGACTTCGGGCCCACCTTGAGCGCGCCTTCCGGCGAGATCCAGGCGATCGAGCCGCCACCGGCACCAACGGTCACCACGTCGATCATCGGTATCTTGGACGGGTAGGCACCGACGCTGCCCTCGGTGGTCAGCGTCGGCTCGCCGGCCAGCACCACCGACACGTCGGTGGAGGTGCCACCGCCGTCGCAGGTCAGCACCTGCTCGAAGCCGGCATTGCTGGCGATCATCGCCGCACCCAGCGCGCCGGCGGCCGGACCGGACAGCACCGTCGTGATCGGCTGGTGCACCACCTCCGCCGCCGACAGCACACCGCCGTTGGACTTCATCACGTAGAACGGGATGTCCCGGTCGCCGGGATCGGAGCGCTCGCCGGTCAGCGCGTCCAGTCGTCGCTCGATCGAGCTGACGTAGCCGGCGACCTTCGGCTTCACGGCCGCATCCACCAGGGTGGTCATCGAGCGCTCGTACTCGCGGTACTCCCGCAACACCTCCGACGAGATCGACACCACCGAGGCCGGATGCTCGGCTCGCAGGATCTCGCGCATCCGCCGCTCGTGCACCGGATTGGCATAGGAGTGCAGGAGGCAGACTCCGATGGTGTCGATACCCTTGCCCCTGAACCAGCGGGCGATCTCGATCGCGCCCGCTTCGTCGAACGGCCGGATCTCGGCGCCGGTGTAGTCCAGCCGGCCGCCGACCGTCCTGACCAGGTCGACGGGCACGATCCGCTCGGGCTTCACCCAGAAGTAGCTGTTGCCGTAGCCGTCCGGTACCGACTGGCGGGCGATCTCCAGAATGAACTCATAACCCTCGGAGGTGATGAAGCCCAGCACGCCGACCTTGCCTTCGAGCAACTGGTTGGTGGCGACCGTGGTTCCGTGGCAGACCGCGGTCAGCGCCTGGCCGGCCTGCTCGCGCGGGATGCCGAGGATGTCGAGCACGTTGTCGATCGCGGCCAGAAAGCCCTGCGCCGGATCGGCCGGCGTGGAAGCGATCTTGGTACTGACCAGCTCGCCGGTCTCTTCGTCGAAAGCGACCACGTCGGTGAAGGTGCCGCCGGTGTCGATACCGACGCGGATTCGACGCTGCCCTGACATGCCCTGAAGTCAACTTGGGTCAGTGGCGCTTCGCGTCGGCGTACTTTGCCCGAGAACCGGCCGATCCGTTGGCACGTCCACTGGTCGGCGTTCATTCCCCTGCTGATTGCCGAGCCGAGTAGTTCGTCCTGCCAGCGCTTCTGGGATGACGCCGACGCCGTGGTGGCAAGCCGGCTGCTGTATGTCGAAGCTGCCGCCGCGCTTGCGCAAGCCAGCAGGCTCGATCGACTGACGCGCCGAACGCATCGTGGGGCGGTCGAGTTGTTCGATCTGCTGTGGGCTCTGTTTGACGTTGTGGAGGTAGACCACGCGGCGGTCATGCGGGCTGCGCGGTTGGCCGAACAGCTCGGTCTGCGTGGCTATGACGCTGTGCATTGCGCCGCCGCGGAGAGCATTGCGGGCGAGGAATTGGTGGCCGCCGCCGGCGATCAACAGTTGCTCTCTGCATGGTCAGAGCCAGGACTGGCCACCTACGACACCAACGCGACCTGAGTTGAGGCCGTGGGTGTGTCCGCGCTGCCTATTGGCCGATGCGTCCATCGATCCGCTCTCGCAGTATGTCGGCGCAGTGCTGAGGCTTTGGCATCTCAGTCAGCCCATCGGCTGTTTCGGCTTGTCCTCCGGTACAAAGGGTGAGCGTCCCTCGCCCAGCAGCAGATCAGAGTGCTTGCGGATGAGGGCAAGATTACGGTCGGCCAGGTGATCGAAGGACTGTGGCACGGACGAGCCCGGGGTCAGCGCGCTCATCGCCGTAGCCGGGTCCAGCCGGGCCGACACCCAGCACTCGTGCGAGGCGGCTCTGGCCACCACCTCGGCGATCGGCGTGACGATCATCGAATTGCCGAAGTAGATCACTCCGGCCGGGTCGACGCCGGTGGCGTTCGCACCGATGACGTAGACATGATTGTCATAGGCCCGGGCCCGGTTGGTCAGCTCCCAGAGATCGGCCGAGCGCAGCAGCGCCGACGGCCGACAGATCACCTCGGCGCCGGCCAGCGCGGTGATCCGGGACAGCTCCGGGTAGTCGCCGTCGAAGCAGACGATCACCCCGATCCGGCCCAGCGGGGTGTCGACCACCAGGATGTCCTCGCCGGGCGTGACCCAGCCGCCCCGATCGGCCCGCTCGCCGCCGAACGGATGCGTCTTGCGGTAGACGCCGAGCAGCTCGCCGGACGCGCCGAGCACCACCGCCGCGTTGTAGACGACGCCGCGTTGCGGCCCGCGCTCGTACGTGCCCAGCACGAGATGACAGCCGAGTTCGGCGGCGGCGTCGGCGAACGGTTGCAGCACCGGGCCGGGCAGTTCGCTGACCAGGTTCCACAATTGCGCTGGTTCGACGCCGGGAGTGAAACCGGTCGTCACCGACTCGGGCAGAACGATCAGCTCGGCGCCGGTGGCGGCATGGCATTGCCGGGTGAGCTCGATGGCACGGGCGGTGTTGACCGCGATGCTGTCGGCGGTGAGTGGGCCGGGACGCGGCGCGACCTGAACGGCGGCGGCGGCGAACTCGCGCATCAGCGGTATGTCCTGTTCGGTCGGGCGGTTCTGGCTCCCACCAGCACGCCGATCAGCGCGGTAGCCGCACCGAACACCGCGCCGGCGAAGAACGAGTCGGGCGCCGGCCTCGAACGACCGACGGCAGCGGCTGTGAAGACCGCCGACTCGCCCGGAACCGGTTGGCTTGGCACCGACTCCCCGGGAACCGGGGCAGCTGTCCGGCTACCGGTCAGTACATCCTCCACCCCGCCGAAGAACTCACCGGCCAGCTTCTTGGCGACGCCGATCAGCATCCGCTGACCGACCCCGCCGATCACGCCACCGATCACGGCGTCGGCGTCATAACACACTCGGGTGGCGCCGCCGTCCTCGGTGAGGGTGACCGTCACGTCCGCGCTGACGGTGCCCGGACCACCAGCGCCGGACGCTTTCATCAGAAACGCGTTCGGTTGCGGCAGGTCGATCAGCGACACCGTGCCGGCATAGCTGCCCTTGATCGAGGCGACCCCCGCGGTGACCGTCATGTCGTAGCTGTCGGGCCCGGTGGCCACCAGCCGCTCGCAACCCGGAATGGTCGCAACCAGGACGGCCGGATCACGCAGCGCCGTCCACACCCGGTCGATCGGCGCGTGCAGCACCGCCTCGCCTGCAAGCTTCATGTTCGGTTTCCCTCCTGCTGATCGGCATCTCCGCCGGCGGCTGGCTGCCCGATGCTGTGCGCCAGCCGCAACGCGTAGAGCTCACTGGGCGAGATCGGCATCGAGGTGAGCGCGAAGCCCTCGGCGTCCGAGATGGCCGCCGCGAACACCGCCGCACCCGGGATCACGCCCGCCTCGCCGGCACCCTTGACGCCCAGTGGATTCAGCGGTGACGGTGTTTCGAGATGATCGATCTCGATCTCGTCCGGCATCTCGGAGGCATAGGGCATCAGGAAATCCATGAACGAGGCGTTCTGCAGTTGCCCGGTCTCGTCGTAGGCCATCCGCTCGTACAGCGCGCCGCCGATTCCCTGGGCGACGCCGCCGTGCACCTGGCCTGCCACGATCATCGGATTGATCAGGGTGCCGCAGTCGTGCACCACGCAGTAGCGCAGGATCTTGACCTCGGCGGTGTCCGGATCGGTTTCCACGATGACCGCGTGCATACCGTTGGCGAAAGTCGACCGCAATGGTGAGTAGTAGTCCCGCCCTTCGATGCCCGGCTCGTCGCCGTCAGCGACCGGGGCGAGGTCGGGATGGCCCACCGCGAACTGGGTGGCCGCCTTGGAAGCCTCGTCGAAGGCATAGCGCAGCGGGTTGGACAGGACCGCGATGGTGCCCAGCGAGATCTCGGTGCCGGGGCTGCCCTTGACCCGCACGCTGCCGTCGACAATCTCGAGGTCACCAGCCTCGGCCTCCAGCGCGTCGGCCGCCACCT
>JAABUK010013314.1_pt1 | contig 10285 bp, 9 predicted proteins | sample 5559141 | NCBI WGS metagenome assembly JAABUK01 (sample SAMN10711869, study PRJNA513367) | rock metagenome | isolation source: Antarctica rocks | place: Antarctica: Victoria Land, Pudding Butte nord | collected 2016-01-03 | reverse complement strand
GGTGTCCATGAAGGTCCGGACTTGCTGCCAAGCTCTGCATAGATACACATAGTTTTCATGATGTGGCCAACCTTGCAGAGTGCAGCACTGTGCAGCAGCCAGCAGCATCTGGAACAACAGATTTGCTAGACATGCACACAGACCCCAACAAGCATTGCTCTTTGCATTGACCAGTCAGTTGGCACAGACGGTCTTGCAAGCAAACCAAGGCTGGCCAAGCAACAAAATCACATAACACTCTGGCTTCTTGGTGTGCTTAGCATTGCCACTACCAGGCTTGTTGTCCAGCAGCATGACACTAGACAGCACTGCCTCTGCCTTTTCTGCTTCTTCTTGCGTTTCCCGCTTTTTCCTGCTTTTTCTTCTGCGCACCTTGTCGGCCTCTTCAGGGTGAACATGACAGAGTCTAGCTTGGGATTGGCAGCAAGTCTTATGAAGCCCCTGGCCTTGCCAGTTGCAGGGTCCACCGCAGCCATAGCTTGATGAAGCTGTGCCATGGGAACCCAGTGCGGCGGGTACTTGAAGCGTGCAGTGTCCAGGATCAAGACCATGTCTTTGCTTGCATGAAAGCCTCCTATCGGGCTGAAATGACCATCTCCTGCAGCATGACGCACTTGCTTTTCTTTCAAGCTGCAGATGGTATTCACGGGTTCCATGTTTCCACAGGAGCCTGCCATAGCTGACAGTGGTGACCCACTGACACAAAAACAACACAAAACAACAAAACCCCACAGCTGCACCATTCAGCGTGACAGTACGCACTTTTCTGGCAATGCCTGACCATGTAACTTTGGGATTAGAAGTTGCCAACCTGTTTGTAGGAACTGTTTCCTGGAATATGACACAATGACGTGCTGCTGGTCAGACGCGCAGATTTCCTGCACAGTAGCTCTAAACTTCTCCTCAGACAAGCTGTCGTAGCGGACCAGTTCTGCCATTGCTCCGTTGCATCTTGCTAGACAAGCTGCCTGCTGCAAAAAATGAGTCAGAAAGAGGATAAAAGAAAAGTTTACGCTTTCAGCGATCATGATGGGAGCCTCCCAAGGCGGCAGCCCAGAGCAAAACATAAGTCGTGACAGCTGATCCAGCACAACTGAGGCGTCGCCATGATTCCAGAAGCGACTTCCACATTAGTGGTCTGATCATAAACCAGGAATGCAGAACAGATGCAACTGATCAAGGTCAGGCATGTGCAGTTTTACAGAGAGTTTGCATTCCATGAGACGTGCTGCTCTGATTGGCTTATAAGGCATGATGATTCAGGTCTGCAATTGAATGGCGTCAAAAGCAGCAGCACCTGATCTAAGTTGATCCCAGTCTCAATAACTGTTGAGAGGGGCTGGCAGCAGTCCAGCATCTGCTCATGAAACCAGCGCCAAGGGCCCTTCCAGGCTCTTCTGGGGTCAATGGCCAGGGCGTTTAGGACCATGGCTAAGCTAGCCAAGCCACAAAAGGCTGGCTCATCTTGTGTCCTGTATGTAGAATGAAAGGGCCGGTGCACAGAAGGAACTGCTTAAGGAATGGTTTCAAGGCCAGACTCTTCCTTTGAAAGGTCAGGGAGCTGGTAGCATGGCTGGATTGCCATCAGAAGGCAGAAGTGTTGTTTTGACAGCTTATGTGCAAACAGGTATGTTGTCCTTCAGCGAATGCATGTAAGCTTGTTGTGAAAACTTAGGTAACTCCAGCTGAACAGTCTGCACCTTTATAACACAGTGCAGGAATGGCCTGGTATGGATGCCAAGTCGCAATATTGCAGCATCAAATGCCGCGTTTGATACATGAAGTATGTCACGAGCTGCTTGTAGCCAAAGGTTGTGTACCTGAACTGCTCAATGAGCTTGAAGAAGCCTTGCAAGGTGCCGTCCAGCAAAGCATCTGCAAACAATGCTTTACCTGCAAAGCAACTGCATTTCAACACTCGTGCAGCACATAATCTGTATACCAGCGACGAGGTTCGCCACCTTCTGAAGATGAAAAAGCCACTGCTGGAGGACACGGCAGTGTCCGCTTGTAGAAGGTGCGGCTTCCAGGAACGCCCGAGGCTGTGCCATCCATCAGGTGGTTTCCTCACCTGGCCGGAAGGTATACAGGCCACTTTGCATGTCAGTGAGTTGCCTGCAGGCGTAATTAGCCACTGCTTCGCACAGAAGCCACGCTTTGTAGCTTGTGAACAAGCTTCATGTGTCTCGTATGCTGTATCACGCTGCAAGCCACATATGCTGAGGTTGATGCCATTTGCATTTGGACATGTTGCAGCTGTCGAAGCTACTTTTGGGTAGGAGGCAAGACAGAAGAAGAAGGTTGCACTATGCGGCAAAGGATAGGGGCAGCCAGGGCAGGTCAACGAGGTGTGGTTGTTGTCGTTGGTTTGTATAGTTATAGTGACAGAGAGAGGGTTGGAATGACCACATTCGCGCCTAGTCGCCTGGGCTGTTGCCGGCACTTGACCGCCTCTAGGCCTCTCACGTTCAGATCACACGTTGGCAGCTCAGCCTGCCTGTCTGTGTCGGTAAGGGCGTGGAACTTGATGCTATAATGTTTACAAAGCCAGCCTGCTAACAATAACTGTACGCAATCGTGAATTCCTTGGTGTGTTGTTGCAGAGGCAGGCCCCAGCCCAGTCCAGAACTGCACAGTTGCAACCTGTAGAGAACAGAGTAGTGGTAAGCTTCAATGTGACGCTGTTACAAACCAGTCCCGTGTCCACTGTTGTAGCACTGCCACCGACCAGTCATGCTATCTGCAGCTTCGATTCTCTAGGAGAGGCCGGAAAAAGCTGCCCTTCTATAGACTAGTTGCTGTTGACTCTCGCAAAAGGCGTGATGGCAGACCGCTGGAGGTACATCATCCCCTTTGTCCTTGCTCTCGTAGATCTGTGTTTGAGACAATTGAAAGCAATGTCCAAATTGCTCTGTCTCTCTTTGCAGGAACTAGGATGGTATGACCCTCTCAAGAAAGACACCAACCTAAATGCCCCTGCCATCAAGAAATGGCTAGAAGTTGGTGCAAAGCCGTCAGACACGGTGGAGTCTTTGCTCAAGAAAGCCATGATTATGGACTGAGAGCAGTGCCATCAGAAGACCAACTCTGGGCTGTATCATTTGACAACTCGCTGTCAAGCAGCACCCGGCTGAACAATTTTTCATGCAATGCAATGCTGACCTGCATGTCCAAGAGCACTGTTTGCTGGTGCTTGTATTTGCAACTCAGCAGGGTTGTGCTTAGCCTGCCTATTGCAGTGTTTGACATTCCTGTTGCTGCACAAACGAATCCATGACTTGAGCTGTATAGTGAAACTTCCTGACCATACCTGCCAGTGAAAGCTGATCTAATTATGTCTTGCGTCTTTTATCATCTGCTATCAGCCCGTGGCATTGTCTGAAAGGGGCCAGAAGATGTCTGGCTAACGCACTTGATGCATGGAGTGTGCTTGAGAGGACTTGCGGCATCAGCAAGATTCTTGCTTCCGTGCATGTTGGCTGTCTCGTTTCGAGGCTTTGGCCTCTCACACGTGTGTGTGGATATACAAGTGTCAGCAGTACAGAAGTGTGCAAGAGCCAATACTGCAATCGGCCATGTTGCCAGCCTGCTCACAAATCGTTCCATGTCACTTTGGTTTCCGTTTTTGTATCTCGTTCATGCTCACTGAAACTTGCATGAAACCCTTTTGGACGACAAGCATTGCATCCTCTGCAGGCGAGCTTGGTGCTTTGACAACCTGCAAACCAAAGCCATGCAATGTAAGCAGACATAACCACCGTACAGAGTGCCAACAAGCTGCACATACTTGGAGGCCAGCGCTCTGTGCTAAGCTTATGTTGGCATTTAGTTAACTGAAGACAAGATTATGCATCACCTGTGTCAGCATGTCATGTCAGTGTTTGTATATGCATCATGTGCTGTCACTCACATATGGCAACAGCATAAGGCAAGCTGGTTGTTTGCAGCTGCACACATGACATACCTTGAGGCTTGCATTGAGACGAGGCACATAGACAGTGCTGCCCACTGCAGGTCGCCACCCCTGACTCACCAGCTTCTTGTGCTGCTCCACCTCCTGCACATGCTCAAGTTGATCACCAACTCAGACAGGCTGAGCATCTGGCAAAGCCTTCTACCCCACAACACAAGTGACAGCAGCTTGCTGCATGGCTTCATAACCAAACCAACAGCGAAAGGTGAAGCCATCTTTAGCATGAAGTTTTCAGATCTCTATATGCAACAGTTGTCACAGGGCAAGTTGCAAGGTTGCATGCTGATCAAGGTGCATGCATCTTGCATCAATTCAGAGAGGTTCAGCCAGGCAAGCATCAAGTTGAAGGCAGGCAGGCAAACAGCATATTATTCCACAAACACCACAAGCACAAGCACAACCACAAGCACACAAACAAGTATAAGAGCAGTACAGCAACCCATGAAGTGTGCATTCCCCTGTTCAGAACAACATGACACAGCACACCTGAGCCTTTTGGGCTTCTTGCTTTCTGGCTGATGCTTCCTTTTCCTGTTGCGCTATGATAGGAATCAGTTGCTGCCGAGTTGCTTGCACAGCCTTTGTGATAGCTTCTGCTTTTCTCAGCTGCAAGGAGGCCTGGCTTTGGGCAACATCATGCCTGCAAGAGGCACCCACACTCAAAAACAAAAGGAAAAATAACTCTTTTGTTTACACAGTCAAGCTAGAGAGTAACAAATCTACAGCTTGGGGATGCCCTCATCAGCTTGATTTAGGCAGCCTCACCAATTACCCCTGAGTTCTTGTATCCTGACTTACGACCGAGTCACCCACTACACATGGAACTCAAAGGGAGCTTTAGTACCACTATCATTGGCTCGCCGTGAGTCACATAACCTTGCTCAACTGCTGAGTGCCTTGCTCTCCTCCTCACCCTTCCACTTGCTCACACAGCAAACCATGCCTAGTCATTCAACACATCAACTGGCATGGGGGAATCTGTTGATTCTTTCATCTGGTGTCATACATGTCTTCTTCATGAGTCATGAACATGCAAGGGTTACACGAACATCTCAGACATGCGGTAGACTCAAATTGTGATCTCAAGTCAAGCCCCATTTTCAGCAAATGCTGACCTGCTACTGACCAGCTTCCTGCGCAGAGTGGCCATCTGACGCTGCAGCTGCTGCACAGCGCCGTTGTCAGCTGTCACAGTCCGTTTCAAACCTTCAAGCTCCATGATTGTGCTGTCCACAGCCGCCTGTATGTGTACATATACACTCAAAAGTCTCCAGTCATTTGTTCATCAAAGCTGCCTTAGTCAAGCTTGAGAATTTGTCTAGTGATTGAAACCAGGTTGGTGCATCAGCAGCTATTGCATTGTACCTGTCATGCATGCGTTCTAGCAGCAAGCCCCATGTCCCTGTTTCTTACTTGTGACTGATGCATCATCATGCTGTAGGAGACATGTGCATCACCAAGAAGTCAAGATAACAAATGTGCACATGCAGTAATGTCACGCTGATTATTCACAGCCTAAGCTATCTCTAGCTGCTCTCACTGGTCAAAAGCCTGCACTCAGGCCTGCTCACAGATGACAGACACATAACACAACTGAGCAGCAATGACAAATGACAGCAGACACATCACACAACTGCATGCAACAGCTCAAGTATGCACAAAGGGCAACCACACTCCACCTGGCCAGTACCCAGACTGTCTCTGGCTGCTTGCACCAGAAAAGGATCTAGACCAAGGCCTGCTGCAATGTTGAGGGCATTGGAGCGCCCTGGCACACCCCACAAGAGGCGGTAGGTGGGGGCTAGCTTCTGCTCATCAAACTCCACACTTGCATTCTCAAAGGCGTTGTTCTCGAACTTGAGGGAGGTGAGTGAGCTGCAGGACGTAACAAAAGCTGGGGCAATGATTAAGTGTTTGTTCTCCAGGTGTAAAGGGTTGTTCAAGCTGAATGCCAAAACAAGACTCCACACAGGGAGCTGCTCAGGGCTATACCTGAAATCAGGGCTATACCTGACATCAGGGCTACATGATGGGAAAATGCATACTGGATGGAGATGAGTGAGCGAGTGATGAGGGATTATTCCTTAATCTCCTGAAGGTGCTTTCTTATAGGTGGTGTTCTCCTGGTTGTACAAATCGGTCTTTTGGTTTGCTGAGTGACTGACTGCCAACTTGCATGCAAAACGCTTTCAAGCACGAACCTGTGATGGGTAGTAGCCATGGTGAACCCAGCACCTCCCCTACCCCCCTTGACCAGGGTTTCCAGCAGGGCCACCCCCAGGGCTGACCCCTCCACTGGCTCAGTACCAGTCCCCACCTCATCCAGCAGCACCAGGGATCTGCTGTCAGATGCTGCCCTAACTGCCTGCAAATTTGGCCAAAGCCCTAGGGTTTGTCTAATTTGTCTTGAAGTCATGTGCAACACAAAAGCAGCACCAGAGATCTGCTGTCAGATGCTGCCCTGACTGCCTGCACAGCTATAGAATTTGGCCACAGCTCTAGGGTTTGCCTAATTTGTGTTGAAGTAGTGTGCGTGTTTCTTTGACGCACACACGCACTGAGAAAGGCTCTTTGCTGTGTTGTCATGCTTCATTTGAGCTCAACTTTCCAGCCCCACACTTCATAAAGCAGTGTCAAGGATCTGCTGCCCTGACTGCCTGCAGGGCTTTGGAGTTGTGTAAGTTTTGACCAATGTGTCTCGAGTTGTGGTGAAGACTAGTTCTAAGAAGCAATGCTCAAATCACATGGCCTCAGTAATGATCCCCACTTCATCAAGCAGCGACAGAATTCTGCCAACAGACGTCGCTCTGATTGACTGCAAAGCTTGACATTTATTAAAGTTCACCCAAAGTGGACTTGAAAACACGCACATTGAAGACCAATAACGACGTGCAAAACAAAAAGAAAGAACAAGGGTCTAAAGACAAGAGGCGTGGCTTCACCTGAATTCGTCTGAGGTGACCACTGAAGGTGGATAGGTTGGCAGAAAGGCTCTGTTCATCTCCAATATCAGCAAGAACGGCGCTGTATGCCGGCAGCTGCACAGGCGCCTCTGCAGGAATTGCAAGTCCTGCTCTGGACATCAACACAGCTAGCCCAAAAGCCTGCAAGAAGAACAAATTGAAGTTTACGCTTTTTAGCAATCATGACGGGAGCCTCCTAAGGTGCCAGCCTGGAGCTATGATCATAGGCCATAGCCCAAACCAAAAGCCTGCAAGGACAACAAGATCAATTGCATGTGTGAGGACACTGCATATATGCTAAAAGGCTTGTGTCAATGACACAGCCATGTTGTGAACTTTGATTGCCCTGCCCCACAGACACAAGCCTTTTAGCATATATGCAGTGTCTTCACACATGCAATCATCTGGAGCAATGAGGGGTGTGATTAAAGGGATGAGGAGAAGAGCACAGCATGTACACATGAGATGTAAGCAAGGCTTTGTCCCAGCACCTGGCAGACCAGGGTTGTTTTAGCAGTTGTTAGTGATTGTTTTAGTAGTTGTCAACCAGTCCCAAGGGTCATCTGTGTTACAGAATGATTGCTATGCCTGTGCAACTAAGAATTATGGCGACCAGAGTGTGCGCATGCAAATCAGCCAAGCATCATTGGATTCTACAGGATTGTTGAGCAGGGGAGCCTCCAAGCAATCTGGATCTTTTCAAGCCTTTCAACGCACTGCACGATGACATCAACAAAATCTAGAGCCCTGCTTGCTCAGCATGCAAGATTTACCATAGCACACAAGATACAACGGTACAATGCTGACTCAGCACAATCGTGCTGTGATCTTACTGTCTGCGCTGCCATAACAACACACAAAGCCAGCTGTTGCTATGCATGGCAGTCTTCGCGCATGTGCGATCCTGTGCTCAGAGTCGTGCAAATAAATATGCGCAGTTTAGTTACATATGTGATTGCGTATCTGAATAGAACTGTGTGTGAGTACTCCGTCAGCATGGTTGTAATGACACTGTTAGTCTGTTGGGGTTGAATCTACTGAATTTGAAGAAAACTGTCAGCGACAAGGCATTATCATGACTGGTCTGCACATTTGCAAGCTCATAAGCTGCAACAGCACATGTAGAACAAGCAACCACAGTTGAAAGGAGACATAGCACTGTACCCAATAGCCGCAGCTCAAATAACAAACATCTGTGTCGACATTAGAATACTACTCACCAAGGCTCAAATCAGGTCCTAAAAGCAAGCAGCACACTCTGATCAGTACAAAAGCTTTTCTTCACCTTTCGAAGACATCCACACAAGCAAACACAAGATTTACATTCACATAGTGCGAGTTATCACTCAAGATGACCAGCTATGACTTGCAGCAATTCAGGTGGCAATTGAGCCATACTACCCAACATAAGTCTTGTAGTCGTACCACCAGCTACAGCAGCATTCAGCCTATTGCGCAAAATCAACGCACCTGCAAGCTCGTGCTGCCTTATGGTGGTCCAATAAGCAAAGCAAGTCGCTGCGTCCAACAGCCGGTTCAGGTTTCTGCTGACACTGATGTCCGCTGCAAGCCCGCCATGGTACCTCAGATCCCAGCGAGTCACATGATCAAACAAATGGCTTGCTGGGTGTGTGCCATCCGCAGCATAACAATCGATTGCTGATGCATGCTTCATCAGCCACTGAAGCTCAGGTGAATATTTGTGATGCCAGCAGTTGTAGAATCCACTCATGGCATCACTGATTGGAATGCCCATCCAGCCATCAAATGACCAATGATGCCAAACCTTTTTGGCGTACAGGAGAGCTTTGCCAGCAATGCTGCTAGGGTAACCCTGTGCAGGTATAATGAAAGGCCACAGCAGGTCAGCCACAGCAGAGTACTTGGCAGCATTGAGCAGATTTGCTGCTGAGTCCTCATCATATACTGCTCTCTTGTCCAGGGTCTGCTTGAGGGCAACTAGCTTGTACCGTTTGTTTGCCTGGTGCTGTATGTACTTTGCCTCGATGTGGTGAGCAGCTTGGCAGTACTTTTGTTCATTGGGCCATAGCAGCGTCACCTGTTCCTTGTAGGCAAGCTCCTTGGTGATAGGATGCCTGAAGCCGATGGTTCTCCAAAACTCTCCCGCAATTTCGCAGAAGGTCTCGGGATTAAGGTAGATACTGAAGTCTGCAGCATCTGCATTTGCTCGGCAGGTGCCTGGCGCAGGAAGGGGATACGCGAAAGAAGGTAAAGAAGAGGTGATCTTGGCTGCGCCTGGCAACAGCAAGTCCCATGTGATTACATCCACGCTCCCGTTGCGAAGAGGGTCGGCTGCCATCTCAGATTCAGGCGACATCTAGTCGATCTCCACACAAGGCAAACTTGCAGATCTACGTAGTATACTTGCTCGCGGCACGGTTGTGCAAAGACAAATTCGCTACTACCGCCACAGAACGTTGCAATTCGACTTTCACGTCGCAAAGGAGTCCCGTGCGTTTTAACGAGACCCCCTTGGGTGCGTCAGCTTCCGTCTGGAACCCAGTTCCAAGTGTTGTATCAAGCTCCGAAACCAGAGTATCTGGCTTCTACAATTGGACAGCTGGAGGGAAGTACACACCCAGCTGGGTGCAGCTGCCTCGGAGTCATGACTTGAACTGCTGGCAACCTTCAGGGTACTCCAGCCAGCATGCAGCCGCTTGCTGCAGATGTCTTATTCAGCAACTAAGTACTGTCAGGACAAGTCCGCGAATTTGTAAGCTTGCAAGCTGCAGCGGCACATACACATGTACAACAAGCAAGCACACGTGAAAGGAGACAATGCACTGTACCCAACAGTGTCAGCTCAAATAACAAACATCTGTGTCACCATTACAAGACTGCTCATTAAGGCTCAATTCAGTCCTCAAAACCAAGCAGCACACTCTGATGGGTACAAAAGCTTTTCTTCACATTCTGAAGACCTCCACACAAGCAAACACAAGATTTAGATTCACTTAATGTGAGTTAACCATCTAGATGACCAGCTATGACTTGCAGCAGTTCAGGTGGCAAGCGAGCCATACTACCCAACATGACCCTTGTAGTCATACCACCAGCTATAGCAACATTCAGCCTATTGCGCAAAATCAACGCACCTGCGAGCTCGTGCTGCCTTATGGTGGTCCAATAAGCAAAGCAAGTCACTGCGTCCAACAGCCGGTTCAGGTTTCTGCTGACACTGATGTCTGTTGCATATCTGCCATGGTACCTCAGATCCCAGCGAGTCACATGATCAAACAAATGGCTTGCTGGGTGTGTGCCATCCGCAGCATAACAATCGATTGCTGATGCATGCTTCATCAGCCACCCGAGCTCAGGTGAAAAGTTG
>JAABUK010013313.1_pt1 | contig 10286 bp, 6 predicted proteins | sample 5559141 | NCBI WGS metagenome assembly JAABUK01 (sample SAMN10711869, study PRJNA513367) | rock metagenome | isolation source: Antarctica rocks | place: Antarctica: Victoria Land, Pudding Butte nord | collected 2016-01-03 | reverse complement strand
ACGGCCGCCGGAGAGGACTCGGGACTCAGCCTCGCCGAGGCCTGCCCAACGACACTCGCGAAAACCGTCCGTCCTCGGCCCTCCGAAGATCAGGGCCGGGGCGCGGGGAAGGTGAGCTTGACCTCGATCTCGCTCCCCTCGCGCTTGACGACGACGGTCACCTCGGGGCCGCCGGCCTGGATCGCCTCGGCGTAGTCCTCGGAGGCGTCGACGGGCTTGCCGTTGACCTTGAGGATCTCGTCGCCGGGCTTGATCCCGGCCTTCTCGGCGATCCCGCCGCCGACGACCTCCTCGACCATCAGGCCGTCGAGCACCACGCCGGAGACCCGACGATTCCCGCCGCCGCCGCCGAAGAGCCCGCCGAGCAACCCGCCGGGGGTGATCATCGCCTCGCGCGAGAGCAGGTGGTCGAGGTTGGCGACGCCGAGGGCCCCGACCGCCGCGACGACCGAGGAGTGCTCCTGGTACTCGGGCACGGCCCGGTCGAAGGTGTCGTGCTGGGTGTGGTGGGTCTGGTTGTAGACGGCCTTGCCGGCCTGCCTCCAGAACAAGCCGGGGACCCCGGCGGCCAGGAACGAGTCGTGGTCGCTGCCGATCCCCATGCGGAGGCCGGCGACCTCGCGGACGGCGAAGGGCATCTCGGATTCGAGCCCGACCAGCGGGGCCGTCGCGGCGTCAATATCCGCCTTCATCGCCTTCGTCACGTTCAGGCCGGCCAGGTAGTTCGTCCCGCCGTCGTGGACGAGGACGACGGAGACTTTCTTCAACAGGTCGGCATGCGCCTTGACGTAGGCCCGCGAGCCGAGCAGCCCCTGCTCCTCGCCGCTCCAGAGGATGAAGCGGATCGTCCGCCGGGGCTTGACGCCCGACTTCATCAGCAGCCTCGCGGCCTCGATCGTCGTGGCGCATCCGGTCCCGTTGTCGGTCGTCCCGGTGGCCCCATCCCACGAGTCGAGGTGCCCGCCGACGATCACGTACTCGTCGGGGAACTCGGTGCCGGGGATGTCGGCCACCACGTTATAGAGGGGGATCGGCCCCTTCTTGAAGTCGTTGCGGACGTCGAACTCCAGGACGACCGGCTTGCCGTCCTTGATGAGCCCGGCGACCTCGTCGTATTCGGACCTGACCAGATTGATCGTCGGCAGGGTCGGCAGCTTGTCCCAGCCCTGGCGGTAGCTCCCGCCGGTAACGATCAGGTCGTTCCGGCCGCCCCGGACCAGCCCGGCGATCTTCGCCTCGGCATAGGCGGCGTCGAGCTTCTTGCGGAACTCGGCGCCTTCGGCGTTGCCCCCAGGCCGCCTCGGTCCGGGAGTCCCGGGCGGGACGAGGACCCAGGCGCCCGCGAGCTTGTCCTTGACCTTGTCGAGTTGCTCCGCGTCCTCCGGGGCGAGGACGGCGGGGCCTCGGACGACCCCCTTGGTCCCGGCGGTCCAGGCGTTGGTGCCGAAGGTCAGGGCCTTGGTCGAGGGCTCGACCATCCGGCCGGACCAGGGGCCTCGGTTGAAGCCGACGGGGAACTCGCCCCACTTCTCCAGCCGGGCGTTGTCGATCCCGAACGACTTGAACCGCTCGACGGCCCACTCGGAGGCGGTCTGCAAGCCGTCGGAGCCGGTCAGGCGCGGCCCGATCCGGTTCGAGAGGGCGTCGAGGTGCTCCATCGCGAGGTTCTCCTCGCGGGCGGTCGACAGCACGCGGTCGGCCTCGGCCTTGATCTTCTCCCCGGCGAGGGCGAAGGCCGGGGCGATCGCCAGGAGGGCCGGGGCCAGCAGGCGGGCGGGGAGATTCATGGGGCGGGCTCTCGGGGTCGGGACGGGGGAGGGCGGGGGAGTCGGCGTCGGCGTCGACCCCCGGGGGAAAGAGCGTCAAGCGGCGACGGCCCGGCCTCAGGGCTTCGTGGCCGCGAGCCCGGCCGAGGCCGCCCGGAGGGCTTCGATGTCGCCCTTGGTCAGCTTGAGGTACTGGGTGTTCGTGCCGGTGAACGCGACCGATCGGAAGCCGTAGACCACGCGGACCGAGTGGACCGCGGCCTCCCGGTCGCCGACCTCGGCGAGGATCCGGTCGACGAACTCGCGGACGCTCCCGACCCGCTGGTCGCCGACCATCCAGAAGCAATTCCCCTCGGCGATCGGGCCGATCCCGAGGCGTCCGGCGTCCGGGCCTGGATCGAGGACCACCGCCCCCCGGGCATAAGGGACCTCGTAGGCGGCTTTCACCCCGGGCGTCACGTCGGTCAGCTTCATGCCAAGCACGGCGGTGCTCGCGAGGTCGGCGGGGAGGTTGATCGACCCGAGGCGGACCTCGACGTCGTCCTTGTCGCCTTGGGGGTTCAACAGGGCCAGGCGGGCTTTCTGCCGGATCGGGAAGGCGGTGGCCAGCAGCGCCGAGGCCCCCGGGCTGAGGCCTTTCAGGCGGAATCGGCCGTCGGGGTCGGTCAGGGTCGCCTTGCGGTGGCCCCCGATCAGAAGTTCCACCTCGACCATCGCGCCGGGGACCGGCTTGCCGCCCGCATCGAGGACGGTGCCGGCGACCCTCCGGCCGGTCGGCAGGACGACCCGCAGGTCCCCGCGCCGGTCGGGCTCGATCTTGTCGATGTCGTCGATCCGGGCTTCGATGTAATCGAGGTGGGAGAACCCGACATAGCCCCGGCTCGGCTGGTCGTTGAACTTGGGCAGCTCGACGGCGTAGTTGAACAGCTCGAAGGCCCCGTCCGGCCCGCTCGCGGTCCGCTCGATCCCGACCGACCCGCGATCGATCGCGAGGTTGGCACCGACATCGACCCCCGGGATCGGCCGGCCCTGTTCGTCGACGACGACGCCGGCGTAGTACCGGGCGGGTTCGAGCGTCAGGTCGGACTCGACGGTCGCCCCGGGCTTGACCTCGACCCGCCGGGCGTCTCCCCCGGCCATGAAGGTCCCGGAGAGCCTGCCGAAGCCGGGGGCCATCGCGTCGATCGAGACCATCGTCGGACCGTCCAGGCTGGGGAGGTCGACCAGGTAGATCCCTTCGGCATCGGTCCGGGCCTCCCGGACCGGGTGATCCGAGGTGGGGTCGATGAGCCGCTGGTCGGCGGCCGGGACGGCGACCCGGACCCGGACCCCGGCCAGCGGGACGCCCGCCTTGCTCGTCACCCGGCCCCGGAGGAACCCGTCCACGGCGGCATCCCGGCCCCGGGCCATCGGGAAGCCGGCGAGCCCGGCGAGCAGCGAGCAGGCCAGGGCGATCGGGAGAAAGGTCGGCATCGGGGCGGTCCTCCGTGGGCCATCGACATCCGTCAGGCGGCCACTCTAACCTCCGGGCGGCCCGCCTTCCAGGGGCCGCCGCCCCGAGATTCAAGGGCGGCGGTGGATCACCCCGTCCTTCATCACGAGCTTGACCTTGCGGACGTCGGCGATCGCCCGGGTCGGGTCGCCCTCGACGGCCACGAGGTCGGCCCGGAGCCCCGGCGCGACGGCCCCGACCTTCTCGCCGAGTCCCAGGACCCTCGCGGCCGTCGAGGTCGCCGCGCGGAGGGCCTCGACCGGGGTCATCCCGTAGTCGACCATCAGTTCCAGCTCGCGGGCGAGGTCGCCGTGGGCGAAGGCCCCCACGTCGCTCCCGTTGATGATCGTCACGCCCGAGGCCAGCGCGAGCTTGAACGCGGCGCGGGCCTTGACCAGGCGAGGCGGCTCGGGGGAGACGCCCGGCCGATACCCCCGCGACTTCGCGGCGGCCTCGAAGACGGTGAGCGTCGGGCAGAAGGCCACTCCCCGCTGCTTCATCAGATCGAAGGTCGGGGCGTCGCCCCCCTCGCCATGCTCGATCGTGGAGACACCGGCCAGCGACGCCCGGCGCATCCCCTCGGCCGTCGTGGCGTGGGCGGCGACGGGTCGGCCGAGCGACCCGGCGACCTCGACGACCAGTTTCAGCTCGTCGACGCTGAAGGTGGCCCCCTTGGCGTTGTCGGCATAGACCTTGATGAGGTCGGCGCCCCGGCCGATCTGGTCGCGGACGACCCGGCGGAGCGACTCCCCGTCGGCCTCCTCGGCCCCCTGGGGGATGGTCAGCTCGGGGGCGAACCCGCTCGGGGCATAGGTCCCGGTGGCGACGATCGCCCGGGTCGCCACCAGGAGCCGGGGGCCGGGGATGATCCCCTGCTCGACGGCCTTCCTGATCCCGACGTCGGCGTAGCCCGCCCCCTCGGTCCCGAGGTCGCGGAGGGTCGTGAACCCGGCCATCAGGTCGAGCTTCAGGTGGTTCGTCGCCCGGCAGACCCGCAGGGCCAGGGCTTCGCGGAGGACCTGATCGTCCCAAAGGGCCTCGTCATAAGAATGCAGGAGGATGTGCGAGTGGGCGTCGATCAGGCCGGGCAGGAGGGTGCAGCCCGGCAGGTCGACCGTCGAGGCCCCCTCGGGGACCTTCACCGAGTCGGCCGGCCCGGCGGCCTCGATCGCGCCGTCGCGGACCAGCACGGCCCAACCGGCGTGGGCCTCGGCGACCCGGCCGTCGAAGACCCGGTCGGGCCGGAGCAGGACGGCCTGGGCCTCGGCCCGCGTGGCGAGCCCCGTGAGGGCCAGGATCAAGGCGAAGGCGCGGCTCGTCATGTTCCAACCTCGGATTGGTCGAGGGGCGGGCGGCAGCGGCCCATTGAAGCCGATCGCGGGCCGGCCGGCCACGAAAATCGGCCGGACGCCCGCCCGGCCGCCCGAGTCCCCTCGTCGCCAACCGACGAGACGAGGGCCCTACGCCCCTTCGCCGATCGGCCGGGGACGCGAGGCGGGATCGCCCGAGGGGAAAAACCGCTTGAGCTTGAGGAAATGCCGCTCGAACAGGTTCCAGCTCAGCCAGGCCGACCCGAGCGTGCAGGCCGAGGCCGCGACGACGTAGAGGAGGCCGCCCAGGGTCGCCGACCCGCACCAGGAGGCCAACCTCGGCAGCAAGGCGGTCCCCTCGGCCGCCAGGATGAAGATGGAGTTGAAGACGTAGAGACCATAGCTGTACCGCCCGAGCCAGCGGAGCGGCCGGGCGCCGAGGGCGAGCGAGAGGAGGCCGGATGGTGGCGAGGCCACGGCCAGGACGAGCAGCGAGCCGAAGACGACGTCGAGCAGGAGATAACCCACCACCTGCACCGCGGGATCGTAGAGTTCCAGGCCGAACCGCCACCCGGCGAGCAACCCGAGGGCGACCAGGCCGGCCAGGCCGACCTTCCTCGCCGGGGGGACCAGCGCCCCGATGCCACCCGGCCCCCGGGCCGCGAGCGCCAGGAAACTGCCGATCGCCAGGGCGTCCATCCGGCAGATCGTCAAGGAGTAGGCGGCGAGGACCAAACCCTGGGACACCAACCAGGCCCGGACGCCGAAGGCCACCAGCACCATGACCATGCAGACGCGCATCGCCGGGCGACGCCCGCAGCAGAACACGACGGCCGGCCAGAACATGTAATAATGTTCCTCGACCGCCAGCGACCAGAGGTGGCTGAGCGGGAACCATCGCCCGCGGATCGCGGCGAGGACGTTCGTCCCGTACAACCCGAGCCAGATCCCGGCCTCCTCGATCCCCTCGAACCCCCCGACCCATCGCGTGAGGGCCGGCAACGCGGCGAAGCAGGCCGCCAGGGTGCCGTAATACAGCGGGAAGATCCTCAAGGCCCTGCGGGCGTAGAAATTGAGGAACCGATGCCGGGCCCGCCTGGCGTCGACGAGGATCCCCGTGATGAGGAACCCGGAGAGGACGAAGAACAAGTCGACGCCGCACCAACCGACCGAGCTGGCGCGGGCCAGGAGGCGCGCGGCGAGGCCGCTCCCGGACATCCCCATCGTGAAATGAAAGGTCAAGACGAATAAGATGGCCAGGCCTCGCACGCCGTCGAGCGCCGGGATGTGGCCGGCCTGCGGGGGCTGGGCGGGGCGGCAATGGCTGACATCGAGGCCGATTCGAACGGGGGCTCGATCGGCATGGGCACCCATTATCGTCATGGTTTCATCCTTGAAACGACGATAGTATTCGCGAAAAACGGGACTCGCGATCGTCCCGCGGCGGACTCTCCGGATCCGCCGCCATCGTCACCGGAGCGTGCCGGGGCGTCGAGGCCCATCCGGCCGTCGCCCGAGGCCCGGTGGAGGTGGCCCGCCCTATCTACCAAAAAACCCGATTCTCGGTCACCTCGTTATCCGGACCCCGGCGGGGAGGCCCGGCCCCGCCGACGAGGGTCCGGGTGCCCCCGTCGCCCGGATTGCGGCCTTGACCTCGGCCGGGCGGGTTCGCGAACCCCCCCCGGCCCGAGGGCCGGCGGCTCACCTCGCCGGGTTGCCGGGGGGCTTCGGCTCGCGGAGGAACGGGTTCGGCCCGAGCTTGACCGGCTTGAGCGACTGGAGGTAGGCCAGGACCGCCTCGGACTCCGGCCCGCCGACCTGCGCGTGGAAGTGGAGCGAGAAGCCGTGCGGCCCCTTCGCGTCGATCAGCTTCGGCTGGAACTCCAGGAGCGAGCGGACCGCGTCGAGCCGGCCGAGCATCGCGGCGCAGAACAGGTCGGGCCGCGCCCCCCGCTCCAGCAAGAGCCCGACGATGTCGCGGCGGCCCATGTGCGAGGCCCCGCCGAGTGCGGTTTCCCAGTCGCCCGCGCCCCAGTCGATCGCGGCGTTGAGCAGCGCGGGCTCGCGGTCGAGGAGCTTGCGGGTCATCTCCGGGTCGGAGTGGGCGAAGATCACGAAGTCCTGGGCCATCAGGCGGCTGACCTGCGGCTTCTTCCACGACGGCTTGAAGTCGGGCGCGGGGTAGTCGCGGTCGAAAGGCGCCTCGGTTGGGCCGGTGGGCTTCGCGGGGGCTTGCGGTTCGCCGGCGAGGGTCGGGGTCGCGAGCAGGGCGGCGGTCCCGAGGCCGGCGAAGACGCGGCGGGTGATCGGGTCGGGCATGGTCCGTCGGGCTCCCCTGGGCGGGCAATCGGGCGGTCGGGATCATCGTCGGCGATCGCGGCTCGATCGGCAAGGGGCGGGGCTCAGGGGTCGTCCTTGATGATCCCGGCCCGGATCGCGTAGCGGACCAGGCTGGCGACGTCGCGGATGTCGAGCCGGTCCATGAGCTGGGTCCGGTGGGTCTCGACGGTCTTGACGCTGATCTGCAAGGCCCGGGCGATCGCCTTGGTCGTCATCCCCTCGGCGATCATCCGCAGGACCTCGCGCTGGCGGGGGGTCAGCGGGTCCTGGCGCGTCAGCTCGCCGCGCTCGAGCTTCTGGTAGTTGGTGATCAACTGCGAGGAGGCGGCCTGGCAGAGGTAGGTCTCGCCCCGGGCGACGGCCCGGATGGCCTGCTCCAGCTCGGAGACGCCGGTGTCCTTGAGCAGGTAGCCCGAGGCCCCGGCGCTGATCGCCTTGCGGACGTATTCTTCCTCCAGGTGCATCGAGAGGATGATGACCCGGGTCTGGGGGAAGGCCCGGGTGATCCTCGCGGCCAGCTCCAGCCCGTTGATTTTGGGCATTGCGATGTCCAGCAGGGCGACGTCGGGCCAGGTGGTCGAGACCAGTTGCAGGGCCGACTCGCCGTCGACGGCCTCGGCGACGACCTCCAGGCCCGGCATGGCCTCCAGCAGCGAACGGACCCCGGCGCGGAGCAAGGCATGGTCGTCGGCCAGGAGGATGCGGATCGGGCTCACGGGGGGGGCTCCGTGGGGGGGAGGGCGTCGATCGCCAGGGGGAAGTGGGCCAGGACCCGGCAGCCACGCCCCGGCGACGAGCGGACCTCGATCCGGCCGCCGAGCAGCGTGACCCGCTCGCGCATCCCGATCAGGCCGAAGCTCTCGCCGGAGGAGGCCCGCTCCATCGCCGCGTCGTGATCGAAGCCCGCCCCGTCGTCGGCCACCGAGAGCTCCAGGACGCCGACGCCCCGCCGGATCCGGACCTCCACCCGCTTGGCCCGGGCGTAGCGGACGACGTTGGTCAGGCTCTCCTGGGCGACCCGGAAGCAGGCCGTCTCCAGCTCCGGGGCCAGCCGGAACTCCGGGTCGTCGGCGACGACCTCCAGCTCGGTGAAGAACCCGCCGAGCCTGGCCTGCGTGTTGACCAGCGACCGGAGCGCCGGCACCAGGCCGAAGTCGTCCAGCAGCGAGGGCCTCAGGTCCAGCGAGATGCTGCGGATCTGGCGGAGGACCCGGTCGACCAGCCCGATCCCCTCCTCCAGGCGGGGGCCGGCCTTCGAGGGGTCGTCCAGGGCCTCGCGGGCGGCCTGGATGTGCAGCTTGACGGCGGTCAGGGCCTGGCCGACCTCGTCGTGCAGCTCGCGGGCGATCCGCCGACGCTCGTCCTCCTCGGCGAGGATCAGGCGGCGGGAGACCTCTTCCAGGTGCCCCTTGGCCGCGGCCACCTGCTCGGCGAGCAGCCCCTGGCGGATCGCGATGGCCAGCTGGGTGGCGGCCTCCCCCAGCACCTCCAGGTGCTCCTCGTCCGGGGGCGACTCGAATTCGAGGCGGAGCGTGCCGATCTCCTTGCCGTCGTGGCGCAAGGCGATGCGGATCGGGTAGCGGGCCTCGCCCGAGCCCGACCGATCGGGCCGGGTGTCGGCCAGGCGGCGGATCTCCCCGGTGGCGGGGTCTTCGGCGTCCACGCTCCCGCGGCAGGAGGGGATCAGCCGGGCGAGGTGGTCCAGGACCGTCCCGGCGACCTCGGCCGGCGACCGCGCCGCCAGGATCGCCCGCTCGATCGAGTGCAGGATCTCCAACCGCCCGGCGTATTGCTTCAGGGCGTCCTCGGCCTCCTTGCGGTCGGTCACCTCCAGGTGCGAGACGACGACCCGCGGCGGCCCTTCGCCGAGGAACGGGTCGACCCGGCCCCGGAACTGGCGGCGACGGCCGGGCGCATCGCACGGGTATTCCAGGCTGAAGTCGGGCCGGCGGCCGGCCAGGACGTCGCGAATCCCCTGGGCGAAGGTGGCGGCGACCGCCGCTTCGGGACCGTCGCCGAGGTCGCAGGCCTTCAAGTAGTTGACCCCCTCGGAGACCGCCGAGGTGGCCCCGTTGGCCTCGGCGAAGGCGAGCCAGGCGCGGTTGACCTGGAGGATCGTGCCCTCCTCGTCGACCACCGCGATGTGCTCCGCCAGGGCGTCCAGCACCGAGCGGGCCAACCGCTCCGACTCCCGAAGGCCGCGCTCCCCGCGCTTCCAATCGGTCACGTCGCGGAGCACCGAGAGGTGCCGGCCCGGCAGCACGCCGGCCACGGCGCCGAACTCGACCTCGCGGGCCTGACCGTCGGGCCGGATCAGCCGCATCGCCCCTTGCGCCCGGCCCTCGGCGAGGAAGGCTGCCCAGGCCCCGCCGAAGTCGACCTCCGGGCCGAGGAAGCCGGCGATGCTCCGGCCGATCAGGGAGCCGGGCTCGACCCCGAAGATCTCGCCGGCGGCCGGGTTGGCCTCGGTGTAGATCCCCCGGTCGTCGGCCAGCAGGAAGCCGTCCAGGGCCTCGTCGAAGACGGCCCGGAAGAGGCGCTCGCTGGCCTCCAGCTCGGCCCCGGCCCGGCTCGGCTCGGTCACGTCCTCGACGATCGAGAGGCACCCCATCGGCCGCCCCGAGCCGTCGAGCAGCGGCGTGTTGGTCCACCGGCAGAGGATCGTCCGACCGTCCCGGGTCACGTTCTCGTTGACCGAGTGCGCCGACATGTCGCCCGAGTGCAGCCGCCGCTCGACCTGCTCGACCTGCGACCAGGCCCGCTCGGGGACCAGCAGCTCGTAGAACCGCCGGCCGAGCGCCTCCGCCCGAGGGTAGCCGAAGATTCGCTCGGCCGCCGGGTTCCAGCCGACGATCCGGGCCTCGGGGTCGAACAGGCAGCAGCCGAGCGGCATCCGGTCCATCTGGAGCCCGAAGAGGTGGAGCACCCGTTCGAGCTCGGCCCGGAGACTGGCCGACTCCTCCTCGGCCGCCCCACACGGCCCTTCGGAGGGTCCCGATTCCTCGGGCCGGACCCGCAGCGTGCACCCGCAGGGGACCCCCTCCTCGAAGTCGAGGCGGGCCACCGTCACCACCACCCCCAGAGACCGGACGCCCTTGAACGTCCAGACGGCCGAAACCGCCTGGCGTCCCCCCTCATCCCGATCCGGCCCTTGCCAGCCGGGCCAGAACGACGCCGCTTCGCGACCCAGGGCCTGGTCGGCCGGGCAGCCCGTCAGCCGTTCGATTGCCTGGTTCCAGCCGACGACTCGCCCCGACGAGTCGAGCCGCGCCCGGGGCTCCTCGACGAGCGATTCGAAGAGCAGGCGGGACGGGTCCGCGAGCCTGAGGCCCGACCCTTCCTCGCCGTTGCCGACGACCATGGCACGCCCCCCGCGAG
>JAABUK010013312.1_pt1 | contig 10286 bp, 13 predicted proteins | sample 5559141 | NCBI WGS metagenome assembly JAABUK01 (sample SAMN10711869, study PRJNA513367) | rock metagenome | isolation source: Antarctica rocks | place: Antarctica: Victoria Land, Pudding Butte nord | collected 2016-01-03 | reverse complement strand
GAGAGGCATGTTCCTTGAACCTCGTTATTATGTTGAGGTACTGATCATCTTTAGTACGAATCTTTTTGGGTTGATCCTTCTTCGGTCTCTTTCCTCTGGATCTCAATGCTCTTTTCGGTATTGCATATCGGCTCGCAGATTGAACGAGCTAGTGGCCTGGAAAGTCTTACTTCTTCTGACGATCTCGCGAGACCAGCGTTCTTCGCGAGAGCCGGCCAGGCTCTTGTCTCAGGTAAATACCACAAGGCTAGACCGTATTCCGTAGAAGCCGTGCTTCTATACGCATCTTGTAAGTATAGGCAGAAGGAAGATCCTGATTCGGATGCCTGGATGATCATGGGAATCGGCGTACGTCTTGCTATAAGGATGGGATATCACAGGGATCCTCGCCATCTTGCCAACATTTCTCCTTTTGAAGGGGAAATGAGGAGAAGGACTTTTTTCATCCTAGGGAACTTCGAGCTTCTTCTCTCTTTCCAGGCCGGGTTGCCCGCGATCATACACGAGGAAGAATGTGACGCAGAGCCTCCGAGCAACCTGTTTGATACAGACTTTGATGAGGACTGCAAGATTCTCCCATGTTCTCGGCCACCAACTGATCCAACGCCAATGTTATACTATTGTTACAAGAGTCGACTAGCGAGAACATTCCGGCGTGTCATTCGGCATGCACTGTCTTTCAAAGCCTTACCATATGAAGAGACCATGAAACTTGATAATGAGCTTCACGAAACGCACATAGATGTTCCCCCCAGTCTTCGAATAAGACCATTGAGCTCATCGTTCACAGATCAGGCTTACATGATATTTCACAGACTGAACATTGATCTGTTGTATTTGAAGAGTCTCTGCGTCTTGCATCGAAAATACCTCAGCCACGATAGATCGAATCCAAACTTTGACTACTCTCATGAAATCTGTATTAATGCAGCTCTCCAGATTTTGGAACATCAAGCTGAACTACATACCGCATGTCAGCCAGGAGGTCAACTCGAAAAGGATAAGTGGATGCTTTCGAGCTTGACCTGGCAGGACTTTCTCCTGGCTGCGATGATCACCTGCCTTAACCTATACGAGTCTCATAACAATCCTGCGGCCACATCTCCAAAAGACTTGAAGGCTCAAGTCAAGAAATACGACACGTTGAGACTATCACATGATATCTGGATATCAAGGAGAGCAGTTTCTCGAGATGCGCGCCGTGCTTCAAACGTTCTCGCAGTCATGCTCTCAAAAGTACCAAGACCAAACGTCCCATCTACCCCGGGAAGTGTATGTCATGAGATGTCGAGTGTATGGCAGACCTCAATAGGTGGAGGCGATGTGATGGGAACAGCAGGGACTTCCCCAGGAAGCTCGCTGTGGAAAACAAATGGGTTAAATAGCCCAGGGCAGGAATTTTCCGTGGGTAATGACACCCACTTAGATTCCAATTCCGCAGACACTTTGAACACATTATTCAGTGAAAGGAATGACATTGATTGGGTAAGCCTTGAGAGTTCACTGATATATTGAGCCTTACTGAATGCTATCTGCGTAGGGACTTATCGATCAATGCTTACATAGTTGGAGTGGCGAGGGTGATATTCCTCTTGATTGGAATTTGCTAGACAGCCTAGGAGCATCATCTTGTGCTTGAGCATGTCCTTTTCGTTATCCTTATAGTGTGCTCAGGTGGCCTTCAAACCCGTTTGAACATAACAGCATATACTTATCTAGAATCCAGCACGGAGCTCTTACGTCCCTGGCCTTAAAAATCAGTCAAACGCAATACCAGCGGCCGGTACCTAGTGTGACGAGTATACTTAAGAGGTAAGCTCCCCCTGCCACCACAGCATCCTCCATGGCTTGACCGGGCGCGTTGGACTACCAAAATTCGATGCCGCGTGATGCGTAATTATTAAAGCTTGGACACGAGCGATAAGGTCATCGAAGCAACGGGTTTCTGAGTAAGCGGAATTGTGCAGGCGGACGGTTTTAGACGCAAGAGTGAGCAATTTGGGAACGTCCGAGTATGTTTGAAACACTTCCGGGTGGCAGGAGTACGATCAATCGTTCTGTTTTTATTCAAAGCCTTGATACGGGCAGCCAGGGCCTAATTAGATCTGCAGCTTTCAGCCCCACACGCCGAGTTTCCATACCAGTGGCCTACACCTCAGCAAAACTTACTCTAGTTGTTGGAGACTACTAATGGCTTTTGGCGGCAATCATGTTGTCCATCGCCATTTCGTAAATGCAATGCCTGAAACCGTAAATCTAGATCTAGGACATGCTGGCGACCCACTTTCGCAGTCCCTCCACAGAAAAAAAGTTCGATCACGCAACTTACTTGCTAACCCACGGCGCTGACACCCAAACGGCCAATGTAACGGCTACACAGGACCAGGCTACCATCTACGGCTCTCGGCCCAGAACCTCCCCCCTGGCATTCACCACACTACTTCTCAAGCACGAAGCGCTTGTAGCTCAATCCGGCGCCATACAAGTGGCCCGCCGAGAAAGGACGCTTGGACATTCTGCAGGTGTTGTTCGAGCATGGCAGTGACGTGAATGAGCGAGTGGGGTTCAGCACGGGAGGTTTGATTAAGAAGAAGAAGGGCTTGAAAGCTTCCGACACGCCGCTAATGGTCGCTGTGAAGAACGCGCAGTCGGAGGCGGCTGCCTGGTTTGCTCGAGCACGGGGCTAATGCTGAGATTTGGAATGTGCAAGGGAAGACGGCGATGATGCTTGCGATCGAACGTGGGCTTGAGGATATGGTGAGGATTATTGAGAAGGCGGCCGATAGGTCGGTGGACGACGAGAGCGAGGATGATTGCGACTGAACCTGGGGGGCGAGGACGTGATAGGGGTGTTTGAAAATATGAAACCTTGAGCTTTTACGTTGACACGGCATAGCTGTCAGGATGGACGATACGGATTCTAGGAGCGGGGGAGACTTTGATGGTTTTTTGCAAGAGTGAAGATGGCAGGTTCTGTGGGGATAGAGAAGAGCTCTAGTGGCGAGGAGCGATTTCCTTCCGGAAATTCGGCACCGGGGGAATGATTTCAATTAGCGGGAGAAGTAGATCAATCTTTAACCATAGCGATGATGGGACGGTGCATATACCGCCTCGGATTTATCAGAGATGCGTCCGGAAGAACCCAATCTAAGAGCCAAATACATATTCATACGTCTTGGACGATTGTTTACTGAGACTTGACCTTGACTTAATCTCTTTGTCGACCAGGAAGGCACCAATTGCGGATGAACTTAAAGACTCAAAGCTAGACCATTCAAGTGTCGGTCAGGTTTCTCTAGAGACTCGAAAACACTAGTAATAGAGAAGAACAAGGCGGGAAAGGTAAGCTGCAAGAACATGGTCAACTAATTACACCAAGTTATCAATTCAGCAGTATCAACATTACATGCCCACCTGTAACCACAACCAGAAATACGAAGCTCCTCAGCAGTTCAAGCACTATGAGCATGGCCTCGACACCAATCCTAAAGTTCCCGACGTTCTCAAGTCAGGCGTGCGAAAGAAGAATCTCACTCCCACGATGGGATCAGAAATCTCTGGCATCCAGATCAGCTCACTGACCGACAACGGCAAAGATCGATTGACACTCCTTATAGCGCAGCGTATGATCCTAGCGTTTCGTGACCAGGATTTCGCGGACCTGCCAGTTCGCAATGCGTTAGAAAATGGCGGCTACTCTGGCAAACATTACGTCCGTCCCATAAGTGGGAAGTAAATTTTAGAAACCATTGGATTCAATGTAGACTGATTGCTTCACAGTCCTAAAAGACATCCAAGGGATCTAGAAATTTACCCAGTTCATCGCGGCGCTAGCGATCGACCTACGCATGCTTTTTTTGCCGGTCGCACTTCGTCTGTTGCCTGACACTCTGATGCAAGATATGGAGAACACCCTCCAAGAACAACGTTTCTTTACATACTCACCAAGCAAGAAACCAGTGGCGAAACGCTGTTTGCGAACCAAGTCGAGGCGTATACCAGGTTGTCTCCTGGTTCCGAGAGCGACTTTATGGGCCTAAAGGCGCTTCACTCGGGTATAGAATAGATAGCAAGTGTTCAAAGGGATGGTACTGTGCGAAGGAGACCAATGGCTAATATATACCCTCTTGTACGAACTCACGCTGCGACCAGAGACAATTATGTATGTTAATCCCCAATGTAAGCACTTCTGAGCTGTCCCTTTAACTCTACTCATTACTCGACACATTGTCGGAAACAAGAAGGCGGAGAGAGATGCGCAGCTCAATTTTTTTTGGTCGCACCGCATACGCCGCGAACTCCCAGGCGCGAGTGAAGTAGGATAAGGAAACCGTCGTTGTATGGGATAACAGAGTCACTGCATATACAGGTATTGTCTATTGGATAGATGGCCAGCGTAGACTTTTGGCAAGAATAACGCCTTCGGCTGAAAGCCCTTATTGAACATGACTTTGGGTGCACTAAACAGGTCGCGCTTTGTTGAAAAAGACCTCGCGAAGGTTGGTGACCTTGGGGTCGGAAGGAACTTGAAGATCCCTAAACTCGACCTCGTCATGCCAGAGCATGGACTATAGTGTTCTCTTAGCCACAAGTAGTATCCCAGTGCAATCGTTCATTCTCCAAAAGCCTCAAATAGTCATCGAACTCGGCATTCTTCATTAACACCATCAGCCATGATAGATGGAATTCACCTTTCTTGCATTTGGGTTTTCGGGATTGTGAATTGAACAACAAAGACTTTATCTCAGTAGCAGAGCATATCCTTTGCTTCTTGATCCTATCGTATGCCTTGGTGCTTTATGGCTTATGTATTTGAAATTGCGAAGAGAGTTCATGTGACTTGAGATGTGCGAAAGAGCAGAAGGTCGAGTTCGAGGTAGAGATGAGAAAGAAAGAGAGAGACGCCAGAACACCAGATAGGGTGGTTTGATGATGTTGGCAGCTCAGTGATGGAAGTTGCTGTGCCTAGGGATCACGGATGGTCATATGACCGTCAGGTCAGGTCAGATGTTTTCGGTCATGCGGACGTCACATGTTTCTACTTGACAGCCAATAAGACAGCTTATATACATATTACTAAGGCTTTTGACCAATCAGAGCCCAGGAATCGACCATAGGGCTGAGCATTCTAAAAATTCCGGAGCCGCAGACGCCTGAGAACCCGGAGAAAACAGAGCATATTATAGTGTAATTTCCGTCTCTTCTCCATCTCTTTCTCGAGCTTCCAACATCGAACTTTGTTCCTCCAACCAATGATCTTCTACCCCTATGAGCTCCTCTTCAGTAGGCATTGTTTGGGCTATCTTTCGTAGTGTACGCTCGCGGCACTTCACTACTCTTTCTCTTCTTCCTGAACGATTGACTCGGTAAACGCGACGTGTACAGCTGAATCAGATAGCATAGTGCTTATATCGAGTAGGAATAACAGTCAATAGAGGTGATGGTTGATGTAGAGAGGTTGGGGAAAGGGAGGTTTCGGAAGTTGTTCGGAAATTGCAAGATGTTCTACCGAAACGGGCTAGCCTATACCTTGAAAGGGTTAGCGTGAAACCCGATCTGGCTAGACTGCTGTCATGTCATCTGTCAGGTCAGATCCATGTCAGGACTTGACGTCACATGACTTGTCATACCATCAAAATGACGGTCATTACCGATCCCTAGCTGTGCCGGAGCGGCACTGGCTTCGCTAAGAATTAGCTGGCAGTCTAGTTACAGTACTGTACTCTCTACAGTACTGTACTCTCCCATCCCCCTACTGCACAAGAAGTATTATGATCGGCGATCAAAAGCACATATTCGGCGTCTTAGAAGCTTCAGCCTCGACTCGTTCACGAGATATCATGCAGTATATTTCTCCAGTCTTTTGGCGAGACCTGAGTCATTGCAGGTCCCTTAAGCGAATCTGGTGCTCCTCTGACAGGATTGATTGGTGTAGGTCTTCCAGGCCACTTGATACGCATCTCAGCTTCGCCCACTCAACCCAATCGGCAAGGAAACCGACCTTCTCGGATTGTCCGTTGTGGGGGATATTCTAGCGGCCGATAAGCTTCGGCAACGCGCATGCGCAGCGGTACTCCATTGCCAGCGAGGCTGCAGTGGTACCAATCATCCCATTAATTGACTTCACGAGTCTATAAGGAGGTGGAGTCACTTGGATGTCCCTCATACAACGACCGGCAGGCAGGATTGCTCAATGCATCTTTGCTTTACCAATAACTTGATTGAATGTTTTACTCATCAGCCGGCAAATCATCATGAGAAGAATTTGCCAGAACAAGACACATTATGTCCTATCCTGTTTACCCAGCATCCTATTCAAAGATACCAGCATTTACACTGCGAGCCCACGAAGTGCAGCCCTGGATGCTCGAGGGCTGATTCTAGGACGAGTTACATGCGTGTCGGCCCTCCCGGCAAGACGGGCGAACTTCCTGTTTTGTCCATGTACGACATCTTTGTCCGTATTTCTGATGCACGATTACGCACTAGCCTTGCTTTTTATAAACTTTGAGTTCCGATCTCTCTGGCAGCATCGATCACCATCAAATTGTCAGGCTCGGTTTCTTTTGCAAGATATTTCGGATAGCTGAAGATGGTAATACACTGGGTGTCTTGTAGATATTAATCATCTGAAAGGAGCGTCCGATCTTCCGCTTGTCTCCGTTGGTGGGCATGCAAACCTGCCAAAACTCATCAAGAACTCTTCTGGTCCTCAAATTTCCTTCGAGAAAAACAAAGTAACATTCGATCCATGGTTGCACAATGACAGCCTTGGCCGGTCGGCCAGTCGAACCTGCATTCTCTGAGCCTTATGCATCAATTGGGGTACTTATTTACAGGTACAATGCCAAAGTATTTCTTTGATCATGATTTCCCTCGTTCTTTGGCACTTAATCAATCAGCAAAACCAGAATGGCCGTGACTGTTGGTGACTCGAGTCGCGATCACATTATCTGGGCAACATGTATCGTGCTACCTATCCTCACAATCTTCTTCATTGCTCTTCGCATATGGTTACGAGTATTTGTCCTTCATTCTTTAGGTTGGGATGACTGTAAGCGACCATAACTCCCTTTTTATCATGAGCTGACATTTTAGACACCGCCACGATCACGTTGGTAAATAGATATCCATCACTGCTTATCTTTTGCAATGTCAATGATTCTGCAATAGATTTTCTGCATAACGTATAGTATCCTCGTAGGATTATGTGAGCCGCGTGATATGCCTTGCCGATACATGGGCAAACGTTTGCTAACAAAGTAACAGCTACAGACCGTGATATAGTTCCAGACTCTCCTTCGAGTAAGAACTCAGCATATGTCAAAGTTAGCAAAACTTCCTCGAGGCATCATTACGAATTCTTACTGATTGATTGATCTCTTTACAGTGGATCAATGACGCCGACATGATTTACTTAATTAGCTTGCTTGGCTACAAAATGTCGATTCTTGTACTCTACCTCCGTCTATTTGCTGTCAACAAGACGTTTCGATATGTCACCTGGTTGGTAATGTTCTTCGTTGGCGGCTACGTCTTTAGCAATCTCTGGACTCAAATCTTCGGTTGCTCGCCACGTTCGAAGTACTGGATTCCGGACACTCCAGGTCATTGTATCAATTACACAAAAGCGGGCCTTGCGTACGGCTCCATGAATGTATTTTCAGACCTGGTCATCTTCATCCTGCCGCAGCCAATCGTTTGGCGTTTAAAGCTTTCACGCAAAGAGAAAGCCGGTGTTTCGCTGATATTCATGAGTGGAGCCATGTACGCTCACAACTAACCGAGTTCTTTTGGCTCACGTTTAAAACACTGACCTGTCATCCAGAACTTGTGCCGTAGCGATTGTGCGATATGTCTATATCGTCCGAGAGAATTCCGCTGACGCGAAATACTTTATATGGAGGCTTGTCTCGATGCACCCCTCTTCTTGAGCCCGAGGGCTGACCTGGATGTAGTACAATGGAGATCAACATTGGCGTCATGTGCAGTTGCATGCCGGCTTTCAAACCCTTCTTCGCGCGTGTCGTGCCGAATCTTAGCTTATCGAAGCTAAGTCTACCGAGACTCGGTACCCATACCTCGACACGTAGGGGCACGCGGTCCAGGCCTCAGGAAACACCTGAAAACATTGACGACGCTATGCTGCTGGAACTTGGAAGGTATCGAAGCGCTGAGACGAACGATAGAGCCACCACGGGGCATTCGTCGCCTATTGGGCCAGCAGTTGATGGAGGAATAAGAAATATTGTTGACTTTTAAAAGGAGCGTACTATAATAATTGTCCTAATGCCGTGATGGCTGGCTGGTAAGGAATGGCCTGGTATAAGCTGGACAGGTGTTGGAGTCTTCGTTTTGGCACAATGCTATTTTCCCACAACCTAGTGCGTTTTGATTTCTCACGCCATTACTTTGTGATGTTAGGGCCTTGCTGACCTCAACGCCGTCTTTACCTCCGGCCCCGCTGGAGCTAGACTGGCACGTCCGAATACAAGCACTCGCTCTATCTATACTTCAGGGGCCTAAAATACGTGAAAAGAAAGAGCAAAGAGACCAACGACTAGCCTCATCAAAATCCGAAGTTTAGCGAACGAAAGAGAAGAGTACCATTCATATGACAGGTGTTGAAGAGGGAAACCTGCGCAGCTTCCTGAGTTCGCAAGCTGTCACAAATAGGCCCCCTTGGCGGCAAGCCGCAGCACTAACCACCAGGTCGAACCGCATCAAATATGGCATGTTCTCTAGATCCCCAATCAACCACAATCATCCTCCTCGCATGGCTCCCTGTTCTCAGTTTGGTGGTGTGAGCCTTGGGGCGGCGGGCTTTCTTGCGTCTGCATCAAACACCATACACGTCCGCTCTTTCAGTTGCCTTTACCATCATCTACCCTTTCCCCTTTCCAACCTTTCCTCCGCCTCTCAACAAACACCACACCACCAGTATCAACACTCCACTCAGCTCCGAGTTCTCTCCTTTAAGTCTTCCCTCTTCTTCTTCTGTTCCCGCATGGCCGTCTAAACACAGCGATCGCAAATCCCCACCCCTACAGCAATCTTCACTCCCTTCGTCCCTATATATTTCAGAAAATATTACCTCACAGATTTCTTAACCCATCAAACTCATCATCACCTTCGCATTTAATCCGAGTAATCGCCCCACAGAATCATACGAACAGCCCGCCACCCCAACCCTAGCAAACCACCCACACCACCCAAACCAACCCAACCGCCCTCAACCTTCGACATCGTCGATCGCCTCAACACAGCAACCCCGCATCAAGAAGGACTGTCTAGCATATCGGTAGCGAACAGCGATGAAGCTTGCTTAAGAGCGGGAACGACTTGGAGGATAGACGGGAGACGGGGAGGTTGGTGATGGTTTGGGGGGGGGTGGGCTGTAGAGGGACCGGGGTTAGGGATTGGAGAGTGAGGTTTTGTTGGTCCAAAGGGGGGAGGCGGGGGAGGGGAGGGGAGGGGCGCAGTTTAGGGAGCAAGGATGAAATAAGGGGATGAATGCGAGTTAAAGTGATTGTCTGGAATTTCGTTCGGATTGATTGGGGGGTATTTTGGGTACTGATACTCGAAACTTCTTTCTGCTGCTATGTGCTGATATTGCATGATATGGTTCAGGTATATTTCGTGATTGCTGCGTTTTTCTAACTAGACTTCTGATATATTGCCTTTAGTAGAGGAATTTTACTCCATACCTTAGGTACCTAGCTTGTTTGACCTCCATGACCTCATACATCCCTGTTCCGGCCCAACCGCGGCCCGCTCGGCCCGGAGAAGTACAGTACCCCGCGACGTCATCATCCATTACCCCACCACCAGCACCTACAAACTTCATCTGTTGACCGAGAATCTCGCCAAGCCAAAGAAAGGACTTGTCAGTGGAACCGGCTCCCATGGCCCATGAGCTGGCATTGCAGGGTTTCCGTATAGAAAGTTGTTTGGAGAGAATGCCGCGTTTGAGCACAGCTTGAGGTACTTTTCGTTTCCATCGGGGGACTCAATTGACGTTGCCCATAAAAAAGGTAGGTACTGTAAGCTTGCCAAGGTGCACATGGATACGGTAGCTTGAATATTTTCTGGTTCGAGGTGTTGCGGTTGAACTGGTAAGGAGTAAGGTAAGGTATCGGGCGGCTGTTTCGGAGGAATAAGGTACGAAGTTGATGATAACTCCAAGGGTACTCGGTTGACGCGGGACCTACTTTCCAACTTTCTGCTGGAAGGTTGAGGTATGACGAGCTTGCTACGTACGACCAGTCAACCTCACGTACGTTCCT
>JAABUK010013309.1_pt1 | contig 10288 bp, 13 predicted proteins | sample 5559141 | NCBI WGS metagenome assembly JAABUK01 (sample SAMN10711869, study PRJNA513367) | rock metagenome | isolation source: Antarctica rocks | place: Antarctica: Victoria Land, Pudding Butte nord | collected 2016-01-03 | reverse complement strand
GATTCAAGCCAAGCTAGCCGTGCTGCAGCATCAAAAGCTGTGCGGCGAGGAAAGATGATACGAGGCAGCTGTCTCCATCCCTGAAAATTGGATGCCAAGTCAAGATCAGGCAAAACAAAATGCCTATGAAAAAACCATTTCCTGAGATACTGGGCAGGATCAGCAGTCTTGAGAAACTTGCTACTGTGCGTGAAAGGATCTGAATGTCTGTCTCTGATATGACTGTACGACGGGCAGTCAAGCAGAAAGCAAAGCTCAGTTTTGACCTGACACACTTGGCATAATCTCCCCCCCCTTTTGAGCATAATCTATCCCCCCTATCGAGCTGTTGCGCTCCACGCCCAAAACGGCCAGTGTCTGCATGCAGACCATGACAGCCACATCTGAATCCGGTGATAGCTTTTGGTTTAAGACTACTACGCTGATTTCCTGGAGTAAAAAGCACAAACATTTGGCTCATGCTCATGCTTGATGATGGCTCCAATACATAGAGGTGTACAAGGCTTAGGCTGTCCTGACTGTGTACTCAGAATGCACTTTAGACATCTCCACATGTCTCCTTGCTGGGCATCATAAAGACTACCAGTATGTACAACATAACCCTCAGCTAGAACAAGCTTGTCAAGGCGAGAGACTGGTCCTGTTTTGAAATCGTAAAACTGGTTTCCAAAAATGGATCCGCAATGGAAAGCATCCCAGCTCTGCCGACACACGTTTGTGCTGCAACTGTGCTGTCAACTCAACCAGCAGCCATGCTTCCTTGTCTGTATAGCCCAAGCCGCAGAGCAGCTGTAGTGAGCGTGCAATGGCAAACAATCCTGGCTTTGGCGTTTTGAAAGCCATTAGTGGCATCCTACAAATCAGATGGTGCCAGTCAGCATGCCTGGCATAACCAAGTATTTGCTGCCCCATTTTATTGAGCATGAGTCATGTAGCAGTTGACAGCAGCTCATCCTTGTGGTCTGCACTTTGCAAAGGCTGCAGGCTCAGGTTGAACAGGCTGAGGATGCCACATGCCGAGCCTCGGCTGCAGCATTGGTGTCCAGAGCTATCTTCAAGGCTGTGATGCAAGACCAGCAAGCTGTACAGTGCCAGGTACTGCTCTCCTGTGTCCCTTCCTCAACCTTGTACCGCTCTAGATGGTTGTATGTCTCCCTTTGCCAGTGCCCCCAGCATTGCACAGAATTTGGCATACCGGTCAGGTTCATTCTTTGCCAGTCAAGCTTGTTCTTGGAGTGAATTGTATACTCCAATTGTATACTCTGAATTGAAGAACACGCTACATCTTTCAGCATTGGTTGCAAGAAGACCCCAATGACCAGGTACCTTGACTTCTTCTTCATGGGGTTCTGCTTGATGGGAGATGAGAGTACTCCTGTCATCTCATGCTTGACTTTCGCTGCCTCCTTGAAAATCAGCTTTTCCCGCCTAAAGCCCCTCATCCATATTCCATCCACAGGCAGCTTCCAGAGGGTGTTCCTCCACTGCCAGATTGCCATGTAAAGTTCATCAGTGCTGTCGGCTTAGTCCCATGTACTGTGCCTGCATAAAATTAATAATTGACGTTAAATTACCTTACCCGGTCAAAAAAATTCTCCTAGTAACGTTAAATTAAAGCCTAGGGATGTCGGTCTTGTCAGTACATTGTACCCACTTTGCCAGCTGGCTGACTGGCAGGTAACTGATATATTTTCTTGCAACAGCGCTTTCTGCACACTTGGTATCAGGTGTGTAACCCTTTTCAGCACCGCAGACTCTCGGCTGACCAGCAGGCAACACCGATTCTGCAGACAAGTCAGGTGTATATGCGTACAAAGAGTTGTGTAACAAAGCTATGGAATGCTTTGGCCTGATTCTGAGTTGTGTCTGGCGTATGCAGATGCAGCAGCAGCACCAGGAGGCGCTGCAAGCTGAGCAGGAGCGTCACTCCCACGACTTGGGTCAGGCTCTGAGGCAGCACCAGGAGGAAGTGCAAGCACAGCAGGCCAGTCACTCTCAGGACCTGGCTCAGGCTCAGCAGCAGCATGCTGGCTGGATGTCTGAGGCCCAGGCGCAGGCGTTGAGCTTGAGTGACGTCCTGAATGCAACCGAGGCAACTCACAGCCTTGCTGTCCAGGTGCTGATTTGTGTGTCTTGTCATTGCATTGGAGGCTTTGGAGGCTGATGGCAAGCTGTAGTGTTGCATGTCATGAGAACAGCAGAAGCTGGCTTGAATGGTGCCACTCAGATGTTGGTATAGCAAGCAACGTCAGCTTTGCATGCATAGGTCTCAGGCACACTACTATGACCAGCATGCACCAAATGAAGCATGTTGTTCTGCATGTCTGAGAGGATGAATTGGCAGGTGTACTGAGGATGTGTGCATGTGGTCATATAGGCTCTTAAGGCTGATATCCAGATGCTCAAGGGTCAGGTGGCTCAGCAACCTGCTGATGCATTGACTACAGAAGCCAGCATCAGGCAGCTGCAGCAGCGCTTGTCAGACAGAGAAAGCTGCTTGATTGCTTTGAGGGAGGACCTGGCCACAGCTGAGGAGAGCCACAATAGTGCAGAATAGGTACACAGCATGTTGCCTCCATCACTTGTGCAGCATAGGCTGAGTATCAGCGGCAATGTGACTTGCGACTTTGTAGATATTGGAACAGGCTGAATGTCTGGGTATTACTGCTGCTTTGCCCTGGTGCTGACACTGGTTTGCTGCTGCCAGACCAGGACAGCCAGCTCCAGGTAATTCTTAGTTGTTCATGCTTCATACTTCATACTTCTTGAACATGGCCTGTCCTGACAGCATCATCAGCATGCAATGCTGCCGTCTTGTAGCTGATTATCATGAAGTGTGCTTGCCCAAGCCAGATGCTCAAATGGTATGGTCATCTGCAGCATTCCTGACAGCAGATTGCCTGACGGCCAATTGCCCATTTGTCAAGCAGCACCAAACTGCAGTCAGCTACCAATATTGTCACTGCAGCCAGTTTGAGTGGCTGAATCCAGCTGTGGTTTCAGGTGGCACGCAAGCAAGGTGGGGGCAGCACAGATGGAAGCAGCTCTGAGGGACAGCCCAGGCTGAGCCCAAAGGCCCTGCCCTCAGCCCCAGCTAGAGCACAGCTGGAGGCGGTACAGGAGGAGCTGCGCATCACTGACAACCAGCTGCTCTCTCACCGGCAACGCTTTGAGCTGCAGGAGGTCACACTGGTGAGCAGCCTTTCCAGTGACAATGTATGGGATGCAGCTTGCCTTGTTGCCCAAACACCCTCTGCATGAGTGGTGGCCTAAAAATCAGCAAGTTCGACTGTTGCTGCAACTGCCAGCCAAAAGTGCCAGAAAGGGTCAATGAATGCAGTTTGTGACGAGGTGTGAATGCTGCAGGGAAACTGGTGTCATGTGGGCGCCGTGATTGGGCGGGGTGGCAATGCATCAGTGCGGCGCTTGAGCAGCCCTTTCTGGCTGAAAGCAGTTGTGAAGACCGGGGTGCAGGGGCAGCTCAGGAGGGAGGGCAACATGATGGGCTGCGTGCACCACCCGGCAGTGGCACGTGTCTTTGCCCTGCTGAGGGAACACAAGAGCGAGCCGAACAACAAGAAGAAGGGGTATCTGGTGATGGAGAAGCTGGGGGCCAGCCTGCTGGTGGCCCTGGACCAGCTGACAGGCAGGATGCCGCTGCTAGAGGCCCTCTCCATCTGCTGGCAGCTGGCCTCAGCCCTGGACTGGGTGCACCGCATGAAGCTGGTGCACCACGACCTGCACCCAGGCAACCTGCTCAAGACCCTGGACAAGAAAGGCTACCGCCTCTCTGACTTTGGCAGCGCAGCCTGGATGTTCCTGCCGGATGGCACCACTCCAACCTGCTTGAGGCAGTCCCAGTAAGCAACCCCCTACATTGTCACTCCTCCCTTCGCACCTCTCTCCACCTGCTGTGTCAGTGCCTTGTGAACAGCATGGGTAGCACACAGCTTTCACTGCAAGTGTTGCCCATGATAATCTGCTTCCGGCAAAGCTTTGGGGCGAGCTGGGGCAAGCTGTGAGTGCCCAGCAAGGTCTGAGGCGGGTGTTATGGGTGCAGGTGTGCAATTGGTAGTGAGGCTCCTGAGGTGGCAGCCCGCCTGCTGGGCCCAGAGGGGGAGCAGGGGTACCACCCCACCCCTCCCATCGACATGTTCGCCTTTGGCTTGATGGCTTTGGAGCTGGCGGGGGGCAGCCGACCTGATGAGCACTACCAGGCCATGGAGGCTGGGCCCAAGGCCACCCTGGAGTATGCCCAAGCCATGTACACCAGCCCCCCTCACCTGGCCTACAACACCCTGGTGGACCCCTCACCCTCCCTTCTCCCTTTGGATTGCTTCACTCATGGCACCCCATTGCATGCTTTGTTTGTTGCTTGAGTCAGTCACCTGCCTTCTGGGAGAGCGGACCCAGTGTGCGACAGCTTTGTGTGATCTACACGCATCCTGCAAAGCCTTTCACTCATTGCAGGCTCCTGTCTGAAGCTGGTCTTGTAGCATGAAACATTCACAAGACTGGACATCCTGTGCAGCTGTGTCTTGACTGTTTCCTGTGATATGCCATGTTTCATGGACACGATTAGCAGTTTGTGCAAGATATGCTAGGCATGCTGCCTTCGCGTAATTTGCGTCACTGTTGATCGTGGACAGCAGAGAGCTTGCAAGCACCACCAGGGTGGGTGAGCCTGCGAGGCATGTCATGCCACTCACCTGGCCGCCATGTCCTGCAGGTGTACTTGCCTCAGCCCCGGATTGCAAAGGAGGAGAAGCTGCACAGGGTGGTCCGGGGCTGCCTGGAGGCCAAGCCTGAGGACAGGATGACCAGCAAGGCTGTGCTGGGACTGCTGCACCCAATTGTGTGCCGTGAAATGGAGCGTGCCTTGCAGTCCAGAGGCGTTTCATGACTGCAACCCGCTCAAACTAGATGCAATTGCACACCACTGGTGTCACCAATGTGAGAGCTGCTGCCATTTGCTGTCTTTGTGTAGCGCCACAGAATGAGGTGACAATGGCCTAGCATGCCATTTTCTGCTGGCATCAGACACTTGTTTTCAGGCTTTGGATGGTCTGTGTTTTGCACACTTTAGCTGTTTTTTGCGCCATTGTTCTGAATGGTTTTGACCTTGGTCTCAAGCTGCCAGAACCAAGGTCAAAACCACAAAACTGAAGACTTGGGAGCAAAATTTAAGGAGCAAAGTTTAAACTTTGAGCTGCCGGTGGCATGGTGACCAGAGCTGCTGATGTACATTTCTTGCATCTACTATAGTGAGTAGTTTATGAAGACTTCTTAGGGTTTTTCCTTGCCCCAACAGTACCCTCAGGTGCCTGATCATGATGAGGTCAGCTGACACAAGCATCGACAACAGCATGCAAGGAGGCATGCTTCAAGCCTTTGTGTTCCCTCTTTGGCTCACCCACATTAAGTGTCAGCTTGCAACTGTGGGAAGCCATACCGTTTTCGGTATCAAGAAACCATGACATGCAAGCAGGAGTGAATTACGAATCAATGCAACGTGAAGGCTGCTCGTCGGCATTGTATTCTTCTCCTCTGTCAAAACACGGCCGATGCTGTCATGATGCAAAGGGGTTCAGCCATATGCATGTATCACATGTTTTCAGCCATATGCCATGTACTGGTAAGGAACAAAACTACAAATGAAATGCAAGCAGCTGATGACTGCTGAGTCCGCTTCAAATGAGAACAGCCTAGCAGCTAGAGATCAGCATCATTCTTGCACTGTCTGCAAGCTTCTGTTGCAGCTGCGGGCAGTATGCAGCTCTTGTAGCTTGCCTTTCCAACACCGACATGTGCCGCACATGCTGCAGCGCTGTTTGCATCATCTTGTGCTCCCAGACGAAACAATGTGTTTCAACGTCTGGTCCACATTGGAAAAGGCTTTTGCTCACCATAGCTTCTGCGTAGTCTTCCAAGCGATTACCAACGGGCTTCGAACCTTTCGCGTCCTACTAAAAGCGACACCTTAAAGTTTGTTTATCAAGCTTGTTCTACCGCAACTGGGACTGCATAACACATTGCGTCGCTGGCCGGTTGTCCGCTACAATGTTAGCATTGCTTTTCTCGTAAACGCTATCCTGTCTCGCCGAGCACTGCTTGACCGGCCTCTGCGGAAGCTTCAGCTGCCCGCTCCCAGCTCATTTGCCCGCAGCACACAGGAAGCAGCGTCGACTTACGGTGGGGCCGTCGTTGGTCTCTGGCTTTCTAGATCTGAACGCTGTATTTGGAACACTGCGTGTGCAGTCAGTTTGTACCCCTGTCCACGACGCGACCTTGCTCGTAGCACTTTTCGTGTTGTGTCAGGCTGTGTGAAACTTGTGTGGGTTCCTCGCCCGTTTGTCTTGTCGGCATGGAGCTGTATGCTGCTGAGTTGCGCTGCCGACCAAAACTTCATGGTGGTGACCACAGAGCAGGTAGCCACCGCATTTCCTTTCCTGGCCTTCAGCCGTGTCTTTCATCGTTATTCTGTGAAAAGTTGTCCATAAAATGCTTGGCTGGCTGTCGGCGTGCCTTGTTGCAGGGAGGTGCCATGCCTGTGTTGACCCCTCCTTGCTTGTATTGACCCTCATGCACAACTTGGACATAGCACATGCTGATCATCAGTAGAGTATTTCACCGAGCCTCACAGCTGTGTGTGCAGATTTGATGAACGCGCCAAGCAGCTGGGAAGCACTGCCAGGTGTCCTTCTAGTCAGGATCTACAAAGCGTCGCTTGTCAAACAACATCAAGGCCTTCACATCAAAGCCAAGTATCACATGAAGATGCTGCAAGAAGCTCAAAGACATAAAGAAGACAGACAGGTTGCCTTCAAGCAGGTCTGCAAGGGCTGGCAACAAGCTGCAGGTGAATACCTTACATGCTGAATGTTTCAGCCTGCTGTAGCACAATGTTGATGTCTATAGCTGTGTATGGCTAACTGAGCATACTAGCTGCTTGCTGCCACAGACTTTGACTGTGTTGAAATCTGTAGTCTGTGCACCCCCTGCTGTACAGAACTGCACATTATCTGCATGAAGGCTGGCAGCACTGGCACTGCAGCATCAGCATTTTCTGTCTGCTTCCTCGACTGCTTTGTTGTCAAGTACTGAGAAGTGGCATCTCTGTCATTGCCCAAACATGAAGTCACTTGAGAAATCACATGTACATGCCATGCTGCAGAATCTTTTCTTGGTGCAGCTGTGCTGTCATGCATGTTGGCTCAAAAGTCATCTCTCTTTCTGTCAAACTCACCCACTCACTCATATTGTATCTTGTACCCGAGATGCATTGAGAGGCAGCACTTGTCCCGCACGTACCTAGCATCATTATGAGCTGAAAAGCGAATTTATCATCTTCAGTTTTGTTATTAAATGCAATTGCCACAGGTGCGATTGCCACCAGGGGCTCTCCTTGGACAGCGCAGCTCTGCTAGACACAAAGCTGCCACGCGACTTTCACCTAAGGCATGCTGGCCTGCAGACTCTTACCCTGACTAGAGTCACACTAGACTCTGCGGGCTTCCAAGAGCTGGGCAAGCTTGGGCAGCTGCAACAGCTGTCACTCATTGGCATCCAGACCTCAGCTGCACTTCAGCTGCCAGACAGGCCCTTCGCTCACTTTACAGAATCCCTTCAGTTCTCTGCTGGATTGGACAGCCTGCACAGCATCCTGCCTCATACAGACAGGACCGATGTAGAGACACTGCTGGACGAGGCTTTTGCTCACGTTCAGCAGCTTCAGCAAAGGACACAGCAGCTAGAGTCAGATTTGCCGCATGCTTTCCGAACCACCCAGTCCTTTTTAGATCCTGTTGACAAGGCACTGGAGAGCCTGAGTCAACTCATCCCCAACCCCTCCGTGGCCAACACCCCAAGGCCCCCATGTCACCTGTATGACACAGGTGATGAGACCGCAGCAATGCTGGAGCAGGCTCTGCACTACACTCTGGAGCTTCAGCACAGAACACAGCAACTAGAATCAGGTCCGCCTGAAGCTGTCCAGATGATACAGCCAGCCACAGCTTCAGTCGCTGCAAGCAACCGAGTTGACTCAGACTCACCATTTGGGTGCCTGAGCTCAGTCACCTCACTCAAGTTGAGTGAGTACACATCTGCTGATTTCCCTGCCCTTGATCTGCTGGGGATGACTCAACTCAGGAATCTGAAGCACCTGACACTGCTTGAAATCTGGGGGGTGGATGTGCCATACTGCGAGCTAGCTTCGCTGTCGAAGCTGACATTTTTGGAGACAGACATGTCTCAGAGTGAAGATTCCTGGCAGTCTCTGCCTGCTCTCACACACTTGCAGCGTCTGTCTGTAGCTTGTGCACGGCCTGACATGCCTCAGTTTCAGCTGTACACAGAGTTCACAAATCTGCTGGGCTTGACTAGACTGGATCTGACAGAAGTGAAAAACTTCTTGCCTGAGCAGTTGGAGAGCTTGAAGGTGCTGCCTGCGCTGGAGCACTTTGCTGTTGTTGGCAAGAACATGCCGAAGGACAAAGAGGAGCAGCCGTATGGGTGGCAGCATCCCATTGCTTGGAAAGCTTTGTCTGGACTCACAGCTCTCAAGCATCTAGCCTTGATCAACATCGATCACAAAGACGGCATCTTCAAGAACATATGTAGTCTGACATGTCTCACCTTCTTAGATTTGTTTTCGTTGCGAAAAATATACAAGTCTAGGGTTGGTGAAAAGGTCATGCTGCTGAGCAGCTTGCCCAGCTTAGATCACCTGCACTGTGAATTTTACATCTATGATATCAGGTCCAGTCTGTACAAGGACCTTGAAAGCAGATTTAGATGCCTGCGCAGTGAGAGTTTGCCAGCCATGTCTCATTTTCAGTTGCATTTTCAGGTATTGGAGGTATGGGATATGGATTGCATTGATCCTGACGATTATAATTCTGATTATGCTGCATTGACAGAGTCACATAGGAGAGGTGAGGAGTGTGAGCGAGAGGCTTATGAGGCTGAGTACGACAGTGATGAACGTCGCATGCATGCAGAAGATGCTAAGTGGTTGCGTAACATGTATAGGTACCCTTGAAAACCTTCCTTGTACTGGTAATCTGAAATGGAATGTTATAAATATAATGTAGGAATCATTTTTGTCCAGGTACAACAATGCTTTGAAGCAATAACAGCACCCTAAGGCGTTTGACTGTCGTATGCGTGTGCAATTGGCACAATACATCGCTTTAGCTTGTTCACAGCAGAATCTGGCTCATCTCTTTACAATATAGCATGCTGGAGACATGCCGGGGAACTCGATCTGTAATTTTTGGCAACTATATGTCAATCCTCGGAGGTGAGGGAAGTGCTCCTGGCTGATGAAGCTAGCTTCTAGCTGAACTCTGTCCTGCAAGCTGCCTGCATATGATATCTTGATCTCCTTCAATGCTGGAAACACAGCAGCAAGCTTTGCAGTGCTCTGTGAGGGGCTCAACTTGAAGTGGTCTCCTGATTGTGAGAGATGCCTCCTCCTGACCGATGTACCAAAGTCAAAATCCAGCTGAAATCCAAAGGTGTGCACTTGTGGCATGAATACACCCAAAAGCAAGCTAACCACATGATCGGTCAAAAAGTCCCCTATCTGAAGCACTTTTCACATCGAGAGCCTCAAAAGTGCTCGAGTGCAATCTGAAAAGGAGTTCACATCCATTGTTATGCGTTCAAGCTTTTGCATCAAAGACAAATGCCGCAAGTTGCTAGGCAAGTCAAGCAAATTTGTTGCGTTGCATGTCTGCACACAGATCTCAGCAGGTGCAGGACCGTGTGCAATCTGTGAAAACATGACTGCGTACCCGTCAAATGCATCAAACTGTTGGATGTTTCCAAAACATAAGTGCCCAAAGTTGGGCAGCACATAGTCTACAGTCACTCCCCAACTCAGCTCCAGTCGTGTGACATGTGTCAAGAATGAAGAGTGAAGCTCAAGTGGAAAGTGCCTTGTGGCAACTCTCAAGGCAGTGACATTTGGCACACTTTCAAGCACTTTCAGAAACCTGTTGACATGCTTTATGGCATTAATTGTCCATGAGAAAACATGCAACTCTCTCAGGTGTGGTAAGGATTTGACAGCAGCCTGAAGCTGTGGCAGCAGATCATATCTGTAAGGTAATGAGAAGCTCAAAATACGTATGTTCGTCAACGGAAAAGCTTGCGTTGCAAAGCAAGCCAGGCTCTCCAAGACACGCAGGTGAAAAATGGCAAATGACAATGACCCAAGCACATCACGCAGAGCAGGCAAGGCCAATTGTGTGGACCTGATGCGTAGCTGCAGCTCAATTTT
>JAABUK010013308.1_pt1 | contig 10289 bp, 11 predicted proteins | sample 5559141 | NCBI WGS metagenome assembly JAABUK01 (sample SAMN10711869, study PRJNA513367) | rock metagenome | isolation source: Antarctica rocks | place: Antarctica: Victoria Land, Pudding Butte nord | collected 2016-01-03 | reverse complement strand
GGGCAGCGTGAAGTCGGGGGCTCGGTCACCGGGGGCTAGGCGGATGCTCATAGGGGCATTCTCACCCATCCACATCCGGCTACGGGGCGGTCGGGCACGCCGCCGGCGTCGGGCATCCGGTAGGAACGTGTCGTGCGAGCCATGAGCGTCATCCCAGGCCATCCCGAATCGGCGACCGTCGCCACCGTCGACGAGCCGTCGGCGGCGGACGGCTCCGTCCTGGTCGAGGCACTACTCGTCGGCCTCTGCGGAACCGACGCCGAGATCATCGCGGAGGGTGTCGGCTCGCCCCTGCCCGGGGAGACGGCGCTCGTACTCGGGCACGAGACGGTAGCCCGGGTGCTCGAAGCGCCCGCGTCGTCCGGCTTCGCCGCCGGCAACCTGGTCACCGGCATCGTCCGGCTGCCCGACCCGGTGCCGTGCGCGGCGTGTGCCCGCGGCGAGTGGGACTTCTGCCGCAACGGCCGCTACACCGAGCACGGCATCCGTGGGAGCGCCGGTTTCGGCCGTGAACGCTGGCGGTCGGAGCCGGCCTACCTCGTCCGGGTCCCCGACAGCCTGGGTGAGCTCGGAGTGTTCATCGAGCCGATGTCGGTGATCTGCAAGGCCCTCGAGGCCGCCGCTCACATCGGCAGCCGCGCCTACAGCGCCCCGAAGCGCCTCCTCGTCACTGGCGCGGGGCCGATCGGACTGCTCGCCGCGGCGGCCGGACGGATGGCCGGCTTCGACGTCACCGTGCTCGACCGGATGGCCGAGGGCACGAAGCCCGAGCTGGCCCGTGCGATCGGCGCCACCTACACCGACGACCTCGGCACCCTCGGCGGGATGGCCGCGGCGGACATCTTCGTCGCGGCGCAGGGCAAGGTGGAGCCGTTCGACGTGATCCTCGAGTGCTCCGGTGCGACGGCGGTGATCGCCCGCGCCGCGACGATGCTGGGACAGGTCGGCGTGATGGTGCTCATCGGCATCGCCGGACACGGGGCACCGGTCGACGTGGGAGTCCTCGGCAGCGCGCTGATCCGCTCGAACGGCGCAATCGTCGGCACCGTGAACGCGGGTCGACGGCACTATCCGCAGGCCGTCGAGGTCCTCGAGCAGATCGACGCCGACTGGCTGCGGCGATTGATCACCCGGCGGGTTCCGCTGGCGGCCTGGCCGTCGGCCATCGAGCGGACCGACGACGACGTGAAGATCGTCGTCACCTTCCAGTAGCCGACGCGGACTCCGGCGTCGATGTCGATAGGGTCTGTGCGAACGCGTCGGGTCCCGATACCCGTGACGCGCCCGGCACACCTGCCTGGCCAGTGGAGAGGAGATCGACGTGAGCGACCACCGCAGTTCCGTTCCGACGTCCTACGCGCCGGACGACCGCTCGCCCGCCCAGATCGAGAAGGACCTGGCCGACACGCGCAACCGGCTCGCCGGCACCGTCGACTCGCTGGTCGACCAGTTGCATCCCAAGCGCGTCCTCGAGCGCCGCCTCGACGATCTGAAGGGCCGTTTCAGCAGGCCCGACGGCTCGATCGACGTCGCCAAGATCGCGCCGATCGCCATCAGCGTCGTCGTCGCCATCAGCGGCGTGGTCGGTCTGCGGATGCTCGTACGGGGTCGCAGCCGGTCGTGACCGACGGTCCCACCCTGCCGATCCGGATGCTCCACGACCGCATCCTGGTCGATCCCGACGACGAGAACGGGGAGCGTCGTTCGACGTCCGGGCTGGTGATCCCGGCCACCGCCGCGATGGGCCGCCGGCTGGCCTGGGCGAAGGCCGTCGCGCTCGGACAGAGCGTGCGTAGCGTCGTCGAGGACGACCGCGTGTTGTTCGACCCCGACGACCGTGCCGAGGTCGAAGTGCGTGGAAAGACCTACCTCCTGCTGCGGGAGCGTGACCTGCATGCCGTCGCGTCCGGGCCTCTAGAGGGTGAGCAGACCGGCCTGTACCTGTAGCCGGTTGGCACCTTGGCCATCGGGTACAGATGCCGATGAGGAGGACTGTTCATGGCTGACCAGGTGATGTGGTTCCGTCGCGATCTGCGGACGGCGGACCATCCCGCGTTGCTGGCTGCGGTCTCCGCGGCGGACGGCTCTCGGGTCCTTCCGTTGTTCGTGCTCGACGACGCGCTGTGGGGGCCGTCCGGGACGCCGCGCCGGGACCGGCTGGTTCGCTCGCTCACGACGCTGTCGGAGTCGCTGGATGGAGCACTCGTCGTCCGTCGTGGCCGTCCGGAGGACGTCGTTCCGGCCGTCGCCGCCGAACTCGGAGCAGCCGCGGTTCACGTCACCGGCGACGCCGGACCATACGGACGTAAGCGTGACGAGCGGGTCGCCACGGCGCTGACCGAGGCCGGCCGGGACCTCGTCGTCACCGGGAGCCCGTACGCCGTCGGGCCGGGCCGGGTCCTCAACGGCTCGGGATCGCCGTACCAGGTGTTCACCGCGTTCCACCGGGCCTGGCGCGAGCACGGCTGGCCCGATCCGGCGCCGAAGCCGGCGGCCGCCCGTTGGGCGCGGGCACCGGAATCGGACGGCCTGCCGGCTCTCGAAGACCGCGACCTCGCTGATCTGCCCGACCACCGGGCCGAAGCCGGTGAAGACGCGGCGCATTCGCGGTGGGTCGACTTCCTCGAGAATCGTCTGAGCGGGTACGCCACCGCACGTGACCGGCCGGATCTCGACGGAACGTCGCGGATGTCGGAACACCTGAAGTGGGGCGAGGTACATCCTCGAACCCTGCTTCGGGATCTGGCGGGTCGGGGTGGGGACGGCGCGCGGGTCTACAGCGAGGAACTGGGCTGGCGCGAGTTCTACGCCGACGTGCTGTGGCATCGTCCGGAGACCGCACGGGAGTACCTGCGGCCGGAGTATGCGGGGATGGCCTACGACGAGCCGGGCGAGGGCTTCGAGGCGTGGTGCGCGGGTCGGACCGGCTTCCCGTTCGTCGATGCCGGGATGCGCCAGCTGCTCGAACTCGGGTGGATCCACAACCGGGTGCGGATGGTCGTGGCGAGCTTTCTGGTCAAGGATCTGCACGTCGAGTGGCAGCACGGTGCCCGGCACTTTCTGCAGCACTTGTGCGATGGCGACCTCGCGAGCAACAACCACGGCTGGCAGTGGGTCGCGGGGAGTGGAACGGATGCCGCGCCCTACTTCCGGATATTCAACCCGGTCAGCCAGGGCCAGAAATTCGACCCCGACGGTGACTACGTGCGTCGCTTTGTGCCGGAGTTGGCCCATCTCGACGGTGCTGCCGCGCACGAGCCGTGGGACGTCGAGGACGGGTACGCGCACGGGTATCCGCAGCGGATCGTCGAGCACAAGGCCGAACGGGTGGAGTCGCTCGCGCGGTTGAAGGCGATGCAGGACGCCCGTCGGTGATTTGCACTTCTGCAGTTCGGGCACTTCGCGACGGCGTGGGCGTGGTGCCGGTCAGCTCTGCTTCTTGAGCTTGGGCAGGTACTGCGGGCAGAGGTCGCGGACGGCGTAGAGCTTGGTCGCGGCGGCGAGGTCGTCGGGGAAGTCCTCGAAGGCCATCGCCTTGTCGACGTCGCTCTCGGTCTGGCCCTGGAAGAACATCGTGCAGACCGCCTGGCCGCCGGCGATGAGGGTCTTGCTGGTGTTGCCGCCCACATCCGCGTGTTCCTCGACGTGCCGCGCGTACACCTGTTCGGGTTTCGCCGCCCAGACGTCGTACTTGTGCTTGACGAAGAGAGTTGCCGAGCCGAGCACCACGGCGAGGACGGCGAGGACGATCAGCGCGTTGCGCCCCTTGTGGGAGGGTCCTTTCGGCGGCATCGGGGACATCGCAGGTCCTCCTCTCGGGCGTCGGGTCGCGGTGCGGCCCGTCAAAGCCGAGCGACGGGTCAATTCCACCGTAGGGACTCAGGCGTCACCAAACCGACCACGTCCAGGATCGGACACCGGACGGCTCATGCGGACGTTGTCGACCACGAAGCCGAGACCGCTGAAGAACTCGTGTGCGTCGTCGTTGAAGGCCCAGTGGTCGAGCCGGACGTCGGTCAGTCCGTGGTCGTGCGCCCAGGTGTCGGCCGCCTCGAGCAACAGCCGACCGACGCCCAACCGCCGGTAGCGGTCGTCGACGGCGATGTGGTGGACGTAGAGGACGTGGGAGTCATGGGTGAACGCCCCGGCGAGCCGGTGGTTCTCCTCGGCGAACAGGTATCCGACGATCGCGTCGCCCACCTCGGCGACGAAGACAACGACCTCGTCGCGTTGCAGCGCGTCTGTGAGGAATGCGGTCGCGCCGCCGGGCAGTGGCTGCTTGAAGATGGCGGGGATCGCGTCGGCATGCAGTTGTTGAACGACCTGGTTCAGGGTGTCGAGGGCGGGGACGTCGCCGGCGCCGGCGTCGGCGCGGCGGACGGTCGGTGAGATCGACTGGGACATCGTCGGCGACGTCGGCTCGGACACACGGCATCTTGACACTCCCGGAGGGAGGCGGCGACGGTGGATCGGCGGGGGAGTCCCGGCTGGCGGGTCCTCGGCTTGGTCGCCTCGATCCGCGACCTGGCGTCAGCGGGTGTCGTGTTCACCCGTTACGAGGGGATGGGGCAGGACGACGACGGCGTGTGGACTCCGCCCGATGGCGACCAGGTGGCCTGGTTCGCCGATCCCGACGGCAACACGCTCACGCAGTTAGGGTAGAGGCCAGACCGGCCGACCAGATTTCCGCGTCCATGAACGCCCCTGCTAGAGTTCTGCGCTGTTGCCGGGCGTGCCCGGTGACTTGCGCCAGTAGCTCAATTGGCAGAGCAGCTGACTCTTAATCAGCGGGTTGGGGGTTCAAGTCCCTCCTGGCGCACAACCCACCAGCAACACCCAGGCCAGACCACCGCGGCCGCACCGGCGCCCAAACGGAACCCTCGATCGGGGCGCGCAACGGTTACGTTGCGGTTACGTGGTCGCGGAAGCGAGACACCAGAACCCATAGCTCGTCAGCCCGCAGCATTGCCCGAGACGGGCATCAGAAGATCTTCCAAAGCGACTGACGCCATCGCGTCTACTGCCCCGCCGGCCCACGTATACGTCCGTGCGCCATCGAGGCCCCGAGAATGACCGAGTTGGTCCGCGTTCGTCCTTGCGCGCCACTCCCCGGCCATCGAGCGTTCGTCGCGGGCCGTCTGGGGATGTGCCGTTCGCCGCCGGGCGACCGGCGGAGGCTCAGTCTCCCGTTGACCAGAATTTCGAGAGTGTGGTATCGGCGACGGTCGGCGCCAGTGGGCTTTTCCGGCGATGGCTGATCACGGGTGTACGGCGTGGTGTGCTGCCGGCGAAAGAGGTGTGGTAGCCGGGGGGATGGGGTCGCCTCGGATGAACTCGTGGCGGAGGACGCGGCGTTCGTTGTCCCGCACTCGGGGTTCGTAGTGGTTGAAGAAGATTTTGGCGACGAGGTCGCGGCGGCTGTGGACGCCGGTCTTGTCGAAGATGCTTTTAAGGCGTTGTTGCACGGTGTGCGGAGAGATGTGCAGATCCTGTGCAATCTGGGTGGTTGACGATCCGTGCAGGGTCAGCCGGGTCACGTCTTCTTCGCGCGGGGTCAACTGGTAGGCCGACATCAAGAGGGGGTAAAGCCGAGCCGGGTGCGCTGGCTCGATGATCACGGCGACCCGGGAGGTGCCTCCCTCAAGCCGAGCACCGTGCAGGAGCACCCAGTTCCCTTTGCGGGACAGAACCCGAGCGAAGCCGCCGCTGTCACCTGTGCCCGTCGGGCCCAGTGCCGAGGCGGCGACCGCGAGGACCGAGGACGGAAGCCGCCCCCGGGATCTGTCCCCGTCGGGCAGCTCGTCGAGCCATCGCGCAACGTCCACCGTTGCCGAGATCATCTCGAGCCGGTCGTCGAGCATGAGCAGGCCGGGAGCATCGGGGACATCGGGGTCGGTGGCCGAACCGATGAGCAGTGCCGTGCGTGCCCCGCGCGCCAGATGCGGGCTGAGCGCCTGGACGAAGGCCTTATCTTGGGCGTCGAACATGGGAGCGCCGGGCTCACGGTAGAAGCTGACCGCTCCCCAGGTCTGCCCGTGCCCTGTCCGCAGCCGTGCGATCAGTTCCTGGTCACCGCCCATGGTTCGGTTGAACTGCCACCGCGGTGACGATGTGGGGTCGCCGCCGGTTACCTCGTGCAGCGTGGAGATGCCGTCCTGGGACCGCACCACGTCAACGAGCTGGTGGACGTCATCGCCGTAGTACTCGGCGGCCAGGGCCTCTGCGGGGAACTCGTCAAGCCCTTCGTGGAATGGCTGGTCACTAACATCGACGCCGGGTCGAGCGTGAAGAAGCACGGCGTCCACCAATGCGACAGGACCGGTGCGACGACCTCGGTAGCGGCCCGCCAAAATGACACCAGATCCCGTGGGTCGCCGGCGAGCCCGGCCACCTTCTCCACCGCCAGGCGCCTGGCCTCGCTAACCATCCGTCGAGTGTATGGGCCGGACCACAGGTCAGGACATGCCACAAAAGTGGGATGGTGCCGCTGAACGCCGGCCCCCACGATTGGTGGCATGAAGATCGCGATGTTTGGCGGCACCGGAAACGTCGGCCGGGTTCTACTGCCGATGACCCTCGACGTCGGCCACCAGGTAAACCTGTTGGCCAGAACGCCCAGTTCGGTGCAGCGCCACGACCCAGCCCTGACCGTTATCCGAGGCGATGCACTGAACACGGACGCGGTCGCGCAGACCCTCGACGGGTGCCAGGCTGCAGTCTCAGCCCTGGGGGGCTTCGGCGACGCCGACGCGATCGACGCCGGAACCGCCAACATCATGGCGGCCATGCGCAACACCGGCATCACCCGGCTTGTCGTCGTGCAGGGCTACCACCTGCCGTTCCCGGGCGACCCGGACAACATCGGACAGCGGCTGGTGAACGTCTACCTCAATCTCAACGACCGCGACCTGGTCCCTCACTCACGCGCCATGGCCCAGCTGCTGCGGCGCAGCACCGACGTCGACTGGACCTTGGTCCGCGTCCCACGCGTGGTCCCCGGAGGCCCAACCGGGGCGGCCACCACCGGCATCCTGCGCCTCGGGCCATGGAGCAGAGTCACCGTCGGCGACGCCGCCGCCGCCGTTCTCAACATGCTGACAGACCCGAGCACAACACACACCGCCCCGATGGTCAGCTCCCCCCGTACAAGCAGGCCGGCAGTAGCTCGACCCCGCCGGCAACAGACAGCATGAGGCCGAGCACCTAGTTCGAGATCACGGTCAGCCGGCTCATCGGCTCGGCCATCGGCCAAGGGAGTGAGGGCTCCGCCGTGATCACGGTGGACCACGTCCCACGCCCACCATCGCAATCACAGCCGGAACAGACCACCCTCCCAAGGAGGCGACGCCGACAGCGACATCCATCCCGTTCCGACCCGTCCAATCCTCCGGGACCTTGGGGAACCGGGTCTACCAACATTTGGTGCCAAGCCTGCGGCCACGCAGCTCCACTTGACTCTGGTCTCGGCCTGTTCGCCCGGAGACGGGCGCAGCGTTTCAGGCACCGTCGTAAATGTCAGTTCAATCGAAGGGACAGAGTCATGCCTGGTCATTTTGGAACCGAAACCACCGAGGACGGCTGCTATACCGAGTCGGGGTCCAGCGCACACGTGGGTTTGTTCGGGAACAACACCTCGACGGATCCAAGCGCCGGCGGTGGAGCCGGGGGCGGGGGTATTCGGGTTGACGATGTCAGTGAACTCCGCTGGGGTTTTCGGCGCGAACAACGGCACCGCGGGCGCCGGGGTGCAGGGCAACGGCCCGGACGCGGGGGTTAGCGGGTTCAGCCAGAAGGGTAACGCCCTGCGGGGGTTCAGCAACGAGGGTGACGCGGCGTACGCGGCGACCGGGTCCAGCGCCCACGCAGGGGTCTTCGGTAACAACACGGCGACCGCGGCCGCGGAAGGTGGCGGGTACGGGGGTTCCGGAGTGTTCGGGTTGACGGTGTCCGTGAACGCCGCTGGGGTTTTCGGCGCGAACAACGGCGCCGCGGGCGCCGGGGTGCAGGGCAACGGCCCGACCGCGGGAGTGAGCGGGCACAGCGTGGCCGGGGCGGGGGTGTTGGCACACAGCGACCACGGCGACGGCGTCCAGGGGTTCGCCCACGATAGCGCCGCGAACGGGGTCCACGGCCACAACGACGCGACGGCTCCGTCGCCGACCTCCGGAGCGCCTGCCGGCAACGGGGTGTTCGGCTACACCGATGTCCCCAACGCCAGCGGCGTGGTCGGGGCGGTCGCCGCGTCGAACACGACCGGGGCTGGGGTCACCGGGATCGGGCCGACAGCGGGCCGGTTCTTCGGTGACGTCGTGGTCACCGGGGATATCCAGCTCGTGGGCGCCGACCTGGCGGAAGAGTTCTCCTCCATGGGCGGCCACGAGGCCGACCCGGGGTCCGTCATGGTTCTCCTGGGTGACGACCAGGTCCAAGCTTGCGACCAGGCGTACGACCGTAGGGTGGCCGGGGTGATCTCCGGAGCAGGCGGCTACCGGCCGGGTCTGGTTCTGGACCGCCGACAGGCTGGCCAGGGACGTCACCCGTTGGCGTTGACTGGGAAGGTGTGGTGCAAGGTCGACGCCGACCATGCCGCCATCGCCGTCGGCGACCAGCTGACCACCTCTTCCACCCCCGGTCACGCGATGCGCGCCGGCGACCGGGACGCCTCGTTCGGTGCGGTCCTCGGCAAAGCCATGCAGGCCATGCCGTCAGGGCGTGGCCTCATCCCCATCCTCGTGGTCCTGCAGTAGGACGGGGCGAACCATGACCACGTTGCGCGCAGCCATCCGCGAGCTGCCCCGGTTCCCGAATCTCGGATCTCTCAACGTCTCCCAGGTCGCCGGATTCATGGGCATGGACCAGCCGACCTCCATCCGCGAACTCCTCACCCGGATCGACCGTATGCCGCCCTCCATCACCCTGACCCAGAACGTGGTCACCGGAGCCGCTCTCGGCGGCACAGTCACGTTGACCATCGACCGCGACGGCGGCTACACGTTCTCAGGATGGATGGAAGCCAGCGGAATCCCTTCGTACCAGTTCACAGTGATCGCGAGCGTGCGCTCGGACGCCGGGCTGACCGTTGCGTCGCTGCACAGCGGCCGTGTGTACGGCTTCGGCACCCCCGGGAATCGGAACGACAGCTGGAGTGAGACCGGCACGGACGCCGACCTGGCCAAACTAATGCGCAACACGTGGCCCCTGACCAGCCACGGAGCCCTGACGGTCACCTACTCCGAGGAGCTCGCTGGCACCCTCGGCACCGCCGTCGACATCCTCAAAGACCTCGCCGAGTTTGTCGTCGGCGCCGCCACCCTCGGCTCGTCCGTCGCCTGCTGCCTGCTCATCGGCTCCGAACTGCACAACGCGGGCATCGATCTGCCCGGCCTGGGCGGCATCGTGGGCCTGACCATCGTCGCCGGCGCCGTCTACATCTACGGCCCGTTCGCCGTCGTACCAGCTACGATCGCGGGCGCCGCAGCTGGCGCCATCGTCGACTCCATGGTCAAGATCCGGTCCCTCGACACCGGCGACACCGCCCCGCACGGCGATGAGACCGGCTTCGCCCGAGCCGTGTTCGGCGACAGCCTCGACTTCAACCGCATCCGCGTCACCAACCTGTCCGGGTTCGGCACCCGCGCCTTCACCACCCCGACCATCGACGGAACCATCCTGCTCAACATCGGCAATGCCTACGACTCACCAACCACCAGCGTGGACCCACCCCACGGGTACGTCTTCGAAGGCCAGATCCTCATCCATGAGCTCACCCACGCCTGGCAGATTCAGCACACAAGCCTGGCCGACGGCTACATCCCCGGCCTGCTGTGCCAAGGCATCTACAACCAGGAAGTCACCGGACGAGCCGCCTACCAATACGGCCCGCCAGGGCCACCCTGGTCGTCCTTCAACCTCGAAGCACAGGCCGCCATCGTCGACCAATGGTTCGCCGGCAACATTGAGAAGCAGCCACCACCGCCGATGGACACGGCCGGCCCCTACTACGGCTACATCAGAAACAACATCCAAGCCAGCAACCCCTAAGACAGCGCGCGGACCCTGGCCGCGCTATTGCCGCGCGTGGTGCGAAGGGCGAGGACCGGCGTGGGGGCCAGCTTGACCCGGGTCGGATTCCAGTCGACGTCGCCCCGTCCCCGTGGGGCCAAGTTTGGGTTGGCAGATTCCAGTCAACGTCGCAACAGGACGGGTTCAGACTAGGGGCGTGACGGGGTTGCCGGAGATCGATGTCGCGCGGGTGCGGCGTTGGTGCCGGGAGCGGGTGCCAGAGCGGG
>JAABUK010013306.1_pt1 | contig 10289 bp, 14 predicted proteins | sample 5559141 | NCBI WGS metagenome assembly JAABUK01 (sample SAMN10711869, study PRJNA513367) | rock metagenome | isolation source: Antarctica rocks | place: Antarctica: Victoria Land, Pudding Butte nord | collected 2016-01-03 | reverse complement strand
TCATGTTGGACAGCATGTTGGACAGCACACTATATACCATGGTGGAACAGCTTACACAGCATGCTACGGCCATACCATCCAGAAAGTACCCCTTCTCGTCCGATCAGGGAAGTCAAACTGGATTGGCTCAATTAGTACTCGGCTGAGTGATCGCATGCCATGTCAGATTCATTGTTCCAACTTGAAAGCAGCTGTCATTTTCCTAGTGCGTGCCTCTTTAGCTGTTGCTAACATTGTCATCAACTGTGACGAAGCATGACAAATCTGAGCCGGGTACGTGCTTGATCCAGTCGGACTGACCACAACGCATGAGAATTATATGTACTACACAGCAGTATTGATAGGCAGCTTTACTGGGTTTACAGTCTCATGGGAGATGGTTTGACTGAGATGGACAATCAATGAGCTTGACCTGCGCTTGTGATTGATACAAGACTCACATCATTCTTTCAGGTCTAGAAAGTCAACAGCCTACTCCAGAAGAACCCCATGGATCTCTACAAACAGTTCGGGGTCGCTAGTATCTCTTTCTCTAGGAGCACTGCATTTCTCAGATAAGCAGCCCTCCGCTGCTGTTAATCCTTTTAAGTATGACCATTCCAACTCTATCCACGTGAGCGCCTTGCATTGCATACATGTGAAACTTGCAAGGTGACACTGGTGAGCTGTATCAAAACCTGATATACAGTTGATACAACTGCATGAGCCAACTCCATGAACTATTAGAGTCATCTGTGATTCGTTCTGAATACGCTGTGCTGAGGTACAATAGCTTCTTTGAAGTTGTGCAAGTCTCAGCTTAATCCAAGAAATTAAGCTGAGCCCGCACATACCGGGCTTGGAAGTGCAAACGAGCGCTTTGGTGCATGTTCAAAGGCCCTTTCAGCAGAATGTCAATGATGTTTTTGCTGACCTTGATCCTCTGCAAAAAACTCTCGGAGGTGTTATTCTCTGCCTGCATGCAGAATGCTAGATGTTGGTACCACACATTGCTTCCAAGACAGAATTGCTCTTGTACATTCTCTGCGCATAGCTTGTGATGATAGTACAGGCTTTCAACAAATCAGTCAGGGCAATCGCCTGGCGCACAATCAGCTTGCTAGGTATCTGAGTCTCAAAAAACTGAGATCAAGGTCGCTTTGAGTCAGGTAGTAGTGTGGAAGCTGAGACATCACAACATTTGAGTGTCTCACTCTAATGTAATTAAAGCAAGCAAAGCGCAGTGTAAATGTTTCCAATCAAGACTCAAAAAAGACGCACAACATAGCAAAAAGTACTTGCCTGTTTGGACGAATTATGAAGCTTTGTAACCCACTCCTGTAGGTGAGACAGTGTGCGCTCAGGCTGAGCGACACAAAGGTTTGTAGCTTCTGCCAAGGAGTAGCCTGTGCTAATGGTCCAGTGGTACACTGCACCCTGCACATCATGTCTGCTCTGGTGACTGCAATGTTTTCAAGTACAAAGTGCATGACCAAATAGATCTGCTTGTTACATGTTGAGTGCGGGGGCACCAGCCTAGTGACGAGTTGCCTATGCAGCTTTCAGCTTCACTACAGACGGCTGCCAGCAAGCATACGGGTCATTTGGTAAGAAGACACACAGATTGTGCCACGCAAGATGTTAATGAATACAAACAGTCGTGGGTACATGACTTACAGGATAGGTGAGCACGGCATAGCCGGGCATCTGCACAAATCTCTTCACTTTCAACTCTTGCAAGCGGGACACAGACAGGTTACAAAACATATGCTTGGTCGTGAGGGACATCAGGGCCCCAGGGCCATGTAACTTTTCCAGCTCTTCTTCAAACATGGTTGCACTCTCAACAGGCACGGTGTACCTGCATGCCAAAATTTGTTGTTGACAGATGCAAACTAGCTGCATTGTTGTTCAAGTTGCGTAGTGTGGCACAGTTGCCCCCAGATTGATTATACACAACCCATACCATGCCTAGTAAAAGTAGAGATATCAGACTAGAAGCTGACAGAAACAACAAGTTTGATATGACAAACAAACTGAAAAGTGTCGTTGAGTCTAAAACCAATTTGCAACTAGCAGATGGCTGGCGTTTAACTGAAACACATGATGGTATGAACATAAATGTGAGCAGGGACTTGCAACATATCATTTGAACAACAAGTTAGCTGATGAGCAAAATCCTTACAGACAGATTCAACAGTCCATGCAACGCAACAGCATGTTGTACTATTGTGACGTCAACAAAGAGCACGTACTATTACAACACGCAAAACAATAGCGGACCAGAACAACTTCTGGAAGCGGTTGTCACGACCACTGGCACGCCGAGTCAGGGTGCAACTTACCATATTTTGGGTGCACCATAGCAAAGCACGTTGTATGCTCCAAGCAGAGCGTCCTCAACATGGAAGTTGGTGCGAGTGAAGAGCGTGCTGAGGATGCCCAGACCACATGTCACCCCTGCACCATCCATTGGCTACTACCTTTGTGACACGTATCAATAAAATTTAGGCCTGCTCTGCGCAAGCATGCAAGTCTTAATACATAAGCTGGAAATCAAAGTGTGCATCAAGCGTCAGGCAGGCTGCAAGCAGGACACCATGCCTTATCATGGGGTGCAACAATACCATGAGAAGATGAGCATGGTGAATGTGTGAGTTGGCAGGGCACAGATTGGCATGCACAGCTGGTTTAGCGCTGTCTGTCATTGACTGAGCATTTGATATAGATCAAAATGATAATGGTCTACAGGCCTATAGCATCTCATGATGCTCTTTGCCATTCTCGTAAAACAACACCTTGCAGATGGTAAGATGACATGCACCAAGCAAAGATGCATGGTGGTATATAGCAAGAAGCCATACACAAGAAGAGTTAGAAAGCAATTGCAAATGGTCACACTGCAACCTTGACACAAAACAATTTCAGTGCAAGTTCTGAGGGCATGTTTGTGATGCAAGACATTAGTAGGAACATCACCTAGGATGTTGCTGGCGGGCTGTTGTTTTGCATGGCTGTGTGCCATTGAAGCTCCACAGCCGTCATCACAGTAGGCCAAGGCAGTGGGCGACGCACTACACCAGTTGGTGGGGGTGTAGGGGAAGCCTGCTGGGATGGTGGCCTCATCCTTGGGTTCTGTACCATGACGAGGCAAAGGGAAGGCGGGGTTGGCAAAGAGGCTGGGACCTGCACCCTGTTGTGCAGGGCCCAAGAAGGGTTCCACCTTGCTGATGTCTACCTGCAGAAAGGCTGTGTTTGATTGAGTAAGGCCGAGCAGGTGAGGGCCAAGCAGGGCAAGTCAGGTCACGGCAGGGCTAGGTCTGCTTTTTTTTGTAATGCGTATGTCAAGAATTCATCACGAGGATTCGAAACAACTCTGTTGTATACACCAGTGTACTGAGAACAATATGTACAAGACAGCAAACATGATTTTTTTGGTTCTGGGGCAGCTGTGGCCTGCCTGGTGCGCATAAGGGACAGAAGTTTTGTTGACCAAGGCAGGCAGCTTGCCACCGATCCAGGCTGCCATTAGGGCCTCCACTGCACAGCTGTACTCCAGCAGGTCCTCTGCGCTCAAACCCCACTCCAACTGTACACAGGATATGTGTTGACGTCCTTTGTAAAGGCGTCATGATAATTAGACACATAGGGTTGCTGAGTGACCCTGTTGTGCTTTATATGATCAACAGTGTGTGCACAACAATATGAGTGAGGGCAGTCACTCTGTAAGGATGTTGGCTGACAGCCAAATACAAGATGTCGGTTTGCATGCATGCACAAGCATGACTTGTGATGTGTGTCATAGACACTCGCTTTACAGACATTTGGCAAAGGACATTTGATGGCTTGCTGGCCTGTTTTGAAGTCTGTTGGAACTCTGCACATTGCAAGCAACTCCGGCTAGTGTTGCATAAATGCTCAGCAATGCATTGTGTTCTTGACTGTTTACACAATGCATGGCAGTACAACAAAGAAGTTGTGGCGACTAGTGAGCTAATGTGCCTAGTTGATCAAAACTGGATATCACCTGGAGCGCATCAGCCCACTTCTGCATGCAAGGCATGAGGGCTTTCACGGCCTGCTCAGCAGCACCCCCACTCTTACAGAAGTCAGCTGTGCTGGCCTTTTGCCCACCCTGTCTCCAGACCTTCCTTGTCTGCTCGTCACAAGGGGTCTTGATGGCCACGTTGTGGACCATTGCAGCCTGGCAATCCTGCTGCATGTCCAAAACATGCATTTCAGACGGAACTCAAGTTGTAAATCAAACGCAGTTGAGCGTTGCAGTATACGTGTGTGGCGATGGGCAAAGTCAAACAGCACTCACGACTCCATGGCGTGCTACCTACAAACTACGTACTACTTCAATGTGCCAAACATGGGCCAGAGAAATGTAAGGGTGCAACGTTTGTTGTTTCTAGCATTGCTCAGGAGACTGATGAGCTTCAACTTACAATGTCACGCTCCGGCCCTTGTATCACCAGCAAATGGTCGTCCGAATTTGCCTTTGGGGCATGCTGCCGCAGCACCTCCATCAAGTGATCAGCAGACTCAATCTCATGACGTAGCAGCTGGACCTTGGACCCTTGGCTTAAGCTTCTCAGCTGCAAGCTGTGCACCAAGATTTCGTGCTGCACCTCTGGGTCATTGATGACCTCAAACTCCCGCAACAGAGTAAAAAGCCCTCTGAGGGGCTTGGCTGTAGCTGTATACACCAAACCAGCCACATAAGAGCATGTTGCCGTTCCTAAACTGCTGCACACATACACGCCAGCAAATGCTGTGATTGTGCATGCAGACAATGCCACAACACCACTGCAACAACTGAATAGACAGATCATTGCACTCTGAGGCTAATAATGGCCAATTACAATGACATAATAATGGCGTGAGCATTTGCACACAGCGCATCAGTTGTTTCACGTATGATGTTGATGCAGCCAAACTACGTGTGATCCCAGGGTTGTGGCATTGCTCACATCTGGGGTGGTGTGTTTTGTTGCGTCGCTTTTTGTTTTTGTAACTGCAAAAACAAGCATCCTGCGAGTTCCTCAACAATGCTTTCAGCACGTCTCTCCCTCGTCGAGGTGGTCCGTGACCTGCTAGGCCTCCCCTCATGTCCTCTAAGACCACCCCCTGCAACCATCATATGGCCAGTCTTTCATCACGGATCACTGAGGACATTCTCCTTAACAGCGCTTGTTTGATAGCAAGTATGCCACGGCTCTTGAGAACATGGGAGCTCACAGTTTGTGAATTGGTCAAACAATGCATGTTGCCAAAAAAAAGTAAAAAGTGCTTTGCTGGCATACGCACTGGGCAAAACAGTGCGCCGCTGACTTGGCAACCATTGGTAACAAACAAGGACAAATAAAGCCAGAATGTTTCACCTCAAGTTGACCTCCATGGCCACCGGGCCCTGCATCAGGTTCTGCAAAAGCTCCAGCAGTGGCTGGCGAGGCCCGTGACTGAGCATCAGCTGAGCTGACAGCCATTGCTGAGGTGTTCAATTTGTCGCTTGCAGCTTGTGCTGATTCACTCAGCTCATCTGTTGAAGCCTGCTGTCTTTGGACTGCAGGGCCGCCATTGGCTTGCTTGGCCTCTGCAGCAGCTAGTGCAACTGTTGCCTCAAGCTGCTCAGCCAATGAAGATTGCTGCTGCTGCTGTTGCTGAGTTGCGTTAGTGTCTGGCACGATAGGTTCAGCTAGTACGATGCCAACCAGGGTGTCAGCTGAACTGACCTGCTGTTGATCTACATGCTCTGCTCGGAGGGACTTCACAGTTGGTGAGTTGTCTGCATCATCAAGGCTGTCTGTGTGAGTGGAGTCAGCTGGCTGGCATGCTGACTGCTGACGTTGTTGATCACCAGAACTGCTCAGCACATTAGGGCCAGTGTCTGCATCATCAGTATCGCAAGCTATAGTAGCTTGCTCAACAGGTGTAGGTGGCTCTGATTCACCACCGCTTTTGTCTGGTGCAACAGACACAAGCGGTGGAGCTGCAATGGATTCAGCCCTAGAAGCAAGCTCAGTGTACGCTTGACGAGGCATTGCCATCTGTGCCTGGCTGTCCTGTTGGTTCATATCCAAAGCTGTTGATGCTGTGGCGTCTGCAGAGGCTGAGGCGCCAGGAGTGGCGAGCTGAGAGGCTGGCTGTTCTTGTGGTGCCTCAGCATGATCTGTCTGCTTCTGTTGCACCTCTGGCTCCTGTCACCAGCAAAACCATATATCAAGCTTTGGTAGAGTACTCGCGGTACAACATACATGGAACGCATGCAACACAAAGCTAGGTGGGATCTCAAGCCCAACTTCCAGATGAAAGATGTGTACACTATGAATTAAGGTATGGACACTCAATCTAACAGCTGAATATAAACAGCCTTGACAAATGGGCTTGCTGTGCGGGTTCACCGACTAGCCAGTCAATTTTCATACAAGGGCAAAATGAGTATTTGCAAGCTCTAGACAAGTGTCAAGCAGTTTTGGAGCTCACCTCATCATCAATGATCAGCTCAATGACATTTGGCTTCAGCACGTCAGTCGCACCAACACTAGGTGGATCAGACACTTGGCACATGGAATAGTCTGTTGCTGACTCTCGAGGTTGCTCACGTTGCCCAAATTCGCAGATGTTTTTGCACATGACCTGCAGTGAAGCAGGTGATTGGCTTAGGCATGCAACTGTTGATTACGAGAGCGCTTGCAATTGTGGAAACATCCACTTCTGTGAAATGCATAGCTGCAATGACAACTTTGACAATGTGACAACTCACATGATGTAACAGCGAGCAGCTGGCAGCTACCGCAGTATTGAACACATGAAATCACGTGCATTGTGCATTGAATCTCCATTTGAGTCAGTACAAGCTGAGGGAGGGGGGGGGAGGGGGGTGTGATTCACCTGTGCATGCGTCTCATTGCTACCCGCCCGCTCACGTAGGAATGTGGCCTGGTCAAGGGGGCTCACCGCCTGCAAGCAACATAGTGGGTAGCAAGCAGGTTGTAGCGAAGACCACAAGTGTTCAACAGCCTTTGAATCAACAGATACAGCAAAGAATGCACACCACTCCTATGCATCACTGCATAGCAGACAGACAATGCCGTCAATTCACTACCAGATGAGCGCATCAGCACAAAAGTTACATGTAGAGCTTTCCTCACTCTTTCATGTGGACTCCCACACTTCTTGGGGATGTCAGCATCATCACGGGTAGGTGCAGCAAGAGGTGTGAGACTGTGCTGCACGTCATGGCTACGGCCGGTGAGAGCCTGCTGCTGACCACTACGTGCAATTGGACCCTCTGCGACGCCTTTGTCTTGTACAGCTCCATCATCATCACTCGAATGAGCATTGCAAGCATCAGGTGTAGCTGCTTGGCCAGAGGGCATGCAACCAGTGGACGCATGTAGCTTTTGAGGCTGCTGTGATGCCTGCTGAGCAGAGCTGCTGCCCGACTGGCAGGGTTTGACCGGTGCCTCCGAAAATGGTGCCTGTGAAGGTGGTGGCTATATCAAATACATGGTGGTAGCCAAGTATAGGCCCACCTAAGGCACACTTAAACGAGCGCAACAGACAAGAAAGAAAAAGAGACAAATGAAAAGTAAGTAAAGTACAAAACCACTCAAGTCACTGAGGCATTCAAACTGCTCAGGGCGCCCAAATACTGCTTCCAATCCCCACATGAGGACAGCTTCATGTGGGGATTTGAAGCAGTTATTTGGGCGCCAGCAGATGTTGACCATTCACGGTAGCATATATAAATCAGGTGGTGCAACCTCATACAGCAAGAATCATCATTAGCCTTGACTAATGATTGAGTGATTGAGCCAGATACTGAGCGATGAGCATTCAGAGTGCAGGCACGGCATTGTGATGCAACTCCAGGCAAGGAGAAAGCATGCAGCGCAACGTAGCTTACCTGCACAATGCTGCGATGCTGCTCCTGAATGGCCGCTGGACCAGCCTGGGTCTTGTCCCAGGGCGTGGCCACTGCTGCCTTGGTGTGCAGGAATGTGGCCCCAGCCTGTGGCAGCTGACTGCGCTCCACAGCCTCCTCAGGCCAAAAGTTACCACCCTTGCAGAGTTGCTCAGGCAATCTGCCCTCTGTACGTGAGTGAGTGAGTGAGTGAGTGAGTGAGTGAGTGAGTGAGTGAGTGAGTGAGTGAGTGAGTGAGTGAGTGAGTGAGTGAGTGAGTGAGTGAGTGAGTGAGTGAGTGAGTGAGTGAGTGAGGTCATAACCATGGAAAGCATGTGTCTACGACAGAGTAGATTTTGTTGTTCTACCAAGCTCGCTGAGAGTCAACCAGTGAGTCAATTAACAGACAACAACTAGGCAGTCAACTGCAGTGTATGACAAGGGGACAACAGATGACACAGACAGACATGGCCACACCTACAACAGCAGCTGTGATAGTAGGGGTGTCAGCAGCTGCTTCCTGCTGTATCACCTCCTGGTGCTTCTTCCTGAACCTTTTCCACTTCTCCGCCTCACCTGCAACACAATCAGTATGAGTAGCTGCATGAGGCACGGAAGCATGACGTGAATGTCAAGATGTGGGAAAGTGAGTATGGAAACACATAAGCCAGTTAGCGCACAAGCACGTTGGCTTGGTACAGCTGGTCTAGCAAACATGAATTACATTTCTTGAGGATAAACTTTTGTGCAACAGATGCTCATGTTGCGCAAATCAGCACATGCAGTCAGCAATGCAACTCAGTGGCGCCTGGTGGTGCAGTACCTTGGTGTGCCTCCGAGGTAGCAAGTGGCAAAGTCACTGTGCCAGAACGTTGCTGCACTTGCTTGCCATTCTTTTGCTTTGTCAAAAGTGTCACATGCGAGCTGAGAAAAGAGGACTGATCACCACCTGAGCAAAAGTTGAGCAGAGTCAATGCTTTGCAGACAGAGCCATTCAGAGTCACAGACGAGTGTGTAAATGCAAGTCATCAGAGCACTCTTGGTAGGGGCAAGTGATACCCAGCCTGCCTCACACAATGTATATGTTGGGCGTGAGGGCTTTGGGTTTATGTGGGGATCGCAGTAGTGCATACGTCAAGTATGCTGCACCTTAGCACATCATGCACACAAGAGAGGACGGCACATTGTCGATGAAAGAGGTCTACAACTCATCAGGCTGGCCTTGGAACCAAACGTGGTGAGTGCTAAATGAAGTGGGTGACAGGTGGCAGGAGGGGGCAGTATTTGCTGAGCATTACCGGCATGCTCTTGCTGAGATAGCAAGTCTTGTCTCAAAGGTGCTTCCAGCCATGTCTCTGCTTTCTGAGGGCTGTTGCACTTCTTCTTCTTCTTGTTCTCCTTGGTCGGCCCCTTCTCAGGCTGCTCGCCGCCTAGGACAACAGATAAGGTCAAAAGTAGAAGCGAGGGAGGCAAGTTTCTATGATAAAACATACTTGAAAGAAACATAACCAATGCACCTGTGACTCACTCAGTATTTGGCTGCAACAGCCTAGACACCTCTCTTCTGAGTGACGTTTGCCAGACGGATGCAAGCACTCAGCTGCATAGCAATTGAGATTGGGACAACAGCTAAAGCTGACAGACAGGGGCCCACCTTCCACATCAGTGGCAACTGCAGGAGTGCCAACAGCTGCTTCGTGCTGCTCTGGCTCTTGGAGCTTCCTCCTCTTCTCCTTAACATGATCCACTGAGCAGACCAGCAAATTGTCAGCATGTGCGTGAGGCACAGCAGCATGGGATCAAGGTTCAGCATGTAGAGCACTGCACATGGTCACAGGCAAGCTGCTGGGCATACAATGAGATTGTCTCGTGCATGTGCAACAACATACGCACAACATAAAATGCACGAAACATGATGTAATCATGTCAAGTAGCACATGAAGCCAAAATTGCAGCTCAAACTTGATCCATGTGTTGCTACACCTTGGTGTGTCTCTGAAGCAAACTGGTGTGCCTCTGAAGCAATAGGTGGCAAAGCTGTTGTGACATCATGTTGCACTTGCTTGCCTTTCTTCAGCTTCTTCAACAATCCCACGGGTGTGCCGGGCAACGAGGATTGAGCAGCACCTGGGCCAAGGATGGAGCAAAGTCAATGCTCCATTGCGACAATGCCGCCTAGTCAGAGCCTTGAACAATTGGACTGATGTATAGAGGGCGGTCGCTTGATGTGTGATTAGGGAATGCAATGAGGCACAGACAGACTTAAGCAGATTCTGCACATCAGAGTGAGTGGTGATGTCAATAAGCACATGAATGTACATCAGCGTCTCAAAGCCTGATCGTGCAAAGACTGAGTCAAACATTTGCGTCATGAGAGACCGAGCGCATTGGAAGCGCT
>JAABUK010013305.1_pt1 | contig 10289 bp, 13 predicted proteins | sample 5559141 | NCBI WGS metagenome assembly JAABUK01 (sample SAMN10711869, study PRJNA513367) | rock metagenome | isolation source: Antarctica rocks | place: Antarctica: Victoria Land, Pudding Butte nord | collected 2016-01-03 | reverse complement strand
AGATTCCTGATGTTGAGGCAGACAAGATACTTTCTACTGCTGATGCAATTCAGTACATCTCAGCTCATCCACAAGCCAAGTGAAATTGGCAGTCAACCAAGGACACCTTTCTGACAACTGTGCAAGGGTCAATGATCATCGGATTGACTGCTACATCATGGCAAAACTGTCAGATGCCAGGATGATGGCCACATGACTTTATCAGAATGCCCACATGAGGCATCCGGCAGGGAACAAGCTGACCTATATGATATGCTGGCAATGAGATTCCCTGTTGTGAACCATTGTACTCTACATACTTTTGTATGTTTACACCCACTCCAGCATGAACAATGGCACTGAGCCAGCCAGCATTGAGCATTATCCTCATTGCTTCAGTCCCAAAGAGACACTATTATCTTGTAAACGTTCTAATGTGCTGTAGAACCTGCATGCAGTACATGTTCAACTGTAGTTCGCAGGCCACCAGCGGCCCACTCGTATGACATCACACTGATTGTATATCATGATCAGCTGTTATCATCAGTGACTATGATGAGCTACAGCTCTTGAGAAAACACTGACAGTTTGCAGGCTGACTAGCATGCAGACGTGGTGGCAAAAGCTATCGCTTGCAGCGGGCAAGCTGTGTTACACTATATCATACATGGATAGTGTGGTGTCATGCACATTTGTCGTGTATCACACCAAATGTGTCACAGACACGTCTTACAGGCTTAACTTTCATCATGCTAGTATCACTACAGCTGCCGTTCCTAGCTGCATATAAGCTGACACAGCATGATCGCATACCGGTGTACTCATCTGCATAAAACTCCTGACATAGTGTACATAGACCACAACAGGCTTGCAACAGAGACAAGAACTCGACGTGCAGTCAGCCACATCATAATTGAGCTGATGCACACACAAACTAGCATCTGCACCAGTCCTGCTGATACACAGAGGTTTTGTACACTCAGTATCTCTATACAGGTCGCACAGGATTGGTAAATCCATGAGTGTGAAGCAGCCGAATCTGAGCCAAAAATGAAACTGCCTTGACAACTCGTGCGTAGTCAGGGCCAATAGCCTTCAGAGCCAAATCCATGCCTAGCCAAACCCACATGGCAGGCCCCAGAAATGACAAAACCCCCCTGGCTGTGCTATACTTTGCCGCTGCTGACGTGAACCCCTGTTGTGCAGCCTGCAAAAACCAGGTGGGGTGCAGGAATAAATAGATATAATTCTGTGGTAGTTTGTTATCTGAGTTTCCGTGTGCATAGGCCTAGCTTGAAAGGCTGTAGTCAAGCAAACCTTGACAGGACCACATTCTAAGCAAGGATTATGGCATGAATGACATAGGCTGCATCAACTGTCATTCTGCCTCTTGGCGTGCAGCTGGACAGGTGCAGCATGACCACACAGTGCTGTTGAATACCTGCAGAGCAGCTCGCTTCTGATAGGTGGCGCCAGTTTTGCACACGACTGCCAATGCAGCTTCATACCGAGCATGCTGCGCCAGGACCTGAGTCCCTAACTGCTTCAGAGCAGTGACTCTGAAGGATGACATGGTTGCAGCACTCCCCAGCTTGGCTGCTGTTGGTACCATGTCTTGGGCACTCAGCTTCAACTGTACACCTAGTCTGTCGAAGACCCTCCCTAGTATGTTTTGCTCCTTCCTGCAATGAGTGAGTGAGTGAGTGTTACACCATATGCAACATGAGCCACAGCTTGTCTGCCTGTTTTGTTGATGCGCTTACTCTGCTGGCAATTTGCTACTTTGCGACGCCTTCTGTAAAGCTGCAGGTGATGCAGATTGCTCTTGTTGCTCCAGAATGTGCATGAGCACCTCAGTCTCCAGATCCTGCAAACATGTTGAGTGGCATCTTCAATGCACAAACACCTGCTACTGACATTGCCAGCATGGCGACTGCATTTGCGGGACTTGATAAGCCCAAAGGGCAACAGAATTATATATGATTTGCAGATTGCTGACCTCTGTGATGAGGGTGCTGGGGCACTTGATTTCCAGCTTGTAACAGAGGCGTAGCAGCAGCTCCCTGTAGCTGGGGTACTGTCCACGCAATGTGGAAGCTGAATCTGCCTGTGATGTAGCAGTTGATTTGATGCCAACAGCAACAATAGCAATGTGTTGAACTCAGCTGGTCAATTAAAGCTTACTGCTAAAAACCGCATCCGCTGCTCAATGCGGTGCATAACTGCTGCTCGTCCTCTGTGTTTCAGTGCTGCTGGCTCTCGCTGTGTCAGAAGAGACTTGATCAAGGGACTCAGGAGACTGGTTCCTGCACTAATGCGTCCAGGTGAACCACAGCAAAATGCTCACACTTCAAGTCTACCTGCTTCCAGTATGTCAACCAAGGCATTGATATATCCTGGCAAGGAAGCGTCCTTTGTCACGCGATATAATGGTACTTACAGATAGTCATGACTCACCAAACAAAATATCGTGCACTCCCTCCAGCTCCTCGTCTGAGGCCAGATCAAGCACTGTCCACAAGTCACGGTCCACATCATTGCAGGATGATGGTTGCGTAACAGACGAGATTTTATCGCGACGCGCAGATGCTGTTCTGATGCAAGTATGGCGTCCGCTTTGATGCAAGTACAAGCTTTCCGAAACGCTTTTCGAAACGCCTTTATTGAAAAGAGGTGCGTGTCGGAAAACAGATCTGGTTCTTGCGTTATGACAGACGCTTGCAAGTGAGTTGTTGCACGTCACTTGCATGAGAACGTGGGAGCAGGCAGTTTTGCGTACAGTCACGTTGTGCCAGCTTGCGATGTGTTTCGCAGGTCGGCAAACGGACGGCGAAAGTGGTCAAAGTAGGTGGCAGATCTTGCAACGTCAATTGTACAAAAGGGACCAGCGGGTCGCAGTCGAGACAAACATAGTTTTGTTCTATTTTACCACAGTCTGTTGCGATCTGCCAGTGCATCTCGAACTCAAAAGCTGATATAGGTTCTGCCAAACGAGCTTTTGCCATCCTCAGAATCCTCCAATCTCCCAGTTCAGGATGAATCGAACTTTTCTTACTGTTAGGAATCAAACTTGACCAGCCAGTGTGTGCTGTTCGAGGTCGACCACCATGCAACGGACAACAAGTTGGTATCCATCGTCCTGCTCCCATCTGCAGTGGCTGTGCATGCTTACCGTACATGCTGGTATGTATTTTGTGAAAATTTATGCTTACTGCACAGCACACTGTGCTGGTTTCAAATGCAGTGGATTAGAACACTACAATACTCTATATATCAAACAGTCAAGACAGAATACTGCAGAAGAGCACGGTTGGGTTGCGTTTGTCTGGCGTACAAGTCACGCAGACATATGTATGTTTGATCACCAGACAAGCTAGAAACATTCATGTGCAAATGTAACTCAACCAACAGCAACAAAATGAGGGTTTTCAGGGGGTCATGCACATGTGCAGTGGTGTCACAACCAAACTGCGATTGAAGGTATATTCCACCCTGTCAAGCAACCTTGATGACGTCTGCACCTGGCCCCACATTGACTTCTTGTTGTGCATTGTATTTATGACTACATTCAGCTCAAGGGTGGTCAGCAGAGAGGCTTATTGCATCTGGGGATTGCAGCAGTCATGCAGCAGGCCGTACACTGCACACGCCAGCACAACTGCCATGCCTGACAATCAACAGCATACAAAAGATAAATTCAACAGGCTCAAACACACACATACACTCAACCTTCGACTTACCACGTAGTCAGAGTGGCTGCTATGGTGAACGTTGGACTTTGCTGAACTCGATTTGAAACATGAGCTCATGTTGCAGGACTTTGAAACATTGTAACTTCATTTTCTAAACAAAACATTGACCCTCGCAGGAGGGTCATAGCGCCATATAGCACCACTGTAAAATTGTCGGGTAGTACAAAAGCAAAACCTCCTCTCAGTGATCTTCTGCCAATGCATACAGCACATTTCATCTGTTTCCTTGCTCTTTCATCTTATATGATTGCCATTTTCCGAGAAAAGGGTTGATGTGAGCATAGTGCTTCACTATGAGGAACAAGACTATAGCAGACACCCACCCGCATTTTCACTGGTTTTTGCTCTTGACCACATCTTCTGTGAGCAAGAGCATGACAACAAAAGCACCAATGGCCTCTAGTTCACTCACACTGTCCATCCCGGTCTCCACATTCAACAGGGTCAATGTGCCCTGATAACAAGTCAATGCACACATGTCAGCCTGGATGCACTACAGCACAGTCACAAGTGGAGTTGAGACACAGGTTGACCAGCACACAACCTATGAAGAAACGCGTCAGGCATACACCAAACAAGACGCCTGCAATCTCCAATGCTCACACACTTTGCAATACACTGGCTTTTCTAAAATGATGTTGTCAGTGCAGCTTGCACTTCTTGCTGCGACGTGCAATGCAATGGGTTAGGAACACACCTTGCCTGTGATGACCTCAGCAGTGATTGCGCTGGCCAAACCCAAGCAGGCAAACCGGCCACTCAGATTCTGTATCCTTTGAAAGAAGGCGAGCTTGTTTTGCCTGTCTTTTCTTGACTTGCCAGAGTTTGGCCACAGTGCAGCAGCACTCAACGCAAGCACAACAACACCAAGCACAGGCTCAATTTCCCACAATGGCACCCCAGTGGCAGAAAGTTCCAGCTGTTGCACAGCCCCGTTGCCTGTGATTCTCTCACTGAGCAACACTGCCTGCACGGTCAGCAGACTTGTTCAGACTTCTGGATGTTGTCTCCAAGCCTGTCACAAGTGCAACCACTTTACTCACTCCCAGTATCAGAACAGCTAGCCTGCCAAGAAACTTTCCTCTAGAAGCTTGGATATCCTGGACATCGTATGTTGGCGGACGGTACCTGTCCGCTTGCAAATTCTGAGAGCTGAGGTGCTCGCCCCAAGAACTTTGATCTGGCAACTGCTCAGGACGGTTGTGTGCGGGGTCGTCTTTCTGAACAGCACGGACTAAAACAACCGAGGCAGAACGTTGTCTGAGCCCAGCTCTGCGTCCAGGCAACCCAACGCAGGAATTTCGATAAGAGGCTGCAAGCATTGTAGACCCCACTATACCTGGAGCTGCAGTGCAAGCTGCATGACTACATACGTCAATGGAGCAGCACACGAGATCGGGGCCCTTGCTGCCTGTATGTAAGGCTCTGGATTGTCAGGAAGTCGACCCGTTCTTGTGCGCGGTGCAAGTATGTATCGGACCCTATATATCCTTTGCAGGCTTTGAGGGTTCGAATTCATGAATTTGTAAGGTGCATGTGAGTAACATGCCTAACACGTGCAGCATTGTCGTTACTAACAGCAGTTTCAGACTCGACGCCGCCTGACTGCACGCTCGGAAGTTCCTACCGCGTAACGCTTTCAGTGTGTCCGCCACCTCGCTTGTTGTGTAGTGCGTTTTTCAGTGTTGCATTTGCTGTGAGAAAGCTTGCTCGCGGGTCACATACGACAGGCCTGCTGTGCGTGCAACTTAATAGGCAGCGATGGCCTTCGGTGACGGAGGTGGCTTTCGAGGAGGAAGGGGTGGTGGCAGAGGCGGTGACAGAGGAGGTCGCGGAGGCAGAGGGTGCGTGCATTATTTTCTATGCTGTGCACTCTCGACCTGGAAAGCAGTGTTGCACGGGATGTTATGTTCGAGCACACTGCTCAACGGCGCCCGAAAGCTTCACAACTCGATATCTATACCATAAAGTCTTTTGCACACCAGCAGCAGTTTCATGTGGCTGTTTGTAGTAGCCCCAGGCCAATCTTCAGGCACATGTCCTCGCAGTCTTTAGTGCAAGCTACTAGCCTATGACTCTCATGGTTGCATTGACACCTTGCAGGGCGCCTCGAGGTGGAGGCAGAGGCGGTTTTGGAGGGCGAGGTGGTGTTGACAAGGGTGGCAGGGGAGGCAGGGGCAGGGGTGGAGCCAGGGGAGGTCGTGGGGGCCGAGGTGGCCGTGGTGGCATGAAGGGTGGCAGCAATGTTGTTATTGAGCAGCACAGACATGAGGGAGTCTTTATTGCCCGTGGCAAGGAAGATGCTCTTGTCACCAAGAACCTTGTGCCAGGAGTCAGGTGAGCAGCATTGGCGTTACATGACAGTTGTAGGCACCTTAATGCCTGTAAGACTACTTCCCATACAGCTATGCACAAGATATGGATCACACCTCCTGCTGCAGCTACATGTGTGGCTGCTATTGTGTTCTACCCAATTACTGCTTTGGAGAATATGGTGTGCATGCGCAAATCACTGGTATCAGCTTTCCTTGTACTCCAGGATTCTTGAACACAGCTGATCTGGACTCACTTTGACTTTTGAAACAGTGAAGATGTCTGAGATTTCTGCTGCCCTGCATCTATGATCCACACAATGTGCATGCCTGCAGTGTGTACAATGAGAAGAGGATAAGTGTGGAAGCAGCTGAGGGTGAGAAGACAGAGTACAGGGTATGGAACCCTTTCAGGTCAAAGCTGGCAGCGTCAGTCTTGGCTGGTGTGGACAACATCCACATCAAGCCTGGAGGCAAAGTCCTGTACCTGGGAGCAGCTTCTGGAACCAGTGTCTCCCATGTATCAGACATTGTCGGACCCACAGGCGCTGTGTTCGCTGTTGAGTTCTCACACAGAAGTGGTGAGTGCACTCTCATGCTTACTTGACACTTGGGGCCTTGTTATGACTTGGTACAGCACAGTATGCACACCAACAGTCATGCAAGACTCTGCTTATGTGCAACTTGTTCTGATTTCATAGCGCTGAGAAGCAGTCAGACAGCAAGCGTGCGCATGTTTCCTGACTGACATGTGTGCACACTAGACCTTGCACAGAAGCAGTGTTTGTGTTCATTCAGAGCATCCCGAGTGCCTGTTTGTTGCCTGATCCCCTATGTGTGTCACCAACAGGCAGGGATTTGGTGCACATGGCCAAGAACAGGCCCAACGTAATCCCCATCATTGAGGATGCTCGGCATCCCCAGAAGTACAGGATGCTGGTCCCCATGGTGGATGCTGTCTTTGCTGATGTTGCACAGCCTGACCAGGTCAGTCACACCACAGCATACAAATCGGTCACAGCATCAGTCATCAGCAGGCATATGCTGTGAACAAAAGCAGTGGCGATACGGCTCTTAGGCTATGGCATACATCCTTTGTGTGGACCTGCTGAGACTTTCAGGATGGGCAGCAGGTAGCAGCCCTAATTATTTGGCACTGAACAACTTCTCAGAACATGCTCTGCATTTGCCTAATCCTTTTCCATCTGTCAATGCTGTGGTGTATGCTTTGCCATGCCATAACATCGCTGCTTCCATGCAGGCACGTATTGTTGGGCTGAATGCACAGTACTTCCTGAAGAATGGTGGCTTCTATGTCATCTCTATCAAGGCCAGTTGCATTGACTCCACAGCACAGCCTGAGGCTGTCTTTGCCAGAGAAGTCAAGAAGCTGTCAGAAATGCAGTTGAAGCCCAAGGAGCAGGTCACACTAGAGCCCTATGAGAGAGATCACGCCATGGTTGTTGGCGTATACAGACCGCCTCCTAAGGCCAAGGCTGCTGCCTAAGCATTGTGATCACTTGGTCACATGTGCCACATTAGAGCAGGCTTGTGCATATACATTTATAGCAGCGTGATGGCAACCTCATGTACACAAATCAGACTACATTGTGTGGGCAGTGAGAGCAAAGTAGACTGCTTGACATGCGGAGTGCATCTTCTTTAGTCAAACTGCCTATGCAAGCTGGGCGTCTCCTACATAGCCAGTCGCATCGGAATGAAATTGATCCATGCTTTGCGCATATCACATGGCGCAATAGTCAGCTTGAGCTTCTTTGTATACTTTGTCAGTGGCCCCATTTTTCATTATGATCTGGGCACTTGAATGAATTGATAATGAAATACAGGTCTTAAGTAAGCATATGATTTCAGGTCACTCTCAGTGTACGCACTTGCTGTTTTGTCAGTGATGCTGGTCTGCTTATTGGACTCTGCACCACTGTAATTCTTGAGCACTCGTTTTGCTTGGGCACTTGACAACGTCATCTGAACATGGTAATGTACATGGCAATAACACGAAGGATATGGCCCTGATGAGATGCACAATTCCTGCTGAACATTAGCCAAAACCATGGCTACAGAAGACAATTCTTTCAGCAAAAGACACACCAGAGACCGAGCACTGATGACATAAGGCTAGTCCTCCGTCATGGTCTGGCGTATCATCTCATACACCAAGAATGCCGCTGCATTTGCAGGAACACTCCTGCTGAGAGCTGGGGAAAAGCCTTTGAAGAACGCGGCTACGCCATCTGCTGCATACAGCTGCACAAGCATAGATGTCACACTCACAGCTGTTGCATAGCACACGCCTGTCAAGATGTGTGCAACATTGTGCATAAATTTTGCTCAGTACAGCAAACAGGTCTGATGATTTGATGATGGTGTGCATGCTGCATTTGATAAGTCAAACAGCAGCTACTGTGCACATGTCAACACATGCTTCATATGTAGCAAGACATCACATTGCTCTACCAGGATACGACCTGTTCGGACCCTTCGATGCTGCATCACTTTTTGAGAGGGTCCAAAAGCTTTTGATGGGATCACAATGTTGGGTCAGATCTTTCTAATCCAACCGATCTCATTGGATCACAGACACAGCAAAGAAGTGAGGGCAGACCTGGCGTGCACAGTGAAGGGTGCCTCTGTATGCGGGCTGCTGGTAGCTGTCAGTCTGCAGCTTGCTCTTGATGATGTCAGCAGGGTAGACTGTGAGCCAGTACACTGCCCCTGCTGCACCCCCAGCTACCATGAGGGTCCCCTTCCCCAGCTCATTTGCATTGCTCAAACCCTGTTGGAAACGCAAAGCCACCCATCAATGCAGAGACACTGTCATGTTCATGGAACAGTCTGCTTTCTCAGTTGTTTATGTGCAGTCCCAGCAGTGCAATTTCAGCAACAGTACATTTTCAGTGTCGAGTAGGTGTTATGCCACCATGTATGCAAGCAGCTGGGCAATGCAACCCTCATAGAGCATTCACAAAAGTGTACCTGTTGTTTGGCCACACCCAACTTGATGGCTTCATAGGCAGCAAACATGGCGGCACAGCCTGGCACCTCCCTGAGAAGGGTGGGCACCAGGCCCTTGTACAGCCCTCTGACACCCCCCTCTGACCTCATCACTTGCCTCACCACATCCATTGGCTCTTTGTACTGCAAGCTACCCTGTGCACAAGCAGCACTCGTATATGTCAACAATTAGACAAACTGTAGAGGAAATTATGCCGGCTTATGCTCCTATCAGACCTTGTCAAGACATGATGTTGTGCCCTGACTATTGACAAGGTGCTCACATTTTACGCACAGATGGCCACCAGCACCTGCAAACTTTACAGGTTGCATTTGCAATTGCAATGTTTATGCCCAATGAAATTCAAGTTCAAAAACGTGCAGGTGATTGCATGCTGTTTGAGCCTGCCTTGTCTGGCATTTGCTGCACCCTGAAACATGCAGCTGATGCACAAAACCACAAATCTCAAGTGCATAGCTCTGTAGTTGAGATAGGCTAAACAGCTCAGCCCTATGATGAAAGGCAAGGGAGGTGTGAACAGTCCCCCACAGGGCACAAGGCAGGAACACTGACTGTGTAGTCACCAAGATGTATGGCTCCAGGGGTGGTCCCAGATGTGGCTGTTGCCAAGGGCAGCGTGGAGAAGCCCTTGGCCTGTGTCAGAGAGGCAAGGCCCTTGCCAGATTGGCTTAGGGTTGCAAGGCCAGCCGGCAATGACGCAGCATGTATGTGAGCAGCAGATGCTTTGGATCCTGCTTGAGCCTGTATGCGGCATTTGATGAGCTCTGTGGGGCAAGCTATAAGAGCACCTGCTGTTCCAGCTCCTAGACCAGCAATTGCCTGATCACTCACGCTCAGTGGGCTGCCTGCAGTTCACAATTGCTGTCTCACAGCTTGGGAAGGATATCATCTTCAAATCACATGGCAAGGTAAAGGTGGCCTTATGGCATATATACAAATGCATGCATGATCTGCTTAGATCCCATGGCTCTCAAGCCTGCATGAGTATGCTTGCTTGTGAGTACCAAACCCCTATCAACTCTGACGTCTGGCAAGCAGCACTATGATAAGGACAAGCAACACTTAAGCTCATCAATGCACTGGTCGTCATGTCTGCAGTTGATATTGCTCTGGTGAGCCTCAAACAGCTTTGACATGCAGACTATACCATCTGGATGGGCCAGCATGCTTTCCATCTGCCCTCTAGCTGCAAACAAAACTGCATTATAGAAT
>JAABUK010013304.1_pt1 | contig 10289 bp, 14 predicted proteins | sample 5559141 | NCBI WGS metagenome assembly JAABUK01 (sample SAMN10711869, study PRJNA513367) | rock metagenome | isolation source: Antarctica rocks | place: Antarctica: Victoria Land, Pudding Butte nord | collected 2016-01-03 | reverse complement strand
TCTTTGAACAAGACAGTATTTCACGTGCAAAAGGTTCACCCATTATGCATTATGCATTTCGCAGCAATCTAGTGCAGCAATCTGCTGCTGTCATGCATTGTGACTCATTTGCGCTGACATTTCCCCCGCAGCACAATATAAGAAGCTGAAATGAAATCACCTGGGCGGCTGTTTGACATTAGCAGCAGCAGCTCCTCCTGTACCCCACCACCGCTTGGCACTCGCCACTATCCCCTTCTTCTCATCATCATCGTCTGACGACAGCAAGGTGGCAAAGCTCTGCAACAACAATTGTCAACCATTCAATTGTTTGTTACTCACAGATCTTGCACTAGGGTCAAGGACATGCAGCTCAGAGTGATGCCCTGTATCGAGCTACTTGTGGAGCTACTCAGGGCTCGTTTCTGTTGTGAAAGCAGATGATATTCCAGACATGAAGGAGTGTGGTCCCCATTGTGGGCATGACTCTGTTGTTGCTGTGCATCCATGTCGTGGACATTGCACCCATGAGGCAATGCTTGTTTGCCTTGACCCAGGTAATGCATTTGTAGGGTAATGAAATGCGTACCCAGGCAGTGACAGCAATCCCTGATGTGCATGGCTGCCCGAGGGGACTACGCCTGTCCACGCACTTTGTTACCGGCGAATTTGTGTACAAGTGCCATTTGCTTCATGATTTTGCGTGCTGCGCTGTCACTCAACCACCCATGAGCAAGAAGTGCACCTGAATGCATGCTCTGTTGAGTGTGGTCCTAAGGTGACTTGAGTGCTGTGAGGAAGGTACTGTTGTCAATCATCTACCCTATCTTCTACTTTTCTGACATGCTTTTTTCTCAACCCTACCAAACCTCTGTAACAAGCATTGCCAGATCAACAGGCACGGCTGAACAGTAACTTGGACGGTTGCATTGTGATAATCACAGGTGTACAAGCCGTGTTTAGTAGGTACCCACTAGGTATGCATGAAAATCTAGTGCTGTGTGCCAACACCTACCAACATTACACAGTGAGTTACACCCAAGGGTGTGGGCTGACAGGGTGAGTGACTGACCTCTTGAATGAGGCTGTCATGCTCACGAGCCCGAGCACCTGGGGAGCCCACCGCTTCTTCGTCTCCACTAGACGCCTCAGGAATGTCCACTGGCAAGTTCAGAGGGCTACTTTGACTACGTTTGTGTCTGGTCACATTCCTGCACACACACATACAAGCAAAGTTGATGACATTGATGCAGAACTTGGCGGCCTGACAGTCATATGCAGCTGACTTGGCCAAATAGGTATGCTTTCTGGTGTTCTGCTGCCTGGCTTGCTTCTGTTCTGGACCTATTGGTGATGATTTGCATCTGTGACCTGCATAGATGCAGGCCTTGTGGTTGCAAGGAATGTCTTTGCAACACATGATGTCAGCAGTTGATGACAGAGTCCTGAATCAAACATGCATGCGACTGTTCTTAGACAGCATATGTAACATGCAGAGCTTCAAAGAACCTATGTGGACCATGGCCTCTGCACCGTGGCACAGAAGACAAGCTCTGCATCACAACTGCCATACTACTCACTTCTTGACTGCTCGTGCAGGCAGGTCAGGAGTCAGGAAGACATCCTCCTCCTCGGAGGGCATCTGATGGGGGGCAGACTCAGCAGCCCCAGACCCCTGCCTCCCCACACCCTGCACCCCCCCTGACGCCTGCCTTCCCACAGACAACGTCCCAGACCCACCCCCCCGGCTGCCTGCAGTTTGTAGGGCTCCCGAACCCTGACGGCTGCAAGACTCTAGGGTTGTTGAGCCTGTCCGGGCCATGGCAGCTGCTTGGAAGGGTGAGGTGGTGGGTTGTGGTGGCTGCTGGTTGGGGTTGCTAAGCTGGGGGGCAGTGGCTGCAGGCTGCAGTGAAGGCGAAGCAGCAGGAATGCGCCTATGACCTGCAGTTGACACATGGATGAAGAGACAGATCCATGTGGGATACACAAGAGCCGATGCCCCTTCACAGGGTAGGGCCTGAGCCTCAGCAGGACTTGCTCGGGGTATGCCTTGTACAACAGGCCTATCATGACTACATAAATTGTGCAGACAAATGTGTTTACACATTTGTCACATTTGTCTGCAACTTGTCCACACATTTGCCTGCAACTTGAAACTTGTCCAGTGCCTGCTTGCAGCACTGTTCCTTGGCCCAAGTGCGGCTGCACACACATCACAGGCACACAGACAGTTCCTGCATGTCGGGCAGTGCATGCGTGCGGCCCACCTGACAACACCAATAGTTTCTATGCAACTTTTGCACTGTTGCAGCAAACAGTATGTATAACACTTGTGAATGCTGACACATGCGAGCACAGCGTGAGCAACATCCTCTAGCCTGCTGTCAGTGTACTACCTGCAGATGTGCCATTCGTGTCACTGGACTGAGCTGGGGGGCCGCAGCCAAGGGGCCCTAGGCCTAGGGCCCCTGAGTTGCGGCGCTGCTTAAAGGGGGACTGCTGCCTTGATGCTGGCTCTGATATGGGGGTCCTCTGACGGCCATCATCATCAAACCCTTCCAAGTCCTGCAAGCATACCCACCGTCCCACAGTCAGAGATGTCATGGTGAGTGCTGACCAGTGTTGGCTTAATGGTGAGCTACAACTGTGGTCAGAAAATGATGTGAGGCTTGTGCTTGGCAGCTGTTTTCTAAGACCAGACAATGCACCAGGAAGCGCTAAAAAGCGTTGATATGCACATATGCCTCATCTGATCAGGTCTATATCTGAAGATTGCACAGGACGGCTTTTCCTGTGTCCCACAGCAGGCCCCAGACACGAGTGCTGCTGCTGTATCTGAATGCGATGAACAAAGCATGAGTTCACTTGTGGCTCTTTGTCGAACAGAACTCCCACCAGCTAGCTTTTGTCGCACACCACATACACCTGTGCTTTCAAGCCAGGATGTCTGATGCATCACAACTGGCTCCACACCCCAGACTGCAAGGTATAAATTGAATGAATGAGCTGTGTGTAGAAGTACCTGGTCAACAGTATCTGAGCCAAGGCCACTGGAGTTCATGGACTGCTGCCCCAGGGATGACATGTAGCTCAGATCTGTCAGGGCGTCTTGCTGAGGGCTGGCATTCTGAATCCAGGTGGCCTTGATGTTCAAGCGCACAGTGCCATAGGGCCTGCATCACAAGTAACCTTTAACACTTTGTCATGCTCAAGCCTGTGTAAAATGGTTGCTGCTGGTGGTATCAGAGTATAGCATGAAGCATCAGACCCCAGCAGGCACTGCCTTTGCCCCAGCAGGTAATGAGATGACCCCAGCAGGCTTTTGTGCAGTCATCGTCTGAGTCCAATGGGTCACTTGATAAGGAAGTGGTGAATGCAACAACAACTTGTAAGCCAGTGTGGCCAAATTGTGACCAAGCACGCTGTGGTCACAATGACATCTCATGAGTGCAGATATCAAAGGCAGAGCTCAGCAAGCTGATCCAGCATTTGCAGTATACTGCATGAGCAAAGGCTGTATGAGCTGAATGCTTGTGCCATAATTGGCAACTGACGGCTGTAGCTATGCAGCTGATGCATGCACCACTTGCAAAGCAGGTCATGCTGAGGAGAAAAGAGACAGGCTGAGCAGGGAGCAGTGTTGAGAGGGAATGAAGGTGCAAGCGCTGCATGGAGTCTCACTTGAGTTGCACTGAAACATCCCTGCCAGCCGTGGGCTCAAGTGTGCAGTACTCTGTCAAGTTTATTACGGCCTTGCCAAAGGTGTTGCGCTTCCCACGAATGTCATTTGACTTCACCGACTGCACTTTGAGAACATACTCCTTGGGCAAGATCTTGTTGGAATCCTTGGCCATGGTAGCTGTCTGCACAGCGAGAAGTCACTTGTGAGATAGGAAGACTGAGCAAACGACCAGGCCAGCAGAGGGTCACAACTGGTCCACGCACCAGCTTCAGCACTTGGTGCCAGTAAGCTCTTCTCTCTGTATCTACTGTTGCTGCATCAGTGTATTGCACCTTGGAGCCACGCTCCAGCACAAAGGAAACTTGGCCAACCTGTGTAGGTACGTCCTCTGCAGCAGCACGGGGAATGTCAGTTATGTGCGCATGGTTACCATCAAGCAGGAGCATGGTGCCAGCACAAAGATTACAGCGACAACATACCAACAGAGTACGGCACTATATCAAACGCGAACACCAGTGACTGTCTGCCACGCGCTTTCTGCTTGTATTGTTGGAAGCGCTTCCCCATGCTCCCCATCGTGACACAGCAACTCTAACAATAGCTCTAACAAAATGTACAGGGAAGGGAGCAGGCTTTCTTCTGTGCACTGTTCTGTGCACAATCCGCTTTGAGGTGAGCAAGAGCTTCAAGTCACCGGCAAGCGAGCCTCAGATCGGTTTGTCGCGGCTGGTCAACGGCGAACAACGCCGAGAGTGCTGACGTCAGAGCAGAAACGCAAGAATGGCAGTTTCAGCAGGTATCACATGTAACGACGATCAAGGTGCTGGTAAAACCCCGTGGCGCTGGTTCAGGTGATCTATTTGCAATAACTGACAAAGTTGCCGGTTCGTCTTCGAAGCTTCTTGGCAGTTAGTAGGGCAGTCAGGTAGGGCTGAGAGGTCAGCGCCCCGGCTTACGTGAGACCACATGGCTCACGTGCATACACCTGTCATCCTGTTCCATGATGTGATCAGGTTGCTGCGCGGGCTCTGAAAGCGTGAGCTCTTACCTTGAGAGTGAACATTGACCTAGCATGGAACGTGCTGTGAGCCATGTTGCCACTGACAAACAGCAAACAACCGCACACGCCGGCAAGTGTCCCTTCAATCACGGTCAAGTGCGGGTTACCACGACCCAAAGCACAACGGACAAAGCAGCAGACGGACAGCGGGCAGACATACAATCTGATGAAAGTCTGCAGTCGTCCGAGGCAGTAGCCGCACTCAATGGCTGCCCTCTTGGCTACGCTGCTTCAGTACCTGTGCAAGATGGTCCACCAGCTGTGTGTCCTATGGGACAGGGTTCTCAACCTGGCGCAGCGCATGCTGGCCTGGATGATGCTGAAAGCAGTCCGGCTCCCGCGCAATGTCCCATGGGCTTCAAAGCATCCGATGGACCCAGAATGACCCAGCTTCACTGTGTCATATGCAAATCACTGCTATATGACTGTGTACAGCTCAATTGCAGCTGCAAGTACTGCAAATACTGCGTTGCCAACTTCTCAGACTGTCCGCTTTGTGGAGCAGACATCACCAGCAGAACAGCTGCCACCGAATTGCAAGGTACCTGCTGTGCATTTTGTTGTGCCTGTAGTGCCAGCTGCAACTTATGCATTATCTGTACCATGCCTTGTATGATGCATCTGGGTGACTGCCTCTATGCAGGGATGGTGGACACATACATTAATGCCCATGCTGGGACACAAAACCTATTTGACATAGGCAAAGCCCAAAATGATGTCCAGGTGTGGTACTGTCATTCATGCATTTCTCAGTGCTGGGATGTTGTGACATGCACGCGCAACAGAATGCAACACCCTTGCATCTTCAGTATCACCAACAAACATGTGCATGTAGGTTGGTGAAGCCACTAGCCAAAGCAGGAGCGCGTTTCTGCTTCAGTTGGCAGTCAGATCTGCTGCTGGGGGAAATCACCCAGCAGCCATTGACAGGTCAGAATTCAAGCTGCCGTCACACAGCCAGTGACTGCCTGCAACAGTGGCTGCCTGTCACAATGGTTGCCTGCTTCAGCCATTTGGTACTTGTTCAGCTGACTTGAGACATTGAATGACTGCACATGCAGCTCTGATGCTCCGCCTGGGCATGCACCTGCTTTGCAGCTTCCTCATCACAATGTGCTGCTGGTCATATTGAACACTCAGCAGTCTGACTGTCAACATCGCTTTGACACCATAGCCTGCATTGTGTTTGCCGCTGCAGCCATTGTAGAACGATTAGCATCAACACACTAGCTGCCTGCATTACAGGCTGGGCTTGTGCAAGGCAGAGCTGCTGAAGCAGGTTGAAAGTGAAGGGCACACAGTCTCCCTGTGCAGTCAGCTGGGTGCAGTCTGTGGGTCTCAGGGAGACTGTCATCGCCAGTTGGAACAGTCTGAACAAGCCAAGGGCTGCTATGAAGAGAGCGTACAGCACCTGAAGGCATGCCAGTCAAATGACGCTGAGGTACGATGTCAATTGGGCAGGTGCTACCTGGACTGCTGGCATTGTGATGGATGCTATGCTGCCAGAGTGATGCATCCCATGCACTTTCAGTTATTAGTTTAGTTGTGATTGGCCTTTTATACATGGCGTACCCCGATGATTGCCGGCATAAATCTAGATTCCTGCCTCTAAGGCTCTACGGCTCTTGTGTACTGCATGCACTTTGCATTGTACATGTTGCATCACATCCATGGGTGACAGTGCTTGGACTGCTGTTACCCTTGTGGGAGTATGCTAGTTGTGACAGTGAGGTGGGTCATCTTGTGTGCAGCGTTGTTGTGGTCCCTGTGATCAATGCATATGTGTCCGTGCAGGTCAAGCAACCACTGTCGGTGTCGTACAACAAGCTGGGTGACTTGGAATATGGGTTGGGCAATGTGGAAGCTGCTGTGAACTGGTACAAACAAGGCTTGTGTATCAGAGAAGAAGCTGTGCAGGGCAACCAGCTTGCTGGCCCCAGTGAACAGTTGGATGTTGCTGTATCCACTATCAAAGTTGCAGATGCCTGTCAGGTACGACCTTTTTGTGGTCAGCAGTCTATGAGACAACGCTGGTTCGTATTCAATTGCATGCAAGCAACTTGCCAACTGCTAAGCACTGCTGTCACAGCTGCATTGGCAGCACTCGGCCGTGTCAACAACACATCCTTATCTCAAAGTCAACTGCTGTTGCATAAAGCATCCTGCAGCATCTGTCAGCAATCAGTCTTGACCTTTAGTGTCAACAATGCTGAGCACCTGGATGTAGCATGTCTTCGCCAAGTACATTGGTGCTAAGCAATACAGTGTACACACTCTTCATTAGCTGTGCAGATGAGCTATGATTACAGACTGTGTCTCTCCATGTGATTGTGCAGGCTCTAGGAAGAGAAGATGAAGCAAATCAGTCATTCAACAAGGCGCTCCAGCTTGTGCAAGACATTCAGCATCACAATCAAGGTTTTCCTGCTGTGCTTGCAAAGTGTGAAGGGTTGCTAAGCTTCCTCAAGTCTAGGCAAGGGTAATCGCCAGTGTAGCTCGGATGCTGACAACAGTATTGTGGTTCTTGCTGTCCGTCAGCTTTTGCTTTGTGGAAAGCTCTTTTGGCTAGTTTTGATCTTGGCTTGTGTAGGGCAATGTCAAGAAGGTTTAGTTTGTGTAATGCACAGTTGAGCAGAGATCCTGGACACATTGACCCGTCAGGCAGTGCTAGGTCAGGCCAAGACCACACCTTCATGTGTTGCAAATTCAACCTGTGATCAAACGGATGTCATATTAGTCAATATTAGTCAATATTAGTGTCATCCCTGGACGACCTCCAGCTCAGCCTAGCACTTCTTAAACATCGTTGCGCAAGCGTCTTCAGACTGTAGGATCTCGCACATTTTATGCAATTGCATGTCACCGGTGGCCGTTCTCTCAGGTGGCCGAACTATACTTAATTTAGCGCAATCCTCTCCTGCAAACGGCACCTCCTCAAGCGCAATGACACGCAAGCTCCGAGTTCTGGCGTTGCATAGCTTTCGGACTAGCGGCAAGACGTTTGCTTTGCAGGTTTAGTGCCCCGTTGCCCTCGCAAAACTTACAGAATTCAAAACGCTCGCAGCTGGAGTGTTTCTCTATTTGATTGACCTGCACACAACTGACCTCCATTTGACAACTTTTGCAGATGAATCGTGCTGGCTTGGACAAAGCTCTGCAAGATCTATTGGACATAGTAAGCATTTGCACAAGCATGCTGTGCACTGCAGTACTGCGTGCTTCCTGATACATAATTACTCTTGTGACCACAGGTCTATGTGAATGCCCCCAATGCAGCAAGTGGCCCCATCCCTGAAGACGTGAAGCCATACTTTGATGGACCATACTACGAGTGGTGGAATGCTGAGAAGGTAATCATAACACAGGCCCTGCTGGTTGTTTTGCGTTATGAAAATCAAGCTATGCATCACAAACTATGTCAACAAGCAGTGCAACGTCAAGGGCACAGTCACAAAGCTGTAGGATGAGGAACGAGACCGAGTGACGTACAGAGGCTGGGACACATCCAAGGACTTTCTGGAGAAGGTAGTTCGGGAACAGGGACCTTTTGATGGCATCATGGGCTTCTCACAGGTACTCATACATTCAGACAATGTCAGACAAGAATAGACCCTTCCTGGCTCTGCTATTGATGGTATGACAACCCATTCCACATAGACATCAGTCATGGCTTCATGGCAAACCATAACATATGCATCGCAGTGCATGCTATCCATGTTTTTATTGGTGCTTCCATGCTTACTCATGCTAGTCGCAACTTGTGAAGCTGAAACATCATGTTGCTTCAGGGAGGCGCCTGTGCGTCCACAGTAGCCGCTTTACAGAGACTGGGTGTCATGCTTCAGGTTAGCCATCCATAATTTGTCAAAGCCCCTTTGATTGATATGCTTCCCTTGCCAAGCTATATGTTCTGTCACTTAGCTATCAAGGCTGCAAGCAGCCAGCTTGTACCTTGTGTAAGTGACAAGCCCCACAACCTACTGATATGAGTGGTGTTTCTTTCTGACTGGCACAGGCATTGCCACACTGTTTTGGATCACCAGCCTAAGAGTGCATGGCATGCTGTCACATACTTAGAGTACATAGCACTTGGCATAACAATGTCAGCATATGTGGTAATGGCAAAGAGCAAGGTCCTAACCAGCAGGTAGTTTAGTATCATTGGCATGAATCTTGCTATGTTGCCTCAAAACGTCTGCCCAAAGGCAATTGGGCGTGCTGTCAGCCTCCTGAGTAAGCAGACGTACCTACCATTCATGTCAAAGCAGTGTGTCTGTAACTGCAGGGCGCAGCGCCTCTGAAGTTTGCCATCTTCTTTGCTGGAGCTCTTATCAGAGATAGGAACCTGTCCTACATCTACAAAGAGAAGGTCACGCTGCCGTCCATCCACATCATTGGGGACAAGGATTATGTCAAGGAGGTGAGTCACCACCAACCAATTGGTCTGACATGGAAAAAGACTTGCTTTCTCATGCAGCTGCTTGCCTCTAGCTACATCTATGTGATAGGTCTGCTCGCCCAGAACTTGACATGCATCGACATAACATGGCATTGTCTCACATATCTAGCCAGCTGACACATGGAATGTGACGGCGATGGCTGCGCGCATCTGCACTGAGCTAAGATTTAGCTTACTAAGACTAGCACATGACAGCGGGTCTGGGAGTGCAGTGGTCTGAGTTCCAGCTGACTAAGTGGCAAGATCCCATCCTCATCAGGCATCCCAGAGGTGGGTGACTGGTTCAAAGCACACAAGACAGTGTCAGTATTTCAACTGTATAATTTGTCGTATTGCAACCCGCATGTGCTTTCTGGTAGCAATGTCACACCAAACTGGTACATACTGTTTGTCTATGGTTGTATGGTGATGGACTGATTGTGTTGTACTAATAGTCAATGGCAAGGAACAAGCAGGTGCAGCCAAGCAGCACAGGCAGACAGTTACTGGTAAGTATGGCTCACTGCTGTACACCTCCAAAGTTTCACCTTCTTCTCCCTCTTGCAGGGCATGTGATACCAAGGCTGGAGGGTGAGAAGCTTCAGGTCATGAGAACATTCCTGGAAGCTCAGCAAACGCAAATGCAAGCACAGCAGCAAAGCAGTAAGCTGTGATGCTGTCCAGAGCTTCTGTCCAGACGGTTCAGTAGTTAGTGTATGGTTCAAAGATACACACATGCCATGATGTATGAGTGAGTTTGTTTTCAGCTGGTAGCCATGTTGCTTGCAGGCACATAGAATTTGACAATGTAATCTGTCAATAAAGTACCAAATAGTTTCAGATAAAAGCCTTTCAGCTTTTTCCTAGGAGCATACAGTTGCGACAGCAGCAGTGCTGCGTTTCAACCAATTCTGCTCAATGCTGCTATGATTTTGGAGTTCCACTTTGCCAAACTAGGCCCAGCGTGACCTATTCATGCAAAGTCTGTCTTCATCATCAGTTAAAACCTCTCATGTGAAGAATATCTGACTGCATTCTGCCAAGCTTTTGAGCTAATCTGACTTTCTTAGCGCAATAGGCTGGGAAAGCTGGAGCATCAGCCGATTTAGCGAATTTGGTGACCCATTTCG
>JAABUK010013301.1_pt1 | contig 10290 bp, 10 predicted proteins | sample 5559141 | NCBI WGS metagenome assembly JAABUK01 (sample SAMN10711869, study PRJNA513367) | rock metagenome | isolation source: Antarctica rocks | place: Antarctica: Victoria Land, Pudding Butte nord | collected 2016-01-03 | reverse complement strand
TTTATATATATACTAATTATCAGTCTCTTGCCCCGGGGGGGGGGGGTTTGTGGGATTAGTGATGGAGGGAATATGTAGAGGAAGGGGGTAAAGGAAGGGGGTAAGAGAGAGGTAAAAAAAAAGAAAAAAAGGGGGCTTGAGGGATTTGATGGTAAGTGTTTGTTTTCGCTGCTTAGAGAGTTCTTCTTTCGCTGAATTCGTAAGAGCTTATAAGGACTTTATCCCTAGGGAGGGTTTTTCTAATCATAAGGGGGGGATGAGTCGGGTGGATCGTTATGCGAATGAGAACCCCTGGTGTTGGAGGAATGGGAGATGGTTTCTGAGTTACCCCCCACCCCCCCCCTGCTGGTTGTATGAGAGAAAACGACTTCTTGAGAGGGAGGAGCGAGGAAGGAAAAGGATTAGTGACCGTGTCGTTCGGCAAGCAGGATAGAAAATGGCTAGTCAGTGAAATGGTGGTGGTGGTGGTGTGCTTCGAGTGTGTGTAGTATTCATGGAAAGGGAGTTGTTTTTCACCACGCAGGGACGGTATGTGCAATGGGGTTCACTCGAAGGCATAGGTACTGCTGCAAGCGCTGTCTTGGTACCTGGTTCAGATTCTATGGGGGAGGTAGCTTTAAGGGTACTGTGTTTGATTCGATGAGGTTGGGAATATGCCTGAATATGGTGTGTTCATATTCTGGCAAAATCGGTAAACCGACACGTGACGGCCGTGGAGGATTCTGTACGTAGGGTATCTACACTGATGAGGGATGGGAAGGGTAGAATCGCCAAGGGGGAAGGATATGATAACCATGCTCCTTCCGATCTTAACGCCAAAGTACGTTGTTCGTCGTGAGGAAAGAGGGCTTGCTGCAGCCACGTCGCCTGGTTGGCAATCAATGATGCTGATATAAGAGCCCCTGAGACTTTTTCTTGTATTCATGATCCATCAGACCAAAAGCACCACAGCAATAGCAACCAACGACTCCTACCCAAAGTCAGCGGCACGAGTAAACTCAACAGCGGTAGTTAAAACTCACCATCCAAGAAACCTTCCAAGCAGGCGCAGCAGCAGCGGTCTGGGCGAAAGCCGTTGGCGAGGTAGAACTGGAAGCTGTGCCTGTATTCGGTGGGGACGTTGGAGATAGGGTGTTGCTCGAGCTGGCGGTGGGAGCTGAAGAAGAGGTACCCTTTGACCCTGGTGAGGCGGTGGAGCTGGTTTTGACGCCGGGGCCTGCGGTCGCGGTGGTCTGAATGCTATCAATTAGCGCGTGTGTAGGATTTCTGTAATGAGCGTAGAGGATTACTTACGCCGGACGACGAAGTTGTGGGACCAGCATCCACATTCTTGGAGCAAAAATCAATATAGGTGTTCGAAAAATCCTTCCCGCTGTTGGCCTTTGCGGATGTCATCGAATTGTAGCAGGAGCTCGCGTTGTCATCGAACGGATTCGGGTTAAACTGTCCATTTTTATCGAAGCACAGGCATTTTGCCCAATCCGTCATTGATGCGTCGGTGAGAGAAGGGTATTTCCTAGAGCAGCTAATAGCCATAGTCTCGATACTACCACAGGCTCCAGGGAGGTCGCTACCCCGGTCTTGCGTGGAGATGGCAGCCATGCTGGCAAGACTGCTGGGTAAGTCGCTGATTAGGGTGCTGGAGGGTGAAGTGCCGATAGCCTTGATGCAAGCTAGACGATTGGGTTGGGAGCAGCAGTTGAGATCGCATGGACCGTTAGGTCCGCCTTTGCACCACTTGTCGATGCAGTCTGGACAAGTAGGATATTGGTTAGTGGCCTAGAGCAAGGTTTCCGAGACGCATGCTGTAAAAGATGACAAACCTGGAGATGCAGGAAATCCACCAGGGCAGAACTTGGCGATCGCGTTACAAACACTTTGCTGGCCGTTGGTACCAATGGGAAGGGAGGTAGCTGCCTGTGCGTAGACGGGGAGGGTGAAGCTGAGGCTCAGTAGTAATGGAGCAATGAAATATGAGGGAGCCATGATTGCTTCTCTGATATTTACAAGGAGCTTTTGCGGGTAAGGGAAGAGTAAAGTATGGTAGTGAGTATCTAACTGCTGAGCAGCTATATGAGCCGTTGATGAGACACTAATGTAATGCGCGCTTGATAGATGAGTGGTGGAAGGGAACCGGGAAAGGTTAGATAATCTAGAAACACAGATTCATTCCAGAGAAGGCTTGCTTGCTGCCGCACGACGATTCGAATCGAGTCATTCGTTCCTCGCAGGGGAAGCATAGAAAAGAAGACTTTGAAGTAAGAAAGTTCCATTGTATGAAATCGTCAGGTCGGTCCTTTCGACCCCAATTGAGTCTTTGCCTCAGCCCCCCCCACAAGTCGCCTACGTCAGCGTCACACAAATTCATATATATGAGTGAAGGGTACAAGAATCTCCAAAAATGTCCGGAGGAGTGACAGAGACGGAAGTTCGTTAGCTACTTACTGCTGGCAAAGGACAAGCGCGCCTCGGTTAAAACCGGCCCCCTGCTTCGGTACCAGCTTGTTACGACTCCACCTCTTGATCTGATTTGCAGGACGATGGCGGCGATGGGCTTCGTGTCACGATTGAGTGCATGAAGAAGGTAGGGAATAACCCAATATCACATAAAGCAAGGGTCCTTCCTCTTAATATAAGCGTGCTGCAGGTTGATGAGTGGACAAGGGCCAGAGGCCAGAGATAATTGGGGGCCGCCGCCTTTTCAGCCCTCTCAATGCTTGCAGATCACTGTCGCAGAAAGCGACTCACATACTGAGGATGACACGGTGTTTGGGGACAGATCTTTGTCGCTGTTCCAGTCATGATTGTTATCCATCGATTTCGCACAGGAGCCTATCGAACCACTTTCGCGAATGCACGCCGGTACTGCAACTACAAGTACATCGACCTTAGCAACCTACAACAACAACAACAACAACAGTGCAGCAAAAAGCGCAACCAATCCTCCGACCCCACCAGCAGCAGTCGCACCCACCGCCCGCGCCCCACTGGTCTTGGATGCCGTAGCAGCCGAACCCGTCGCTGTGCCGGTTCCGCTGCTGCTGGGCGACCCAGATGTGGTCGAAGAAGGACCGCCGGAAGAGGTCGCGTTCGAGGATGAGTTAGTCTCGGCCATGAAGACACCGCCCATGATGCCCGCTGGCTTCTCTACCTCGACGTCGGTTTTGGCATTGCTGATGAAGGCGTCGACGGTCTCGTTTTGGGGGCTGTGGGTGGGTTTAGTCAGTGTCTACAACCTATAACAATGCGAGGAATGGAAATAGAAAGGTGGCCGTACGGGTTGATGACGCCGACCATGGCAGCTCCAATACCGCAGTGGCCGAGTTGAGAACAGTAGTACCAGATGGGGTTGGTATCATTGATGGTGACAACAAAGGACATGTTCGCTGGGGCGGGCATGTAGCCGGAGTAGATGCCGTTCGAGGCAGGATGGCATGGCTTGCCGAAGCTGGACTGCGCGACAGAGTGGTTCTGTTTGACGATATCCTCATATTAGCTCTCTCTCTAGCCCATTGCGCGGGACAAGCAGTTTGCTCCAGTCCCGGGGAAACCGAAACATATCTGTTGCGAGTGACTTACACCACGCAAGTAGTTAAACTGGACCATATCTCCCTGGGCAGCAGTCACGCTATCGGGCTTGAAAACAAGGCCGCCATCGCCGACGTTGACCACGATGGTCTTGGCTTGTGTTTGGGACGCCAAGCACGTGAGGCCAAGCAGGACGGTGAGGGTTTGCATCATGATGGAAGACTTGTAGCAGTGGAAGATGTTGAGACGGAGACCGGCTTGGTGGGCTTCGACGGCGAGCTTGGTTCAAGAGCAGCAGTAGGTTTGTGAGCACGATGGGTTGTGGTGACTACAGAACTTGAAGGAAACGAGAAAGTGATGGGGAATGTATGCTTATTTACTGCGCTGTAATTCACAAGCAACAGTACGAGATAAAGTGACGGATACTTTGTTAACACGGTATTCACCGATCAACGAAGGAAACGGAGAGATTAAGCGCCTTAATGTATGTATGTTGTGTTCTAAGATTCAATCCACGGGCTGAACATAAACCTCGTGATCTCGGGTTACGTTGCTCCCGTTGTGGCTGTCCGTAGTTCACTTATCAGTCCCTTGCTACCTTATGACTTTTTGGTGGAGGCTGAGCGCAGACGCGTGTATTTTGCCCTACCGGCCTTACCTAACAAAGTATTTTTCCAATGATTTGTAACCAAAAGGAAGGGAAAAATTGCCCTTTCCGCGTCTACTTGCCGTAGTCGACAACGAGATCCTGAGACAGCGTAGCGTTGACGCTGACTGTGAGTGCGGCATTCGTGGAGTTGAAAGTGTACTGAGAGCTTGCAAGGCGCTGGTGGTTCAGAGCGACAGAGCCTGGTGCGGCGTTCACGCCCAAAAAGACCACTTGGGCAATTTCGACGGAGCCAACATTGTATCCGTACCGGCCACTCATGTGGAGAGCCGAGTTCGCGTAGGCAAATTGGATGTTGGATGTGCTAGCTTGTACGAGTGAATCTCCGTCGTCGAGGTATAGACTGCCGGTAGCTTTGCCGTCAAGACCAGGAGCGACAACAATATTAAAGTCTTCTTGTCGCAAAGCCGCGGTGGTATTTGCGCTCTGAATGCGGAGAGGGAGAACCGAGCCACCCTTGATGTGTAAAGGTATCTGGGTCAAGCCGATATCCGTCAATGTGATGCTCTGGCCTTGACCACGGACAGCCTTGTATGTGAAGAAGTCGTAGAAGATATCGTTGGGAAGATAAATCTGTACGCTTGTTGCACCCTCCTGAGTCACGGGAGATACGAGTACGCTTGGTCCAAAGAACCATTGCTGGTCAACTCCAAAGGTGTTCGAGTCCGACGGGTACAAGTACCACATGGGATTGACCAGCGGAGTACCATCCACCGTCTGCTGGTACATGGCAGTGTAGAAGTAGTCTAACATACGGTATCGAGCATCAATGGCGACCCGAGCGGCCTCTGCCACGGATGCCCATCGGTAAAACTCATGGTAGATCACATCGCTAGCGGCATGGTTGCGGTAGAATGGGTAAAAGGCGCCGAGCATAGCCCAACGAGCGCATAATTCCTCTGTGGTGTTTTGTGCGTAGCCACAAACATCACTGCCAACCATGGGGACTTGAAAGATGGAGGCAAACTCAAGCATTCCGGCAATGGAGATGAGGTAGTCATGCCATGTCGCCGAATTGTCTCCAAGCCAGTGACCGACTTTAGTACCAGCACCGGCAAAGGTGGAACGAGTGATAACCATTGGTCTCTTCGTAGGTTTCCGGCTGAGCAGAGCACCTCTGCTTGTAGTACTCATCATGGTCCCATAGAGATTGTGAACATCGTACTCAGCATATCCGCCATAGTGGATAAGATCGGTGTCAAGCGTGTTCATGCTCAGAACTCCATTGGCGTTATGGATCATGTATTCCGGGCTGAGCAGATCTCTACCTGATAAACCTATCATAGAGCCATTGGCCGCTCTCTTAACCATCTGGCTGCTTCCTGGTTGGAAGTCGGCCGGCCAGCCTGGAAGTGCCATTGGCGAGCCGCGCACAGGAGGAGGCGCCGGGGGGAAACCATTGGTCTGTGCGTAGGCGGCTGCATCAGTGCATGGGAACTTACAGAAGTTGGACGCTTCATTCATGTCGATCCAAAGTGCGTCAATGTCGACACCGTCGGTTGGGCTGAAGAAGGTATCGAATTCATTGTTCCAGTAGCCTTGCGTGTTTGGGTTGAACCAGTCCGGGAATGCCGTTACACCAGGCCAGACGACACCTGAGACAGATAGGTTAGCATCTATAAAAGGAGTGTATGTATGGCTTTGCCCGCATACCTTGATATATCGAACCATTGGCAAGCTTAAGAAAGACATCTTGGGAGACTCCGTTGTTGAAGGCAGGGTAATCTTGATAAGCTACGGCAGGGTCTACCATCACGACGTAGTGCTGATTGGCATCGTGTAGGTGTGTCACTAGCTCACGCACCTTCGGGAGTGGAAAGCGTTGCGGGTCTAACGTAAAGACCTTGCGTCCATCCATGTAATCAATGTCGGTCCACATGGTCTCAAGGGGGATACCAGCTTGACTGTAGTTGTATACGACGTCGGCAACTTCATAAACGTCTTGATATCCATATTTGCATTGGTGGAACCCAAGACCCCAGTATGGCATCATGGCAGGCTGACCGGCTACTTCACTATATTGACGTGCAACATCCAAGGGTCCGGGCCCCGCCAGGAAGTAAAAGTCGAACACACCTCCGATCGTGTTATACTCTAGGTATTGACCGTCGGCAGCGGTATTGTTGATCTTTATATCCATTCCATCAGAGTTCAACAAGAAGACGCCGTGCGTCTTGCTGTTGGCTCGATGTTCAAAGTAGATTGGGTGAGCTCCATAGAGGTTTGTCCCCACCGGAATCTCATAAGCATCTCGATTCCAGATAGTTCGAATGTAGTTTGTGGTGAAGAGGCGGAAGGGGTCGGTATGCTCTCCGAGCCCGTAAAGGTTGGGGTTCGCAGGCAGCTGGGTGCGAAGACGCAGATATTGAGACTCGAAGATCAAGTTGGAGCCACTTGTATTGAAAATGGTGTCTGAGTTGTCGCTCCGCTGGATTGCAAAGGAGAAAGGTTTGGCAGTGTACGAGAATTTGATCTGGGTGTCACTGATGCTTCCCCGACCGTCTCCCATAGGTCGAGGAAAGACTGATGTGGGAACTTGGTACACATCTTCCTCGGCATCGTAGATCTTGACATGGATCCTCGTGTCTGGGAAGAGGATGTCAGTCATACCACCCCGAAAGGAGCTGGACTACTTCCATACCAGTCTGATATTCCACCAACAGCTTCAAGTCCGTCAGGTCGGTTCCGTAGGAGTTGCATGGAGAACCGGCCAGGGTCAAGTCGGCAGTGAGCGTGGCTCCCGATTGCTGGACATTGGAGGCCGCATAACCTGGGCAGGAACTAGAATCGTTGGCAGCAGCCGATGCAAGAAGGGCGAGGTTGGACAGGACAATGCCTGCCTTGAGTAACTGCATGGCCAACGTCAAAAGGGACATGCACTTGTCGCAGTCGACTGATGAAGATGTACGCACCCAATGAGTATCTCATGGCCCTTATATACGCCAGCACTCTCGTTCACTTGGACCCACAATAAAAACACTGTCGGACTTCACAGAGTAACATTGCCACTTGTGTTCACTCATCGCACAGTAACATCATACCCTCCAGAGATGTGTTGGGTGAGATTCCCCTCACGACAGACGATGACGGAAACTGCTTTCGACTCATGTGACTCTTTTCGATGTCGGCCGGAAAGTCTACTCGACGAACAAGCAGTGTCCTGCATCAAAACCCCGCGTTGTGCGTGCATTCTCGTTTGTTGACTGGGATGGAATAGCTCGTTCCGGGTTCCGGGTTGATGATTGGTCTGAACAGCTTGGAGAGGTCAAGAAGAGGGTGCCGGATCTATAATCTTACGATGCCTTATAGCTGTGGCTGTTGTTGTTGTCGTTGTCGTTGTTGTTGTTGTACCTTTCCTCCGTAGTGTTGCCATTGTTGATGAGCTTTGAGCGTTGAACCCAATCTCCTCGGCTTACCGTTCCATAGCCATTCGAACCTCATCTAGATCTACAGTACTTAGGGGGGAGAGAGACTGCAAAACTGCGTGACTGCGACACTCCCCGCGGTGGTGGCGTCTCCATGACCCCTCAACCCCACATTCATTGAATAAGGTTACCTTAAGCTTCCGTTTTCCGTTAGAGCAATTAATGGACACTAAGCCCTGGGTTACCTCGGTCGTCTCGTGTTGATGCTTGAAAGGCATTTAAATTGTTTTGACTGTTCTTCACCGAGTACGCACTTACTACTACAGAGCACGAGTAGGTACCTTACCTACCTGGAAGTCCCTTGGCCCAGTGAAACTTTTGCCCTATACCCGTACCGGCAGTTCATCTCGCTAATCTAGATCTTTCCGGTCAGAAAAACATTGTTGAAAAGATCTCCTATCCTCCTTAGTTAGCTAAAGAAGTTTCAACGATTCGCGGTGAAGCTTCATCCTCTTGGAATCTATCTATTACCTACAGGCGACCTAAAGAGTGGGCTTTGGCACGATGAGTACTGTGTTTGGAGCTCTCAACCGCTTCATCTCTCGGCTGGACTCGGATACTCCTACCTCAAAGTCTGGAGATGGACCTGGTGGCTTTGGCTTCCAGGTTCTGCGCAACAAGAATCCTGAGATAGCCGTTGAGCCGTGGTATGACTTTGTCATTGGCATCAACGGACGGCAAGTGGTAAGCCTTCCTCTCCCGACTGCTGCGGTATCTGCGGCTTACGGAACCAAGGACGATCCTGATCCAAATCTCTTTGCGACCGAGGTTCGCAACTGCGCTGGAGCAAATGTTGCGTTGACTTTGTGGAACGCCAAAGTAAGTCTGGCGCCGACGTCCAACAAGCCAGTCTTACGCTGACTTTTCCATCAGGGCCAACGCATCCGAACGCTCCACATCCCCGTTCCCACCCCCTCCCCCACCCTCGGCCTCACCCTCCAATGGACGCCGCTCTCCGCCGCCGAAGACGTTTGGCACATCCTCGACGTAATCCCCGACTCGCCCGCTGACCTAGCCGGCCTACTACCGTACGGCGACTATATTGTCGGAACCCCAGAAGGCAATGTCCACGGTGAAGCTGGCTTAGGCGAGCTCGTTGAAGACTATCTCTCTCGAGAACTACGGCTGTACGTCTACAACCACGAGTACTCACTCACAAGACTCGTTACAATCACGCCGTCACGCAATTGGGGAGGGAATGGCGCGCTAGGATGTGTTCTCGGGTTCGGGGCACTGCACCGTCTGCCTCTTCCCCTTACAGAACCACCAGCAGCCCCAGGTGAAACCCTCTTCGAAACTGCCCGCTTCAGCAACGAAGAAGGCCGCCCCTCCTCAATAATGCGCCAATCTCCCTCCATGACCCACAATGCATACGCCGCACCACCACCTCAAGATGCTTCCGACTTCCTCGTCCCTGCTTCCATGACCTCCCCTCCGCCGCCGCCGCCTTTCTCAGTAACTTCGCCCACCGCTTCTCGTCCGGCACGGAAAGCACGCCACGCAATGACTTCGAATCAGGCTTTCGATGAATATTTCGAGGAGAGTGCGCAGAAGAGTAAGGAAGTGGATTATGCGCCGCCTGCAAAAGCTACGCCGCCGCCTCCACCGCCAAGAAGCGGTGGTGCCCCTCCGAGGGCGCCAAGTCCCGCAATGGCTCATAGTCCTGCGCCGGCTGATGAGGAGGACAACAATCCTTGAAGCTCTAATTTACAAACAGCCATTAGTCGGGCCGATATTGCGTCTCTGAAGTGCCATGAAATAAATGGGTATCGAACGCCAGATCTATCCAGCGATCGTTTCACGGTAACTCCAGCAAACGCCCATGAGATGAACAGAAATCCTCACTACCTTCAATCCTCACTCGCCCTCCTCACTCGTCTCCTCGAAATTCTTCTTCCCTCCTACCTCCTCGTCCTCCTCACCAACCGCCTCCGCACCCTCCTTCTCTTCCACTTGCGCCTCCTCACCCTCCGCACCCTCTCCAAGACCCTCATACACCGGCCTTGGCACCTCGACCCCCTTCTCCTTGAGCGCAGTCTCAATCTCCGGAAGAACAGTGATCAACGACGAAAATTGCTCTACCGTTAGCGAGATACCCTATTGACCAGCAACGCAGAGTTAGTTGCAGCGCTATAGACTTTTACTCGCAAAAGTGTGTGTTTAATGCGATAGCATAGATAGAACAAATACGCCCAATCACTACGAAAAGGAGAGGGAAATACCTTCTTCCCCGGCAGCACTTTCCCATTTTGCTCGTAGAATTCCCGGATGCTGACCATAGTTTTTCCCTTGAAGGCGGATATCGTGACTCTTCTGCCTTTATCGGAGATCTATTCACAACCATCAGCCAGCTTGATCCATGTAGTTACTCACACAAGCCCGCAATGCCATCCAAGAAAAACTCACCCCCCAAAACTCCTCCCCGTCCACCTTGCCCTTTTTCGCATCCAACCCGGCTCCCCCACTATCCCCCACTCCTCCCTTGCTATCCTTCTTCTCCCCGCCTTTACCGTCCTTCCCGTTCTCCGCCTTGGAACTGGCTTTTGATTTCTTGCTCCGTGGCGCATCAGCGACGAAGCCGGAGTCGGAGTCGTAATCAGATGCTGGGGCGCGTTTTCGGGGGGGCATTGTTAGGGCCGTGGGAGGGGGTGGAGGTGGCGGAGATTTGGG
>JAABUK010013300.1_pt1 | contig 10291 bp, 9 predicted proteins | sample 5559141 | NCBI WGS metagenome assembly JAABUK01 (sample SAMN10711869, study PRJNA513367) | rock metagenome | isolation source: Antarctica rocks | place: Antarctica: Victoria Land, Pudding Butte nord | collected 2016-01-03 | reverse complement strand
CGCTTTTGCCTGCAGCGTACACTCTTCACCGCCTACTCCTGCAATTAGACCGCCCTGAAGAAGCAAGGAAGATTAAACTTCCGTCAGGCAAAAAAGTCAGGCTTCGGCTTGAGGAGTGGTGGTCGGTCATCTCCGGCAAAGTCTTCTTCGATCATGGCAGCCATCTACCTACAGACAGAGGCCATTCCAGACCAGCAAGCTTACCCATGGTGCCTGAGGAGCCTGAAGAAGTATGCCAGCGAGCACGGTGGGAAGTATCTGGGGATCTCAGTGAACAACAAGAGGCCTTATTTGATCATGGGTACCAACGTGACCCCTCTGACGACCCCTACTGGGGTGAAGAAGATTGATGGGCAGAACGGCACGTGGCACAATCTCAGCGTCGCTCTTCCACCTGTCACTTTGGCTGGTCTAGACTTCGTGGATTCGGCCATCTTGGGGACGCTGGCCAAGTCATCAGAAACGTTGTTCGGGATGGAGATGACCGTAGCTCAATTGTTGAAGGCTAAATACTACATACCGTTGGTGTATCGTAAAGAGGACTCTGACCTAGAACCGTTGTTCAGTGGGAAAGTCACGGAAGAGTGCACCATAGTCGACAAAGACAACCAGCCCATGCCAAAGGATGCCACGATAAATCCTGGGAGCAAAATCCGTGTGGTCGTGGCCATAAGCAGCCTGTTTTTTAAGTCAGATAACCAGTGCAGGCTCACCTCGAAGGTAGCGAGAATACAGCTTCTCGAAGAAGGAGAACCAGAGGCTGACGTGGACAGTTTTATGTTCGATTAGTGATGGACCAAGGAGACACAGCCGTTTTAGTTCTGACATCTATTCTCGTATTTTTTTGGGCTTGTGCTGTAGTCATTGGGATAGTGGACCTCTGCAATGACGTACATAGGAGCCAAGAGAGGAATGAGGTTGTTTAACAACGGTGGACCATACGCACGTGCTTTGTTTCCCAGAAGACGACGTATTAGAAGGGCTAGAAGGCGTACCTGATGCCGTACGTACGCTACCGTACCTTCTCTCTTTACCCTGGCTTTAAGCACTCCATAGATCCATCCAATTGCGAACCCTACTGCACGATACGCATCAGAAAGCACCAACACAAAAAGCTCAAAGGAGAGACATTAGTAATGCTGACGCACGGAGTGCAAGGTGCCGTGCACACGATACCTCTGTTTTGCAACGACGGTATGTACAGCAGAAAGCCGTACTGCCACCTCGTTCTCGGAGCCAATACCCTAAAGTCGTTAAAAAATAAAGACCTAACATTAGAGGACCGAAGATGACGAAGAAGAACGCCGTGTTAAACACATTCAGTAGGAAGATCAGGCAGGAAACAGCAAACACAGCTCACCATGCTTTCCAGGCAGGGGTTACTATGGACAGGATGGCTTACGAGAGGAGGATGATACATATGGCGAAAGCCAACCCTCCCCCAGGTTGGCAGGGACCCTCCCCGAGCGTGGCCTTGTTTAAACAAAATTTAGACGATGCTAGACAGGCTCACCACAACCACAACAGACACGTCAGAGAATCCACCGAAAAGACGAACGAATACGTTCGGGAAATGGTCATGCAGTCGTACCATTAGATTACCCTACAGGTTATCACCGGAACCCATACTTCCGATAGATTTTCCGATACTCGAAAGATACTTGTAAAAACGAAAAACACACCAAAAGCCTTGCGAAAAAATACTCACCTCCTCGTACCTTTAATTCCATCTTCTTCTCCGTATAGGTGAGAGTCTCTCACAGGCTCCTTCTCGCACGGAATCTAATCCATCTTCTAATTTTTGTTCCCCTGCAGGCATGCCTCTTCCTAAGGACATCAAATTTGCCGATCGAGAGCTGTACGCACACGATCTCAACTTAGGCACATCCCTTATCAAACTCAGAACATCCAAGTATGCATGGGGATTACGTAACGGTCAGAAGGTTCCAACGGACAGGGCAGCCATACACAGGTCCATCTACTACATCTGGAACCAGCTCGAGCAGCAGGGAGGGTCGGGACAGTTCACGTCGTTGGTAGAGTATGGTTTCGGAGACTACACCAAACCTTTCTTCGACATAGACATGAAATTATCTCACCCTCCGGACGTCCCATCCATCAAGCGGCAGATCATCGAACAGGTGCTTATACCTCTCTTCAAGTATGTGTGGGCGAAGATGGGGCACATGGTCGACATGGGCAACGTGGCTAGTGTGGAGGACATCAGGAAGTCAGGAGACGAGTACAAGTTTTCTATGCACATCTTCATCAACAACCTGAAGATCAGAGCCGAGAACATGAAGCACGTGCACTCCATCCTCGACCTCCCTGATTGGGTGGATGTGAAGCCCTATGACATCCACACGGAGAGCAGCAGAAGGTTGCTACGCATGGTCGGTGCATCGAAGAACGGCAGCAGCTCCTACCTGAAGCCTTGCTCTTTGGTGGGACCGACCCTGGTCCACCCCAGACCCCTTCAGGACTACATCCTCACCTACACAGATGGCAACGAGGCTGATGCCACAGCCGCCTTCTCAGACCCTGATGCTAGACCTACCACCAGGCCCAGATTGCCGAGTGACGACGTGGCGTTGCCTGTGCGTGTCGCCACGCGTGCATTAGTACGCGCTCCGTACCTGAGTCAGTTCACAGACGACCAGCTGGCTCACGTGGCGTGCAAGAAGATGGACGAGTTCAACATCGACAGTCACCACCCACACAGTAAGCTGACAGGCAATCGGATGCATTTCGAGTGCGGCCCGACAGGCAGAAAATGCATGAAGGGTGCCCACCACCACCGCAACCGTGCCTACGTGGAGTTCAGACGTTCAGGAGAGATGTACTTCTGTTGCCATTCAGACAAGTGCCCCAGACCTCAGAGGCTGGGGTGCTGGGCGACCTCGCTCATGCACCTGCTGAATGCTGACGTGTGGGGTCCTACTGGAAAGGTAGATGGCAGACTGTTGGACACCGTGTACAGACTGGCTTCAGACGCATCGCACGGCAGGACTCTGTCAGCCAAGCAACAAAACATCCCTGATCAAGATTGGTTTGTCAGATTCGAGGACACCATAGCGGGTTACATGACCCACTTCTTCGTGTTCATCAAGGAGCAGTCCATGTACATACAGCGAACGTTAGGGCCTGACGGTGAGATGCTGGACTTCAGGACGTTCAGCAGGAAGGAGCTGGGAGACCACGTGAAGCCATTCGAGTGGGCATTCAAGCTGTGGGAGAGCAGCACCTACAGGATGGAGTCCGCGACGCTGGATCAGTTTTGCGCAGAGCCGTTGGAGTCAGACGTACCCGCAAAACACTTCAATCTATGTGCCAACGCGATGCCCCTTCTCAGCCTCCCTTACATGAAGCCCACCACCAGCGAGATAGAGACGATCCAGCCACTGTTAGATCACATCCTACACAGCTTGGTCTCTGGGGATCAGACAGACTACCTATCTTTTATGAAGTGGCTAGCCCACGTCGTCAAGCACCCCAACAAGAAGACGGGGTGGATGCCGTTCTTCATAGGACCCCAGGGATCCGGCAAGGGGATCATCCTGGCGGGGCTGATGGTCAAGATGTTCGAGGGTCTGGGGTTGCATGCCACCAACTTCGATTCTGTCACCGGGAAGTTCAACTCCGATATGATGTTCAAGTCTCTGGTGTTCATAGGTAAGCCATAAAAAGTTGCACGTGCGCTGTGTCGTGAATCGATGACTAATCGATTACTAATGGCTGCAGACGAGGGATTCCACAGCAGCAAGAAGGAGGAGGCGGACAAGTTCAAGCCCCTGATCACCGAGACCACGTATCGCTGTGAGAAGAAATTCCACGAGCCTCAGAATCTCAACAGCTACCACAACTACATAGGAGCTAGCAACCACATGAAGGCACTCATAGTCTCGGCAGACTGCAGGCGTTACGCTATCTATTACACCACCAAGATGGATTACGACAAGGACCATTGGGATCTGCTATGGGACCTGGTCCACAGCCCACAGGTCAGAGAGCTCTTTTTTCAGTACCTTAGGACGTGTGTGGACACTGGACGTTTCGACAAGAACGCCCCTATGACGTCTGCGAAAGCGGCCCAGGCCTCAGAGCAGTGCCCTGCTGCCGCCAGATGGCTCAAGTCGGTCATCATGGATAGACCCACAGCTGCAGCCCACGTGCCTGCTGACGTGGACGATTTCACAGAGAGGGCAGCGTGGGAGAATGACAAGGCGAAGATGACGTTTAAGTCTCGTGGCAGAACCCCTCCCTCGCTCCTCAACCTGGTCGGGAACCCTCTGGAGGAGGCCCTCGTCCTGGATGACGTCACCAGCAAAGGCATGGCTAGGTCTCCAAAGTGCGTGCTGCCACTGGAACACGTGGCCAAGTGCGTGGGGAAGCACTTTCAGGGTCAGTCTTGGGTGCGCTTCGACTCTGCAGAGCTGAAGAGAGACTTCCTTCACATGGGGATCAAGATTCAGAGGATCAGGCTCGGGGGTGCCTCTAGATACTTGTTAGTTTTCCCTTCGATCGAGGGTTGCATGTACTTGTTGAAGAAGGCAGGCTGGATGACGACTGACGAATCTGCGTGTGACGAAGAAGACGCCGAATTCTAAAACGTCGATTTAGAATCCCTGTAACGCTCGAATGTTCCACCATACCGGTCCGAAAACTTTTTTTATACTGAGTTAGGCCTCAAACTCTTCAGAGTTACGCACATCCGGACAGAAATGGTACATTACGTAATCGGCGTCGTTCGAGAGCAAAGCACGCAAAGCAGGGGTGTAGGGGTGTGTGAATTCACCATCTGGCCGGCAAACTTCTTTGTTTTCTCTACAATCTACCCTATATATTTTACTACTAAATTTAAGTATAGTATAGTGGATTATAAGCATAGACAAACCATAGAAAAACTGTAGAGAATATGTGTAATGTAATCCACTGTACCATGAATAATACCTGTGAAATCTATAGCAACGTTTCCCAGGATTTATACCGTCTTTCAGACCCTGATGGTGAATTCGACCCCGGGGGGTCACACCCCCACCCACCCTGGCGAAGAAGCGCCCCCCCTGCTTACGGAGGGGTCAGCCCCGGAGGGGCGGAGCCCGGAGATCATTCGTCTTTCAGACGTTGCGCAACGAGCAACGTTTCTCAACCTTATAAAGCGTAATTTATGTGCTAAAGTCGACACACAGCATCAAAATGGTCAGTCTTATGCCCGAGATTCCATTGCCTACGAACGCTGCTCACACGATTAATTATGAAAGGAAACGCAAGTATTCTGGGGAAGAATTGGCAACGTTCAAGTTCGATCCAGCGTTGCTCACTGTTACCGAAATAAGATCCGAGTTGAACTATTACAAGGACAACAAACACTACAGGGGTCCGCGCACTGTTCCGAACAAGGCAGAAGGCATACGCCTGTTGACGTTAGCTAGAAGCGTCGTTGTACTACCGTCAGATCAGAGGGCACAAGCAGCTCCCGCAAATGTGGTTGGAACAAATACGTCAAGGCAGATACTTCCAGAAGGAGCAACTGTCGTACGGCGCCCTGGAGAGGTGCCACGCATACCGGATCTCGATGCAGACAGACCGTCAGACACTAGGGCAGCTCAGAGGCCAGACCTTGTCGCTCCTTGGACAGAATGGGACGATAATAATCCCAAGGGAGAACCGTTGCCCAACATCACTCAAGAAGACAAAGCTAGAGTGAGGCAGCTGAAGAAGCAGATTGGGAAGTGGCTGGAGGACGATAGACCGACACGTCAGCAAGCAGATCAGATAGAAGCCATCAGAAGCACGAGCGAGGCTTACGTTGGGTTGCTCAGATCGATGTGGCGGCTAGGGTTGGGCAGAAACGAAGAAGACCTAATCGGATGGGACTGGAGCAATCAGACATACAGCGAGGCGGACAGACAAGGCAGATGGACTAGAGCACATGTGGACATACTGATTTGTTGGATAACAAAAGCGCCGCTGGACGAAGACAGCATGCAAGCAGCTGCCAGATTGCTGAGAGAGGAGGCAGATGCGGAGTTGGAAGAAGCTGACGAGGACTTACGCCCAGAAAACAGCCCCATCACGCAGCAGAGGAAGTACACAACTCAGCGTTGTTACTTCAACGGGCTCCAAGTGACGTTTCGGTACAGAAACGGAATCGCACACAAGCCAGCTCAAGACCCTTACTACAAGAAGAGCAACGCTTGGATAGCGTGGCTTAATTGGGTCATCTTTGCGGCAGAGGGCAGACAAGACAGAGACCAGAAGGAGCTCCTGTTCGGCAAGACCCATAAGGAACTCTTGGAGATAGTCAGTGCCTTGGGGAAGGAAGTGGAGAAGCTGGAAGGGTGGCAGAACCCACCTATGACCAGAGTTGAAGCTTTCACCCCGAATCAGTTGACCAAGAAAGACGGCTGGGATACCCTGTTCGAGTGGCTAGCTTTAGCCAGCATGGTGCTTCAGCCACCCGTCAGAGGCAACTGGGGGAAGATGAAGTGCACCACAGACTGGCAGCAGGCAACCACGTTGCACGAGGCAGATACGCGCTTGAACGAAAATTTTCTTTATCAGAAGCCAACCGACGATGGTGTGGAGCAATTCGGCAGCAGGCCTTATGGGGACAAGCAGAGCAGATACATCATGTGCATCAACGTGGATAAGGTCAGCAGGAAGACAGGCTCTGATCAGATAGTCTGCAGTCAGGAGTTTTCAGATTGCCTCACAACTTCTTTCAAGATGTGGCCTAGAGCCTACGCTTTTCCGATAAAGTACGTGTCTGGAACCGGCGTCAGCCAGCCACAACTTCCACTAGGCGAGAGGCAGATGCCAGGCTATCTTTCGAGGATCAGAAACCCGATAATGGGTGCATGGGATCACGGGAAACCCATGCATCAGGGTGTGCAGCTGCTCAGAAGCAGTTACGTCACGTGGTTCTACAACAGAGGCACTTTCTATGGCGATGACGGCCCCATCCCAGATCACAACGCCAAGAAGGCTCTTGCAAAGAGCATGAGGCACCAGTGGCAGCAGGCAGAGACCAACTACAGGAAGCTTCCAGTCGTACAGCAAAGGACGGCTGTGTGGGATGAGGCCATCAAAGCCTATCGAGTGGAAGAGGGCAACAGAGTCATCGACCACATAGGAGACCCTAATCTGGTGATGAACCCTATCCCAGACAACCTCAAGCCAACCAAGCCACCTGAAGCTCCCATTTACCAATCAGGTGCTGGGTCGCCCCTGAGAGGTGCCACGGCTGACATCCCAGTGGACATGGAATGGGTGAATGAGTACATGCCTCAGAAGATGGCATGGGACATAACTATGGCTACGAGGGGTGCCACAGACAGAGGAACGTTTCAGAGGAATTACAACGGCATCAGGCAGAGGCAGACCAGCGATCGCAATAGATCTTATCACCAGAAGAACAAGCGTAAGGTCATAGCTAAGAGGATATTGAGGAGGATAGCACTCAGAGGAGGAACTACCACCCTGAGCGAAGCTTCTAGAAACAAGTATGGAATACGAACAGATGCTGCTGGCGAGTTTTATTCTACTCTTCTTCAAGCGGAGCCTAGAGTTACGGATGCTCAACACCACCACACATACGATTTCGGCATGCAGGCAGAGGAGCCTGGTGTCATCCCCGAAGAAGATGAACGAATGTCAGACATGGCTCCTGAGGAACCTGAGGAAGAAGTACGGGATGAGGAACACGAGGCGTTCTTAGCTTCTAGGCCCACTAACGAATGGCAAGAGTTCGCATTGGCTGAATGGGAAAACAGGCCTTCTATCACTGCTAGGGAGTCTAGATTGATTAGATTCGGTGATGCAACCGTCGCTGAGGTGGCAGCTTATCATGCAAAGTTGAACAGATGGAGGCATTTTATCTTAGTGGCACGTGACAACGCTGGTGTTTGATTTTATGACGTTTTGGTAGTGTGTCATCATGGCACAGATAGGTCAAACATTAACAAATCTTCAGAATTATAACGATGAAATCAACGTTCCTACCATATCAGCTGTCGGTCACACCGGACAATACTCAGACATCTTGAATCCTCCTGTGATCAGCGCCGTTGGTCACACAGGACAATACACAGATGTTTTGAATCCTCCTATCATAAGCACGGTCGGGCATTCTGGCAATTATGGGGATCTGTTGAATCAGCCAGCTTTGAGCACGGTTGCTTACACCGGAAGCTATAACAATTTGAGCAATCAGCCGTCTATCATCCAGGGGCAAGCGTTTTTACAAAGCGGAGGAAACGGATCTAATACGGCTGCATCGACGGTCTGTAGAATTTTGCAGACAAATTGCGGTATCTATTATTCACAATCAGGGTTGGCTCAAAGCGGGACCGGTTTTTCCATAACCCACTTTCTTCCAGCGGCAGGTTCAGGCCAGTACTACGTCCCTTCTGTTTCGATTTTAGGTGCCAATTCCGGCATGCACAATGGGCAGGTGGTGTCTGTCACAGGCGTGACAAATTCCGAGATCAATTTTATGTCCATCGAATTCGACTTACAGGGAACCAACAGCGACTTGTGTTCCTTGACGCATTCTTCTAATGACATAGTTTTTACATGGACATGCAGCTTGATACAATCGACGGGATCGACTTACGCTCAACCACCAAAGACTGCAACTACCACTACCGTTCAGACATTGAATGCATGATTTCATGTGTATCTGTTAGTAATCGTCATGGCTCAATTAGGGCAGACGGTATCTATGTACCAGAACCTGAGTCCTGTAAACACTAACATCAACGAAGTTGCTTTCAGTGGTAGTTACGCCGATTTATCAAACACACCAATAATCAGCGTGGTAGGTCATTCTGGACAATACGGCGATGTCTTGAATCCTCCGACTAGGGTCAGTCAATTTGCTAACGATTCGAATTACGCTGTCATCGGTCAGAAGGTCAGCGAGTTTCAGAACGATTCTAATTATGCGGTGATCGGGCAGAAGGTCAGCGAGTTTCAGAACGATGCTTCTTATACGGTCAACGGAAGCAACGTCAGCCAGTTTGTCAATAATTCGAATTATGATGTGAGAGGAGAGAACGTGAGTGAATTTGCCAACAACGCCAACTATGCAGTTCGGGGAGAAAACATCACTGAGTTTGCGAACAACGCAGTTTATGCCATTACCGGCAGTAACGTCGGCCAGTTTGCAAACGATTCTGGCTATTATGCTTACGGAGCAAATCCAACTTTTTTTGGGTTGACCGTTTCCGGCGGGGGACAGAACGGTAGTTTTAATTCCGGCAACGTGGGCAATTCCTATGGTATACTCACATGCTATCAGCGTGGCATCGCATGCTGGGACGTGAGCACATACGGCAACAATACCTTGAGACAGTTCAGTTGTTATCCGACATTGATTTGTAGTGGGGATGCTCAAAAGCCTGGTGGTGGATCCTGGACAGCTTCTTCTGATGCTCGCAACAAAAAGAACGTTGCGCCGTATGCCACCGGCACACAAGCCATCATGCAATTAAATCCCGTCTCTTATCAGTATGCAGGAGTGTACGACACTGGCCCCGATGACGGAACGGTTCACGTGGGTTTCGTGGCACAAGATTTACAAAAGGTCGTTCCTGAGCTGACGAAGCCTATAAAGGCACATCCTGTAAAGCCATGGTGTGGAAAAAGCAAGCCTGAGATCACCGGAGATGAAGAAGATCACTTGGGAGTCGATCCAAGTAACATCCTTTACATGTTGGTGAACGCTGTGAAGGAGTTGAATGCACGTGTTGCCATCTTGGAGGCTCGTAAATGATTTTATGTGCAATCATTAGTCGTCATGGGTTACCCTGGCATGAGCCCCGAGGTTTTTCAGAACGCTAACATCTCTATTTTGGTTTGCCAGCTTACTGTCATGCTCATCTCTCTGGGTGTCGCGATTTTGTTAAGCAGGAAAGCGTCCCCTCAGCTTGTGCAACCTGGTACCAAATTATAATCGTATTGTAAAGGTAAAATGGCGTCTACGCGCAGTGGACGCATGATGCATCCAGGATCAACTAGACACAAAGGCAAAAGATCTGGAGGCAGAAAGGCGAGGAAGTACGCTAGGTGCCCGAGAAAACAAGGTCCTTATTGCACTCGGGCCTGCAAGAAATAATCTTTAATGGGTAGAAGAGGCATCAGGAAGAAAAAAAATAAATCATGCAAGTCAAAGCGTTGCTCTTGCTCTCGTTGCTCTCGCTGATCGCAGCGACTCCCACCCCAGAACCCGAGCCAGTGACTTCTTCATCGGAGGGGAGTAATGGTTTGGTGTCTTACATCTTGACAT
>JAABUK010013299.1_pt1 | contig 10292 bp, 9 predicted proteins | sample 5559141 | NCBI WGS metagenome assembly JAABUK01 (sample SAMN10711869, study PRJNA513367) | rock metagenome | isolation source: Antarctica rocks | place: Antarctica: Victoria Land, Pudding Butte nord | collected 2016-01-03 | reverse complement strand
TACACTAGGCACGGTCAACATGAACGTACACCCGCGTACCCGGCGGGCGAAGTTGGTGAGAGCGCCCACCCTCCTGGGATAGAAAGGATGCGAGATGAATCTGAAACAGTGGTCAGCGCGTTACGGTCTCCTCGCCGGTGTCGCGAGCGGGGCGTTGTTCCTCGCGGCCTGTGGGGGCGGGGGCGCTAGTGGCACGGCTACCGTCGTCCCGACCGCTTCGACCGCCCCGTCGCTCGCCAGCCCGGCCCGCACCGTCACACGCGTGGCCTCCGCCGTGGCGACGACCGGTGCGCCGAGCAGCCCGCCGGTGGCGACCGTCCCCCCGACCGTGCCCGCCCCCGCCGCCACCGCAACGATCGCGCCCGCCGCCAATCAGCGGCGTTACGTCATCAAAGACGGCGACACGCTCAGTGGGATCGCGGCGCAATTCGGCGTGACCGTGCAGCAGATCATCGATGCCAACTCGCTGCAGAACCCGGACCTGATCGTGCAGGGCCAGGAGCTGATCATCCCGGCACCATAGGCACGCTTGACAGACGCTGCTGTGGGTGCTACTATTGGTTTTGTCGAGAGCGGGGCGACCTCTCCTCGCAAGCTTAATGACCGATGAGGGTAAAGGGGGTGGTGCTTATGAGTAGTCACAAGCTTCTGGGCATCGTTCGGGAGACCGGACTCTAAGACCAGATCGCTCGGCGATGCCCGAAAGCGATAACAGAGTGGTGAGCGCCATTGACGCTCACCACTCTTCTTTAATTGCCGATCGGTGCTCATAGCACTCCACAATGAGCCTCTTCAGGGCACCGCGCGCAATGCTTGACCTGCTCATCCTCAGCCGCCATATGGGGAAGTGCTCGCGAGTCGGGTCGTGGGACTTCGCCGGGGCAGTTAGGAGCGGCACCCCGCCGGGGCAGCGTGCCCTTCGTGGGCGCGCGAGTCCCCAGCTACCGCATCACCGAGCAAGACGCGGCTAACTGTATTTGTGCGTCGCTCTCACTCAGCAAAAGCGTTCGAGCCTATGCCGCCGTCGCACCAGAGCAGCGAATTCGTCGGTCGCTCCTCGGTCGCCAACGCCGCGCGCAGCGAGGGCGGGCATTGGTTTTCCCAATGCCCGCCCTCGCTGCATCTCGTCCATCATCGATGAGATTCGGCTCACTCCTTGGTGGAGTGCGCCTCGCCGGACTCGTCCGCATCGGCAGCATCGGCAGTACTCTCGCCTTCGCCCTCCGCGCCTTCCTCGGTCTCGGTCGGCTCCTCGTCCTCGGCCACCAGCTGCGCCCGGGAGACGGTCACGATCACATCCTCGGCAGGGGTGATCAGGGTCACGCCTTCCGGCAGTTCCAGATCGCCCGCAGTGATCTGCGCGTGGATCTCGGTCAGGTGGCTCACGTCCAGCGTGAGGGCAGCGGGGATCTTGTTCGGGAGCGCGCTGACCTCGACCTCGGTCAGATCCTGCACCAGGATGCCGTCTTCGGTCTGCACGGCCGGGGCCTCGCCCACGAGCGCGAGCGGCACGGCGACGGTCATCACCACGTCCATATTCGGGGCGAGGAAGTCGACGTGCGTGAGGTAGCGGTGCGTATGGTCGAACTGCACATCGTGAATCAGGACCGAGCGGAACGCGCTGCCCTCGACGCGCAGGCGAATGATCGCCGACTTGCCCATCTGCACGTAGACGCGCTCGATCTCGCGGAGGGTCAGGGTGATCGACTGCGGCTTCGCGAGGCCATAGCCATAGACCACCGCCGGGATCAGCCCCTCGCGGCGCAGTTTGCGGACCTTCTTGCCTACGATCGTGCGCTGCTGCGCCTCTAACTCCATCGTCGCCATCTGCGATCCCCCTTCTTCCTGCTCTGCGTCAGCGTGCCAGATCCGCGCGGCCCCGCCGCAGCGATCCGGCGCGGTCAGTTACATGGAAACGCGCCCGGCACGCTAAGGAGCGCGCGGCGCGAAGCGACCGACAGTATACCAAATCGGCGGTCGCGCGTCATCCCCTACCCGAATGCGGCGATCACGACGATCCCGCAGAAGATCAGCGCCGCCCCGAGCGTGCGCGCCCGCCCGAACGCTTCGCCTAGCCAGCGCCACCCGACCAGCGCCGCGAAGATGATGCCGATCTCGCGGATCGCCCCGGCATAGGCGACCGGCGCACGCGCGTAGGCGGTCAGCACCAGCATGTAGGTCGCTAGATTGAGCGCCCCCACGGCGACGATGCGCGGCCAGTTGCGGCGCCATTCGGCGGCGAGCGGCGCGAACCGGTGGCGCCAGACGATGAATGGCGCGCAACAGATGGCGCTGAAGCCGAGCACCGCGACGGTATAGGGGAGCGGCGGGATCGTCTGTACCGCCGCGCCATCGATCGCGGAGTAGATCGAGATGCAGAGCGCGACCGGCAGCGCCGCCCCGACCGCGCCGAGCCCGACGCGCAGTGCGCGCAGGCCACTGGAGACGGTGAGCAGCCCACCGCAGATGATCACCAGCCCCGCGATCCCGGCTGGGCGCAACCGCTCACCGAGGAAGAGGGTCGCCCAGAGGGCCAGCAGGGCGGGCGCGGCCCCGCGTGCCAGGGGGTAGACGAGGGAGAAGTCGCCGAGGCCTTAGGCGCGGGTCAGCGCGAAGAAATATAGCGCTTCCACGATGCCGCTGGCGACGACGAACGGCCAGGCCGCAGGGGGTAATGGTGTCGCGCCGAAGACGAGCAACGGCAGGAAACAGAGCGCCCCCGCGACGAGCGAGAGCCAGGTGAAGATCTGCCGCTGCTGCGCCCGCCTCACCAGCAGGTTCCACCCGGCACGCATCGCGCCGGCGAGGACCAGCAACGCCAGCGCGGACAGCGGCATGTCGTGCTCCTTCGCTCGTCGTCAGCGACGTTGGCACGCGCAGGCGACAGGCCCGGGCTGGCCCAGGGCGGCACCACGCCGTTACCCCACGACGCTCACGCGCGTCATCATTATAGGGCGGCATAGCTCGGGATAGGGCGGCATAGCTCGGGATAGGGCGGCATAGCTCGGGATAGGGCGGCATAGCTCGGGACGCGGGGCGATTGGTATACTCGTCGGTGACGGTGGAGTCCCGCTGCGCCACTCTCGCGGTCGCTCACCGGCTCGCACCGCCGATGCTGACACCGCGCCCCGCCACCGCCGGTGCCGCGCACAGTAGCAAGGGTACGTCCCATCTTGGCAAACCGACGCTCCCGCCACGTCCTCAGCTGCCTCCTCGGCCTCGCCTTGCTCCTGACCGCCTGCGGCCTGGGCGGAGGGAACACGGCCAGCGCCGACCCGTACGTCGCGCTCGGCGCGTCCGATGCGGTCGGTGTCGGCGCGACCCGCCCCGCACAGGACGCCTGGGTGCCCTTGCTAGCCGCCACACTGCCGGGCGGGACACCGGTCGTCAACCTCGGGGTCAGCGGCGCGACCCTCGCGGACGTGATCGCGGGGCAGTTGCCGATCGCCGCCGACGCCGCGCCACGCTGGCTCAGCCTCTGGGCGGGGCCGAACGACCTGCGCGGCAGCGTCGCACTCGACACCTTCAGCACCCAACTCGATCAGATCTTGTCGACCTTGCGGCCACCGGTCGGGACGACGCGGACGATGCTGATCCTCAATCTGCCCGACCTGCGCGCCCTCCCGGCCTTCGCAACGGTCGATCCGGCGCGTCTCGATCGGCAGGTGCGCGCCTGGAACGCGGCGATCGCGGCGACCGTCGCGCGCTACGCCGACTTCGCCGTCCTGGTCGATCTCTACGACGGCTGGGGGGAACTCACCGCCAACCCGCAATACATCAGCGGCGACGGCTTCCACCCCTCGAATGCGGGCTATCGGCGCATCGCCGACATCGCCATCGCCACCCTGAGAGCGCATGATCCGACGACTTTTCGGTAACACCACCGGTCCGCAATCGGCGGAGGACGATCCCGCCGCGCCCGCCGTGGAGGCGCGCGCCCTCCGCAAGCACTATCGGAGCGGCACCCTCTCCGTGGCGGCGCTGCGCGGCATCGACCTCCGCATCGAGCGCGGCGAACTGGTGGCGATCGCCGGTCCTTCGGGGTGCGGCAAGACGAGCCTCCTCAACTGCCTCGCGGGGCTGGAGAACGACTATGAGGGGGAGATCTTCCTGGGCGGCGTCCCCCTGCGCGCGCTGTCCGACGCCGCGCGCGCCCGCCTGCGCGCCCATACCACCGGCTTCATCTTCCAGTCGTTCAACCTCCTGCCAACCCTCGACGCGACCGAGAATGTCGAACTGCCTCTCCTGATCGGCGGGATGCGCGGCGGCGAGGCCCGGCACCGCGCGCGGGCGATGCTCGACGCGGTGGGGCTCGGCACGCGCCTCGCTCACCGTCCGGCGGCCCTCTCGGGCGGGCAGCAGCAACGGGTCGCGATCGCCCGCGCGCTCGTCGGTCGCCCCGCGATCGTCTGGGCCGACGAGCCGACCGGCAATCTCGATAGCGAGGTCGCGGCCGAGATCATCGCGCTGATCGGGCGGCTCAATGCGGAGCAGGGGCAGACCTTCGTGATCGTCACCCACGCCACCGATGTCGCCGCCAGCGCCTCGCGCCTGGTGCGGATGCGCGACGGGCAGATCGTGGACGACAGCGCCCGCACCGAACTGCCGATTGCGATCCCACGGGTTCGCGCGGCGGACTGAGCGGGCAACGCCGCCGCCCGGCATAGCCGGGCGAACGGCGGGCGACACAGCGCTATCGCAGCATTTCGCGCTCCCTTCGAATCACCGATCGAGCGCGCGCTAACGGGCGGAGAATCGCGGACATGGACCAGTTTTTCAGCCTGCCGCTCGCCACGATCGCCCTCATCGGCGGCTTCGCCCTCGCGGTGCTGATCGCCGGAACCTTGCTGGTCGGCGGGCGCGGCGCGCCGGTGATCCGGCTGGGCGTCCGCAACCTCCCCCGTCGCCCTGCTCGGGCGATCCTGATCGTCCTCGGCCTAACCCTCGCCACCACTACCATCAGCAGCGCCTTCGGCACCGGCGACACGATCGGCTCGACCCTCCGCTCGCTCGTCACCATCACCCTCGGCACGACCGACGAGGCGATCGTCATCAACGTGCCCCGGCAGAGCGCCGGGGACCGTGCCCGCTCGCTCGCCAACGGCACCTTCGGGGGGCTGCGCGCCGCCAACCTCGGCTTCTTCCCGCAGAACCAGTACGACGGCCTCCGCGCACGCCTCGGCACCGGTGCCGCCATCGCCGCGACCGCCCCGGCGATCGCCGATCAGGTGACCGTCACCGTCGCCGACGCGGGGGCGACGCGCACCGCGATCGGACTGCTCGCCACACGCACCCCCGATCCGGCGTTCGGCACCCTCGCCGCCCGCGGGGGCGCGCCGATCGATCTCGACGGGCTCGGCGCGAACGCGGTCGTCCTCAACAGCGCCGCCGCCGATCTCTTCGGCGTCGCGGTCGGCCAGCGTCTCCAGATCCGGCCCTCGGAAGGCGGACCGCTCGCCCCGGGTGCCGCGCCGGAATGGACGGTGCAAATCGCCGCGATCAGCCCGAGCGACGGGATCGGCGGCGCGGCCCCGCTGATCATCGTCCCCCTCGCCGCCTATCAAGGGGTTCTCGGGCGCAACGGCCAGATCAACCAGATCCTGGTCGCTAACAGCGGCGGCGCGGCCAGCGTGGAGCGCACCGCCGCCGCCAGCGAGGCGCTGCGCGGCGCGCTCGTCGACCGTTCGGCGGCGCAGAGCCTCCGCACCTTCCTCGCCCGCCCGGAGATCCAGCGCGGCCTCCTCGATTACGAGGCGACCCTCACCGGGCGCGACCGCGCGAAGATCGCGGACCTCCGTCAGGAGGCCGTCAAGGAGGAGCTGACGCCGCGCTTCATCTCCGTGGTGACCGACCCGCGCGTGCGCCGCCAGCTCCTCGGGCTGACGCGGCAACTCCCCAACTTCAACGATCGCCGCACCATGCAGGCCCAGCTCAATGCCCTCGCCCTCCTCTCCGTGATCGAGGTCAAACAGGAGGGGCTCGATCAGGCCGCTGAGTACGGCAACGTCGTCACGACGGTCTTCCTGGTCCTCGGCATCTTCTCGCTCGGCGCGGCGATCCTGCTGATCCACCTGATCTTCAGCCTGCTCGCCGCCGATCGCGCGAGCGAGCTGGCGACCCTCCGCTCCCTCGGCATGGGGCGGCGACAGATCGCGGCGATCTTCCTCAGCGAGGGTTTCCTCTACGCCCTCTTCGGGGCGGCGCTCGGCGCGGTCGCCGGGATCATCGCCACCCGCCTCACCGTGGCGTCGCTCGCCGAGGCGCTGGTCAGTTTCGGCTACCAGTTGGAGCCGCGTATCGAGCCGCGCTCGCTGGCGATCGCCTTCCTGGCCGGGCTGTTGCTGACCTTCCTGGCGATGTGCGCCGCCGCCTGGCGCGTCAGCCACGCGCAGATCATCGCCGCCACGCGCGGCGAGGAGCGCAGCGAGGGGCGCGGCGGCATCACGATCGCAGTCGGGGCGACCCTGCTCGTCGCGGCGGCGGCGGTCTGGTGGCGCTGGCGGCTCCCCACCCTCCCCTATCTCCCCCAACACCCGCTGATCGTCCCCGGCAGCCTCGCGCTGCTGACCCTCGGCGTCACGGCCCTGCTGACCGGGTTCTTGCGTCGCTTCCGCGCGGGGAACGCGGGGCGATTCGTCACGCCGGTGCAGACGCTCGCCGGCTTCGTCCTCGCCGCGCTCTGGCTGCGCGCCCTCGCGAGGTTGCCAACGGTCGGCGGGGAGCTTCGCGACGATGCCATCACGGCGGCGGTCGGCGGGCTGATGCTGATCGGGGCCAGCGTCTGGACGGCGACGCGCGCCCTCGCCCCGGCGCTACGTGCCCTCGACCGGGGCTTCGCGCCGCTGCCACGCCTGCGCCTGATCGTGCGCCCGGCGGCGGCGGCGCTCGGCGCGGCGCGCGGACGGGTGGCGCTGACGGTGACGATGTTCGGCATGGTCGTCTTCATCATGGTCGCCGCGCTGACGCTGATCGACTCCCTGGTGAACGCCTACGCGGGCGGCGAGCCGCCGATCGCGGGCTTCGACTTGCGCGGCGACCTCCCGACCACGGTCGCGACGATCGGGTCGACCGACGAGATCAACGCCGCCCTGGCAGCATCCCAGGCGATCCGCCCGGAGGCGTTCGCCGCGATCGGCGGTATCGCGTCCTTCCCGATCCGTGCGGTGCAGTTCGGGACGCCGAACGCGAGTTGGCGCGACGCCACGATCGTCGCCGCCGATGGTGGCTTCCTCGGGCAGACCACGATCGGTTTCAGTCGGCGTGCGCGCGGCTACGGCGACGACGCCGCGATCTGGCGGGCGCTGCGCGCGGGGGGTGGACTGGCGGTGCTGACCGGCACCCGCTCCGGGGCCACGCTCGATGCGCCGACGGGCGCTGGCACCTTCGCCCCATTCACGGTCTGGGTCCGGGGGGCCGACAGCGGAACACCGGTCAAACTGACGATCATCGGTATCATCGATCCGCGCAGCGACGCCCCCCCCGGTGTCTGGACCGCGCGCGCGACCGCCACCGCCCTCGGCACGACCGTGCCCGCCCCGAGCAGCTACTTCTTCACCCTCGCGCCTGGCGCGGCGGCGGCGGATGCGCTCGCCGGGTTGAAAGTTACCTTCGCCGATCGGGGCTTCGTCGTCACCGACCTGAATACCACCATCCGCATCGGGCAATCGGTGCGCGCTTTGCTGACCCAGCTAGTGCAGGGTTTCATGGGGCTGGGGCTGATCGCGGGGGTGGCGGCGCTGGGGATCATCGGTATCCAGTCGGTGATCGAGCGGCGGCAACAGCTCGGCACCCTGCGCGCCCTCGGTTACACCCGCCTCCAGACGCAGTTGAGCCTCGCGCTCGAATCGGCGGCGACGGCGGCGGTCGGGGTCGCGCTCGGCACGGCGCTCGGCCTGATCCTGGCGCGCAGCCTGATCGCGATCCTCACCGTGCGCGCGCCCGAACTCCGTTTCGCGCCGCCCTGGGGGCAGATCGGCTTTACGCTGACCCTCGCGCTGCTCGGCACGCTGGCGGCGCTGCTCGTCGCCGCGTGGCAGGCGGGGCGCATCTCCCCGGCGGATGCGCTCCGTCCGGTCGGCTGAGCGCGCACAAAAATCGCACCACGAATCAGCGGCAAGCGGGCCGATACAGCGCCGCAACACGGCGCGCAACTACGCCCATGTGCCGCACCCTTTCACGGTCGCCCATTACAACAGTCGTGAGTCGTCCGTAGGCGCACGCTGGTATGCTCCTCGCCATCTCGCGCCCCTGTCGGTTGTCAAAAGTGCGTGTATAATGCCCTCCACACGTCGCCAAAGCCGCCCGCGACCAGAGGATAGGTGCGCCATCGGGTCGGCTTTGTGCATCATTTGTACGCCGACGTGAGCGACGATGGAGCAAGGAGATACAAAACGATGGATCGATCGCCGATACCGATGACCGCCGAGGGGTTGCAGAAGCTGCGCGAGGAACACACCGAGCTGAGCGGCCAGGGGCGGCGCGACATGTCCAAGCGCATCCAGGCCGCGCGCGAATTGGGCGACCTCCGCGAGAACGCCGAGTACGATACCGCCAAGAACGATCAGGGGCTGATGGAGGCCCGCATCCGCCAGATCGCGGAAGTGTTGAAGCGCGCCGTGGTGATGGACACCCCGCAGACGCACGGCAACGTCCTCGTCGTGGCGATCGGCACCACCGTCACGATCGAGATGGAGGGGGACGAGGAAGTCTTCACCATCGTCAGCCCGGTTGAGGCGAAGCCGCGCGAGGGGCGCATCTCCAACGAGTCGCCGGTCGGGCGCTCGCTGCTCGGTCATCGCGTCGGCGAGAGCTTCGATATCATCATGCCCAACGGGCGCAAGGTGCCGACGAAGATCAAGTCGATCACCAACTAACGGCAGCGCGACGACAGGCAGAAGGAGGGGCGAGCGCCGATGCGCTCGCCCCTCCCATCTATGGTCCAAAGCTATTGGAGCTTCGTCAGCGCTCCCGGCTTATGCGCCGCCTCGTCGCCGCTCGCATCGCTGACCACGAGATACTCGGGGTTATCCTCCGAGGCGGCCACTTGGTGGCCCTTGATCGTGAGCGGGGCGGTCAGCTTGCCCCGGACCCGCCCGGTCGTCTCCCCCTGCGGCGTGCGCCAGGAGACGCGATCGCCCGCCTCGAAATGCTCCTCTCCCGCCATCTCAGCGCGCCAGCTGGCGACCGAGCGCGCTCGGATCGAAGTACGCCTGGAAGCGCGCGACCTTGTCGCCCTGTACCTCGATGATGCTGACGCCGCTGTACTCTACCGGCTCGCCCTCGACGCTGGTGCCGGTCGTGGTCCATTCGAGCGCGATCCGCTCCCCGGCATCGATCCGGTTACGAAACTCCGACTTCATCTCCCCGAACGTGCCGCGATACTCGGTCCAGAATTTGCGCGCGCCGTCTGGCCCGCTGAAGCTGTGCGGCGCGTTGACATTGCCGGTCTCGGCAGCGTCGGCGTAGAGCGCAACCAGCGCGTCCACATCGCGCTCCGCCTCGAGTCGTCCCAATGCGGCGATGAACCGCTCCGCCATCCCGTCAGCCATGCTCGTCTCCTCCAAACCATCTTCTTATCGACTCGTGAACGTCCCCACCGTGAGCAGATGCAACCAGCGTGCCAGAGCATGCGATTACGCGCCAGCTAGATGGACGGGCGCGAGCCGCTCCATAAGCCGGTCAGCGGGCGCGCGGTGCTGGCCGGGAGGCGCGCGGGGATGCGTGTCGTCAGCGCGCTGCCGCCGGTGAAACGGCGCATGGGGCGTTCGATGTCGAGCCACCGTGGGGCCGAGCGACAGGTGTAGGCAGTGTGCATGGCGGTCGCCCGCTGAATCGGCGGGCGACCAGCTACACCCGCACTACGCCCTGGCCGCCACCGTCGCCCAGAAGCGGTCGAGCGCGGCGACGGTGCGCGCGGTCTCCTCGAACTGCGGCAGGCCGAGGGTCGGGGTGATCCGCTCCGCCCGCCAGTTCGGACGCCGCGCCAGCAATGTCGGCAGCGCGTCGAACGAGACGAAGCCGTCGCGGTCGTAGATGACGAGCGTGGGCTGCGACAGGCGTTCGTAGACGGTCGCGCGGATGTCGGGCGTGAAAAGTTTGCCGCTGATGAAGTGCAATGGCGCGAAACGCGCGCCCGGCTGGTGGCTCACGGCGTAGTCATAGGCGACCAGACCGGGATCCGGCGCGCCGACGAAGCTCTTGCGGAGGTAATACCGGATGCTCGCGGCGGTCGTCAGCAAGTCATAGAAGCCCTGGCTCCAGAGCGGGAAGGAGAAGGCGCGCAGGAAACCGTC
>JAABUK010013298.1_pt1 | contig 10292 bp, 17 predicted proteins | sample 5559141 | NCBI WGS metagenome assembly JAABUK01 (sample SAMN10711869, study PRJNA513367) | rock metagenome | isolation source: Antarctica rocks | place: Antarctica: Victoria Land, Pudding Butte nord | collected 2016-01-03 | reverse complement strand
CATGTCCGACAGGTCCTTGATGCTGATCGTGCCCGTGTGCTCCCGCAGCACCTGCCGCACATGTAAACATGGTGTTAGTAGATCTCTGTGTTTTCAAACGATATGTTACGTCCGACAAGTCCTTGACGCTGATCGTGCCCGTGTGCTCCCGCAGCACCTGCCAGGCACAGAAGCATGGTGTTGACACCTTTCTGAAAAAAACAACATCATGTCTGACAAGTCCTTGATGCTAGTCGTGCCCGTGTGCTCCCGCAGCACCTGCCACAGCACCAAAACTTTGTGAACGAAACCGCAGCTGCCAGCAGCAAGTGCCGCACACAGCGGTCGTACCTGTGTGTGCACCCACCGAGCAGAAGGGTTCTGGCTTTGGGGTTTGCAAGGCCTGGCGCCTGGCGTCACAATGTCAGACATCAGGCAGCTTTCAAAGCGCAATTTGGAGTGCATCTGACGACTCCGCAGAACACATTCTGCCAGCATGTTGCAAGACAGTCATTTTGGGCAGTTCGGCATCTGGCGAGTTGCGGACGGGGGCAACGCACATTGAGCAGGAAGCGCGACCAGTAGCCACGCTAGGGACACCAGCATGACAGTAGGACACCGCGGTAGGACACTAGGTTGTCCACAAGGGCTTTAGGACCTGAAAACTCACGTGGAGCAGGACGCGCGTCCAGTAGCCGCGGTAGGACACCAGCCCCAGGTCCGACAGCGGCCGCTCCGGGGTGCCCACCTGCCACCACATGTACATGTTTCATTAATTATGTTTATTACAACACCTTGAAGGTGTTTAGTACTATGTTCCTTGCTGTATCAAGCTAGAAGCTGCTCTGAAAACACACCACAGCCCCAGGTCTGACAGCGGCCGCTCCGAGGTGCCCACCTGTAGTTGATTCGTGGTTGAAAGGAAGATAGATCTGAAAGGTGAAATGCCACATAACTTCTGGGGTCGCCCACGAGAGTCTTCAGCATGCTGACGCACGATTCCAGAGAAGCACACCTCCACTGCCTCTGTCGTCTTGTGCGCCGACTGTTTCAAACTTGCGCGGCGCACCTTGCCCTCGATTGGGCAGCATCGTAGGACATGAGAAGGACATGAGGAACCAATCGTCCATACAAACATCGACAAAACCTCAGGGAGATGCGCAATATGTGAAGCGTCGCACCTTGCCCTCGATCTTGGACAGCTCGTAGGAGAAGGAGATGAGGAATTTGCCGTAGCCCTTGCGCTGGTAGCACGGTAGCATCAAAATGCACGCCAAATTGTACCCCTCCTCGCTCATCTTCTCCTGCTTGCCGCAATATCACAGCATTGAGACTTGAAAGGTTCCGATGGTGACAAAGGCACGCATTCATATTCACACGGTGAGCATGCGCTGCAAAGTGGTTTCGCACAACGGTGCGCCTGCAGGTAATGTACAGCAGCACTCCTTCAGGAGTGAGTAGGGATTCAACGTGAAGCCAATCTGAAGGCGCCACACCTTAGAGAAGTAGCCGACGACGTGCGCGCCGCGCTCGTCGCACTCGCACAGCACGTAGAACAGGAACAGGTCCACGTCGTAGTACAGCGTCTTGTGGTCCAGGAACAGCTTCGCCAGGTAGCACAGGTTCTGCGGCGCACAGAAGTAGAGGTTGCGCGTTCGTTTCACTGTAGTGTGCTTTTGCTTCTATGTTTGAAATCGGGAACAGGTCGAACTCGTAGTACAGCGTGTTTGATCCAGCTTCGCCAGGTAGCACAGTTTTTTCTGCAAGGAAGGAGAAATGCATATTACAAGGTTTTATAGGGTTTCGGGGAAATGTTGACGGTCCTGCGGCAAATCTGCAGACCGGTGCCCACAAAGTCGGAATGATGGCTGAAACCCATTGCGCTCGCCCCGCTACCTGGCCAGGCTGTTCCTGCGACTAGCAACAGCTTGCCAGGCATGCTGGAGTTTGATGAGGTTGACACAGGGTCCCACAGCAAGACAGGGCTGAATTGCGGTCGTCGATCTCGAACATGGAGACATTGCCGCTGCGGCCGATCGACAACATCTTCATTCTGAGCTTCCGTTTTGGCTGTACCTGACAGTACATCTTCTCCTTGCGGCCGTCGATCTCGAACATGGAGACATTGCCGTTGCGGTAGATTTCGTCGCCCGGCGGGTGCTGCAGCCGCGTCTTCCGCAGGTGGCGCAGCATTTGCGGCCGGTTCTTGAAGAACATCAGGTCATACTCCGCAAAGTACAGCTTCTGCAGAGCAAGAAGGGGACATTGGCTTATGATTGGTAGCTTGCTGGAAGTTTTGCCCTTGCTGCACTTCAGGAGCAATTGTGACGAAATGGACTGGGGCGGCCTCTGTGGCAGTGCCATCCTGAGGGATTCCTGGGAGCAGGGTTAGCAGGGTTAGCAGGGACACGTGCCTCGACGCCGCCGAACTCGGCGGGCACCGGGCGCGACTGTCGGGTGTAACTGTTGGCAGGATGAATCTTGAATGCCATTCGCTGCTCTGAGAATCGCTGCCAGCATTGCGTACCTTGACGCCGTTGAACTCGGCGGGCAGCGGGGAGAAGTACCACGTCTCCATCTCGTATTTGCCCAGCTCGATGCGCTCCACGTTCTTCACCTGCAGAAAAGGACGACCGCCCTTTTGCGGAATTTCATCTAACGTGCCTTTTCAGGAAAGAAGGACCAGGTCTCCATCTCGTACTTGCCCAGCTCCATGCGCTCCATGGTTTTGACCTGCAGTCGCAGCACCGGGACGAGATGCACCTTGTGTTTCTGATGTCTACGATTGTCCTGATGAGACACACACTCGCAGAGCACACTCCAAGAGGTTTGGGGGTCCCATGCGAATCCCAAAGCAAGGCGAAGCAATGCCTTGGCAGACTCGTTGTGCGATTGCAGCGCGTCCGCGTCCACAACTCGGAGGCGAGCGCGTGCTGCCAAAACCCAACCAGATGCGGTGTCTGAAGATCCAATGGCCTGCTCATATAAGGGGGTACACACACCTTGGTGAACTCTTCGTGTTCGCGCAGTGCCCCCGGCTCAAATGCGCGCGCGTGCTCCTCGTCCTCTGCGTGTGACTCCTCTGCTTTCCGCTTCTGGTTCCGCGTCCTGCAATATCAATATTGAATGATTGTAGCATCGAGCAAATGAGCATTGAATGAATCGAAGACTGGAATCGCTCCCCGTCCTCTGCGTGTGCCTCCTCTGCTTTCCGCTTCTGGTCCCGCGTACTGTTGTGGTAGCACTGAATAAGTTATAACTGAAAGTTGCCGTGGAAAGATTTGACGACTGGAGTTGACCGAACAAGCGAGCTTCTCGCCGCCGGGTGCAACTCCTCCGCTTGCCGCTTCTTGTTCTGCGTCCTTACACCTTGGAACTGTTGAGGAGTCGAGGTGGACAAGCATGTGATGTGCGAGCCTGGGCATGTGTATGTGCATTTGCACATGGTGTGCACCTATATGCTGCCATGGCGACGCCGGTGGGTGCGCAATGCCAGCTGCAGCCACGCCCCCGTCACGAAAACACATAATGAAAACAGGTGGGATGCAGGGTTTCGACGCACCTGCCGTCTTCGCCGCCCGAGATCTCGATCTGGTAGCTGACCAGGTCGAAGGCATCAACGTTTCGCCACTCGTCCATGCGCCGGTTGACTGTCACAGTCACAACAGCCATGTGAGCGGCACACCACAGGTTGCAGTGGTGTGGAAGTCCACACTTGAACTAAATGCAAGCTCCCAGTCAAGCAGCCGCACCGAGGTGGCCCGCACCTGCAGCGATGTGCACAGGCGCCCAGCGCATGTGCAGTGCATGGGACACAGCTTTGCAATGGGGCGCACAAGGTGGCTGACAGCCACTGTTCCGTCTCAGGACCATGCAGTCGTGAGACAGGGCCCCGCCGTTGGTTGCTTGACGGGAGCGGCGACTCACATTTGTCGTAGTGCACATAGTACTCGTAGTCGGTGTCCAACACCGCGTCCAACACCGGCCGCCGCTCTATGATCTTGGCTTCGTGCCAGCTGCCGTCCCGCCACCGGCACCGCAGCCGCGTACCCACCTCCAGCGGCAGCTTCACCTGAGTGTCAACGTCTTAGGGGTCAGAAAACCCAAGGACAATGAAGCTGTCGTGACAGCCTGAGGATGATTTTGATTAAACTTGTCTCCACCTCTCACATCTGCGTCCGGACAAAGCGTCCTTCAATCTTGACGAGTCACGGATGCAGGCAATTCTTCGCAGCTCGCTGAGCGGCGCCTGTGGCATCAAGGGCTGGCGCGACAACTTTCGCGGCGCAGGGCGCGTACCCCGGAAGGCGTGCCGCTGCCGGCCTCCTGCTTGATCACAGCGTCCGCCGGCGCCTGCGCGGATGTCACGCGCGCCTCCGCCGTGTTCTGCGCCCCGCCCCCAACGACGGTGAGCGCGTCGCCGGACTGCGCGGCGGCCTCCGGGCTCCGCACCATGACCCGCTTCCCCTTGCCCGCACCCTGCGGAAAGCAACGTTGCCATGTCCTGAATAAATTGTCGAACTTTGAAGGTGTCTATTACAGCCAGGAGAAGTAGCTCGACCACGCGGCACTACCCACGGGGAGTGGGATGGGCATGCGCGCTGACCTGGATGGTTCGCGGGCCATCGGGCGCGAGGCTCCCAGTAACCGTCGCCTGGTCTATCTTGCGCTGCGGCACGGACGGGCCAGGGGCGTTGGAGGACTTCGGGGCGACCATGGCGGGGAGAAAAGCGAAGCCAACAGGTGCCCAATCTTTTGTGTGCAGACGACGAGGACACGGTCGTGAACAGGAGCACGGCCTCCAGACGGCAGAGTGGGGCGTCCTCAGCAGTCTCAAGGGGCAACAGCCGGCGCCAGCGGTGAGTTCATCAACTGCACCTCCACTTTTGAAACTGCTCGCAAACTCGGCAAAAGGGGCGGCAATAACATACGAGTACGCTTTTGTTCTCGACCCCCAGTTGGGCTGCCAGGCGATAGGCGATGCAATCGCTGCACATTTGTGTGTTTGTGCTGCATTTTGACTGCCGTTGTTTCTATTACTTTGCTCAACCGCCTGCCGCTCGCGACGTCCGGGCAGCCACAGTTTGCCGATCCATCAACACACAGCCAAGCTATCAGCATGGCGTTGCGCCTGGAGGGCGCCGAGATTTACAACCCCAACCTGCTGTCAAAGCTGCAGACACACGTCGCCACGCAGGTCGGCTTTTTACAGAACCAGAAGCCTGGCACATGCGAGTCTGCCGGCGCTGAGGTACTGACGGCCGCCGCTCGTGCCTGCGCAGGTGGCGAAGGGCACATACGACCGCGACGCGAATCTGGCGCTGCTGCGGCTGTACAACTTCGAGCCGGAGCTGGTGCATGTGCAGACGGTGGCCAATGTGCTCATAATGGCGCTCATGCAGCTGCCGGAATCGGACTTCACGCTGCTGCTGCACCTCATCCCTGAGAACATCCAGGTGAGCTCTGACGGAGGTGAATGGCGTTCTCACGCTGTGGTGCGGCAAGGACAGGAAACTGCTGCATAATAGCGGGATGTCGATATAATCCTTGCAAACTTGCAAGTCAGTTGGCAAGGCAGTCGGCAAGGTGGGTTCTGATCGCGTGCGAGTCCGCGGCATGAAGCATGCCTATGCCTCACAGCAGGCTCACACATATTCAGTGGTCTGGACACGTCACGCGATCCTTCCTGGCATTCATGCCAGACTTGGCTTGCTCACGATGGCCTCTGCATGCTCGCCGAACCCCTCGCATGGTGCCTGGGAGTGATGCGCGATGACCTTACTGGCATTAAGAACAGGATCGGCGCCGTCATCTCCCTGAACCCGCACCGGAGGGATTCATGATGCTATCGTGCTCACCATTCATGTTTCAATGGGTGTATCTGATTACAAATGCAGGCGGAGCCGCTGATCGGCGCCGTCATTTCCCTAGACCGGCACCTGGAGGGCTTCCGCTTCGCGCAGTTCTGGTCGGAGGCCGACCGCCTCCGAGAAATCCTCAACCCAGGTATATATCTGTGCAGATTCTGGCCTCATCATAAAGTAGGAGGCTGCAAACAGAAGAACTGGCATGTAGCCTTGGGCTGAGCCGGTCTTTGGGAGCTGCCAAACTCGAATTGACACTCAGGCTGACCATTGCTGCTTGTTGCTTCCTGCAGTTGCCGGCTTTTACGATGCTGTGCGGCGCTACATCCTGCAGACTGTCAGCACAACCTTCCAGACGCTGCCAAAGACCTCGCTGGCGGCGAGCCTCAAGGCTGACGGCGCTTCCCTGGACAATGTGGTGGGTCTCTCAATTAGGGTTTTGTGATACAACATATAGAGAGAATCGTTGTGGCACGGTCAGTGTCAATGGGCTCAGAAGAAGGCGAACGACGCCTCCCTGGACAATGTGTGCGCTGTCTCGACCTACTGGTTTGCAGGTTGCCGGATGTTTACTGCGGCCTACCCTCCCCGGGTCACCATCGAGTTTGCATATTGCGCATGGCGGCGGATGTGAACCTCGAGTCAAAAGCCTCGTGCTCGTAAGTGCAGCGCATCTTTGTCAAGTTCTGGTTTGTGTCTCCCGCGGCAGATCGCAGACAAGATTGGGAGTGACGGCTGGGGCATCGGCGAGGACAATGTCATCCGCTTCCCGAAGCGGCGGCGCGCGGATGCGCCGCAGGCAGCCAAGAGCAGCGTGCAGTTTGAGAAGCTCGTGCCCGTGCTCAAGCTCGCTGCTTGATTGGTCCGAAGGTTTTGGCGCTGTCGTAGATAGCATGGCGGATGCATCCAAAACGGCAATTTGAAGCATTCAACTTCCTGGACGCTGCCAGAGCATTAGGTAGCCGTTCTAGCCAAAGCATTCGGGGTGACGAACAAAACACAAAATGGCACGAAACGAACAGCTTGAATGGTGCGTGCACGTCTTGCGGCACAGCCTGATGCTGTGGCATGACTTGATCTGAAGCGCTCAACATGACATGCGCTTGCGCCCTGGTCACAGTAGAGCTGCCACTACACTTCACGTGCAGCATGAGCTGCATGTGCTCAGGCTGTTGCCGCCTGCGCTGGCACCTCGGCCTCAACCTTGTCAAGCGCGGCGTCGATGTCTGCAAAGACGCTGTCCATGTCCCGGGTGCCATCAACCTGCGCGGCAACATAGAGCCGTGTGGACAACTGGTGACAACTGCAGCACCATTCCCGTCACTTGCACACTTGCTCTTGCTCAACACAACAAGTTGACCAGATCCAATTGCCGTTCTGCTCGTATGGGGCCATGGAAATCCATGAAAACAATAACAGATGTGGAGCCGCACCTCCACCAGGATGTCACGGTAGTAGTCGAGCACGGAGTCCACGTTGGTGTGGTAGGTGCGCAATCGGTTCACCGCCTGTTACATGGCAAAACAAACGCAGCGTCACAGCCAGAAGAGGCCGAAGGCAAAGTGGCGCACAGGCAAAAGGAAAGATGATACCTTGCATGGCGCCTGTTCTTCTGTGGATTACCTTTTATGACTTGAGTCTTCCAGACTTTCTCCTCGGCGTCGTCGCTGCATTACACCATGCAGTGCACAATCCCTCTGGCGGCGCCCGTGAATCACAAATGGTCACTCGTGTTTTTAGTCCTGTATGTAATCACCTTTTCCTCGGTGTCATCGCTGCGCTGCACCAGGCGGTGCACGACCTCCTCCGGCGGCGGCCGGAAGGTCAGGTGGTAGATCGCGCCCGTCTCGGGATCCGACCGCCGCCCCACGATGCGCTCCACCAGCAGCTCGTCCGGCACCTGCGGCATCGGAAACCACACAAAACCCGTGATGCCTGGGTAAGGACAAATCTCCAGACTGCTACCCCACAATGCGCTCTATCAGCAGCTCGTCCACAATTGTATACATCAGGTGTTGCATCAGGCTTCTTGTGGAATTGGTAAACCCTGACAAAGGAACTGGTCACAGCGGGTTGCCGCCGACTCTGCCTGCGAAGGCAGCGCGCGTTGACACCGAGAAGCTGGGCTATTTGTTTGCTGGGAGAAAGAAGCGCGCTCACGTTGATGAGGAGGAACAGGTCGGGGCGGATGGACGCCTGCTCGATCGCCTGCGCCTGCTCCCCAGAGCGCGGGTAGCCGTCCAGCAGCCAGCCCTGCCCCACCGCGTCCGGCTGCGCCAGCCGATCCTTGACCATGTCCACCACCACCTGTAAGAAGGGTGAGACAGATGAGAAAAGGGTTTCCAATCGAGTTTACGGGACGCATCCAGTTAGCCAGCCTTGACCTGCCGCGTTCGGCTGCGCCCGCTGGTCCTTGACCATGTCCATCACCACCGGTAGAAAGTGACATTGCTTTATCTGTGACAGGTGAAGATTGTTCCATCACACAGCCAGCCCTACGCCACCGCACCAAGCTGCGCTAGCCGGTCCTTGACCAGGTCCACCACCACCTGTAAGGGGGAAAATATAGCCGGTTGAGATTTTCAAGAAGTTGCGGAGGTAGTTGTCCAGCAACCAGCCTTGAACCACCGCATCCGGCTGCGCCAGCCGGGTCCTTGACGATGTCCACCAACACCTGCAAAACAGTGAGTGGTGAGAAAGATGAGACAAGAGTGTTCAATAGACGTTCTGGGCCACAGCCAGGAAGCCAGCAAGGCTGTAGCCAGCGCTGCTCCGCTGTGCCCGGCTGCAAATGCCGGTCTTTGCGCACGCCCAACACCGCTTTAGGACGATCAGGACAGCACGTCTCGGATGATACGGGTCTTCCATCCACCGCAGCCGTAAAGTCTGCACTCGGCCAGCAACCCCTCAGGCCAGACCAGCTGCATGGGCTGCTGCATGGACGTGTCCTTTTAGCCAGTGGCACACATCTGCCGCGCGTGTCTGCGCACTCTCCGCTTTCTCATTACAGCATTGTCTTTGGGGTCGAGAATGCTGGCGTCCATGAACCTGCGATCGCACAGCCCAGTGGACAGTCGACCAATCAATGCCACAGCTCCCCGACATATAATGGTGAAACACATGGTGAAATACGAAATGAGGCACCTCATCAAGGACAAGGTTGCCGGCGTCCATGGTCTCGCCGCCGCGCAGGCCGGCGGAGTTCAGCCAACCAATTGGCCTCACGAATTGTCCATATTGACTGGAAATGATTGGCAGAAAGTGACCGCAAGCACTTCGTTGAATAGAGGTTGCCAGCGTCCATGCGCGCGCGGGCGCGCAGGCCGGCGTAACATGATAATGCGTCTATCTGTTGGAACGGGTGCTTACCTCGTTGGGGACGAGGTTGCCGGCGTCCATGAAGTCGCGGGCGCGCAGGCCGGCGGGCGAGCCGCGTGCGACTTCCGCCCGCAGCAGATCCCCCACCGATATGTGCACCAGCTTGTACTGCGCGCATGGACAATGTTTACGGGTTTCGTGTTGGGCATGTCGGGGCATGCCAAGGCAATGCAGGTCGTATGGGTGGTGGGTCACCCATGAGATGGCGCTAGCTTGTGCTTGTGCATGCGGGCATGTCTGACAAGTGAAATGCATTGCGTTGACGGGCTAGTCTGTCGAGCGTCAGGGTTTGCATTGACAGCCGGCTGCCGCATTGGTGCAAATGGTGGCGGCTGGCATCGGAGCGGGCACCGAGCCGGACAGCGGCTGTGTAGTTTCCTCACCTTGTGCACGATCTTCTCGCACTGGGTGCCCTTGCCGGCCGCTGGGGCGCCCATGATCATGACCTTCAATGGCCCGGCGCTCACCGCCTACTCACAGGATCATTCTGCCATTAGGAACCTGTGTGGCCGTTTGAACGTGTTGGACGAATGCTGCACATGAATCGCGTGAAATGCACCATGGTTTTCGCCTGCCGCGTTCTGCGAGCTGAGCCTGCGGCATGTGAAGGAACGCCCACCTGCGCCCGGCAGCGGTGCCGCCTGTGCGCCGCCGCCCTCGGCTGCCGTTGCCGCCATGCTGGCGGAGCCAAGCAGCCTGCATGCATGCAGAATGCTGAACGAAATGGAGTGTTGAAACTTTTTCCTCATGTGCCGCGTGTCTGCACATCTGCGTTGCCGCCGCGCCAGCTGCCGTGCAAAAGGGTTGCCTCTGTGTCCCTCACCTGAGCTGCTGTGTGACACACTGCCTCTACATGTGTGGCTGTTGCTGCGCTGTCCGACTGACCGCGCCATTCCACCGTGCGGGAGCGCCATGTTTCACGCGTTCGCCTTGATTTTATCAGCAGTGTACCCCCCACGAAACCGGTGAACCAGTTGCGCTTGTGACGAAAAGGGTGCTTCGACCCTGCCTCGCAGAGTATCAAGGACACGCGTTTGCTTCTATAAAGCTGTGAAAAGCAGATTGCTTGTG
>JAABUK010013296.1_pt1 | contig 10292 bp, 11 predicted proteins | sample 5559141 | NCBI WGS metagenome assembly JAABUK01 (sample SAMN10711869, study PRJNA513367) | rock metagenome | isolation source: Antarctica rocks | place: Antarctica: Victoria Land, Pudding Butte nord | collected 2016-01-03 | reverse complement strand
TGCCTTGGCATCAGGCTGCTGCAGAACGAACAGCATTTGCACGGACACTTGCACTGACACTCACTTGCAGCCGCTTGGTGAGCTCGTCGATCTGCCGCAGCCGCTCCTTCGGCTCCAAGGCCTCCTTTTCCATAATGTCTGCTGGAACGGCGTCCACATCCCGCTGCATGCCGCGCACTTCCTCCAGGATCACGTCCCGCCGCTCGGCATAGAAGCCCAGGAGCTTGATGATCTCCGAGTCGAAGCGCCCCTGCGCAGATTGAAGAGCGATGAAGTGTGCATACTCCGGCCACTGAGCTCGGGGTTTGGTTGGTTGCATCGATGGCCATGCGCATGCGACACAGGCAGACGCTCACCTGGAAGATGGCCTTGCGAGCCTCGCGCACGCTCGCCGCCCCTGGGTCGGACCTGCGATCCAGTAAAGCATTGGGCCATCATGCCGCGGCACAGCACATAGTGCGGTTGTGTCAGTGCGGCAGCGATCGGCAAATGTGGTCCGCCTGCATGGCAACGCTTGCACTGATTGCAGAAAGGCATTGAAGCCTCGTCAGCCTGAGTGAGGTTGTCGGATGAACTTACGCAGCAGGACCATGCACTCACCCTGCGCTCAGGATCTGGTCGATGAGCTTCTTCAGGTCAGCGTACTGGATGTACTGCTCCGCCCATGGAGGGTATGCCTGCTCCGCGATCTTCTCCCCGAAGCCGACCATGGCGGCGTCCCGGCCGCCAGGATCACCTGCAGCACACGGATCGTGTTGAAGGCATTTCAATGTCGCTATTTCATGAACCCAACCGTGGCGGCGTCCCGCCGCCGGCAGAACCTGCGGAGCATGGATCACCTAAAAGCTGAAACGAGGGTTGAAGCAGCATCACAGAACATGATGGAATCGATGTGAATTGTATGTTGCTGTGAGCGGATCAGCAAGCTGCCAGGCTGTTAGTCAGGCGCCGCCCCAGCATAATTCCAAACTTGCCATCGAATATCGATCCTCGTGTGGATGCGAACTTGGAAAAGTGGTCTCAGCTCACCGTGATGGACGACTGTGGTGGGGCTGCGGCTGATGCCCTCAGATGCCGCACAGGCCCACCCACAGGCGATAATGCACGCGATGCACGCAAAGCCAGCCGACAATGCGAAGTTCGCGCGGCGGTGTGTGCCCGCCCGACCTTCAGGAGGCGCACGCTAGCGCAGGGAGTGATTCTAGACAGCGCAGAGCGATGACCTAGGTTGTACGCGCATGTGCGCGCAAATTATTCCCTGCATCCTCGAGAGCTAGTGCACACAGCCTAATGCTTGATCCAGAGGTCATGTTCCCGATCTGAATGCCCTGATCACGAGGTGCAGCCTGCATGCAACACGATACTGTTGGCACAACCGAAGTCAAATCAGTTTGTGTATGCTGCGAGCTGATTTGCCGCTTGGCCTCGCGGCAACAGCACCTTGATCGGTGCTGAGCGTCGGGACGGCACTAAGCTTCAGATCATTGAGGAGTGTAGCAGCAAATTCTTTTCATTGAAAGCTTCATGCACGCGAATGAACGGCTGCTGAGACCCTGCGGCCTGCGCCATGCCTGTCGGCCCTTCCTGCAGCCCTGCAGCGGTGTGTACGATGCGCTGTGTCGGCGCCAGCACAGCCGCTGCAGCGCAGTCCAGGATGCACATGACCATGCAGATCGAGAAGTCACATCACGCATAAGCCGGAGGCAGCTGCATGGGGCTGCCATGCTCATTGCGCTCGATGCGGCGGCAGTGGCTGCGGCAGCTGAGCCGGCAGCTGCACTGGCATGCCCTGGCATGCGCGGCAGAGAGCTGCAGCAGTGCCTGAAGAAGGCTCGGCAGGCTCGAGAAGCAGAAGGTTCGTGAGATCAGACCAACTCGGCCAGCGATGATGGTGCAACTGATGCTGAGCAATGCACTGAGAGAATTCTGATGCCAGATGACGCACATCATGACGTGCAGAGAGCGAGGCGCCCACGGAAGGGGACAAAGCCAAATACGAGACTGTTGGCGAGCTGGTGACGCTGCCTTCAGGTGAGGCCACACCGTATTCATGCATGTGCAGCATTCATGAGTGCAACGGTTCATGCTGCATGTTCCGGCCACCAAAGCTGGGGCTGATGCTCACGCGCTCACATTGTTGCAGGGGTTCAGTACCGGGAGATGGAGGCAGGTACTGGCGCAGAGGCAGTTGTCGGAGCAGCACTAGAAATTTCGTATTCAGTCTTCAGGCTTGCGTCCGGCGGCTACTTCAAAAACAGTGCCGGAGGTGAGGCACGCCACTCCATATGTGCCAGTACCCGCCGAAGAGCTGCTTGCTGCCACAAAACATTGCATCATGGGATTTACATCTCTTGCAGGGACGCCCGTATATATTTGGGGAGTAGGAGACGGCATAGATCCCTTCGCGGACACAAACGAGACATACAACTTCAGGCGGGAAGCTGGCAGGATGCTGCGGCTGCCTAGCGTGCGCGAAATCTACGATAAAATCTGGTTTTGAAACCGAAAATTGATGTCCGCAGGCTGGGTGACCCAGAATCCCTGCCAAAGGCGGCAGCACTGGCAGTGAAAGGCATGCGGGAGGGCGGCAGGCGGCGTGTGCTGTTGCCGCCACAGGGTGGCTGGGTCAGCAACAAGACACAGGTGTGACATGTCAACCTGTGTACCACAAGCCTCGTCATTGAAGCATGTAGAACGATGTGCATAGTTGCCACGAAGCACATCCGTTCATGCATCATCCGCTCATGAATCATGCATTGTTGTCCTGGCATGCAGCCGATCCCGCCATCATTCGGCGGCAAGAGGCGGCTGGCGGCGCACTTCCAGGAGCCACTGCTTTTCGAGGCGAAGCTGGTCCACGTGCGGCCCTCTGCGACAGCCTCGCCGCAGGGTAGCCAGGTGACTGTGTTACTGCTGTCATGTGAGTTTCAATAGAATTGGTCGGGCGCGCCTGAACATTCGCATGTCATTACCGCCTTATGGGAATGGTCTCATCTCACGTACACCCATCCTCCTTGTGAAAACAGGGAATGATCGAGGGCGAGGATGCGACAGGGCGGCCGTTCCAGCTGCCGACGCCGCCGTCGCCCTTTCAGAGCAAATTTGGGGCAGCCAACTGAAGCCAGAAGCGCCACAATTTTGGACAGAGGCCGTCTGCCGACGCTGCCATTTGAAGCAGGGTGGAGCCAAGGGAAGCGGCCGCCAGGAGTGGGAAATACAAGCATATAAACGGCGGCGTGGACCCGTCGTTGCCATTGATTGGCGAATTATCTTCGTTTGAAACAGATTCAGTGCCCTTTGCCGCCTTGCGACTTTTAGGCGGTTTTGGAAAGCAGTCAGTTAGCGCCGATCGGCTCGCGAGTGACAGAGCCTGTCAGCAGAAGCACCTGTTCGAAGGATGTCCTGCCAAGCACGGCAGCGTGGAATAGCGAGTGCACTGACATTTTGAGCGGAAGGACGAGGAAGCCAGACTTTGTCTCGCCATGGATGAACTGATGATTTAACAGAACCTAGCAGCACACGAAATCACTGTGCGACGAATGTGTCTGCAGCAGGGATGCGCAGTATGCAACTGCTGCCTTGATTGATCAGCACAGCATGGGAATGCGCCGGCTACCGCGTCGCTCTTAGCTGCTGCTTATTGCCTCCCAGATCGCAGATGGCAGTATGATCTCGCTGCGATGCCGTAGCACCATAGGGCATGATTGTTTCTGTGCTGCAGGGCCCATCAGGGCGCCCTGCACCCACTGGGAAGAAGAAGGATGCAAGTCAGGTCAGATTGAGCGATGATGAGCCATCAGGGAGGTGAGCATCGAGCCAAGGCCGACCCAGCTCGTGGGTTTGCTTGCCGCACGTCTAGTTGTAGAGGACCTAGCCGCAGTGCCTTGCATCGCCAATGAACTACTGTGTCGTACATGTGCTGTGCCAAACGCTTAGACATCCAGGATGCAGTCAATCTGCCGGGCCTACATTGTTCACGCAGGCAAATGGCTCGCTGATGGTTGCCAGCATCTACGTCAGGCAGTAGTCAAGCATGCATGTCGCAGCTTGCACACTTGATTTAGCGGAGTTCGCTGACGATTGCGAGGTGAAACAAACCATAATGTCCCTGACGATCACTTTGGAAAAGTAATTGTCTCCAGAATCCCAAGTCCATATGCGTCACGGCAATTATGCAAGTTTTGCAACGTCATGTTGTTCACTGACGAAGCCAATGGGTACCGGCAACCCTGCCGGCGATGCCACAGATCAATGCCGGCCGCAAGCAAAGAGCCCGCATTCGAAACACAGTCTGGCGTTATTCCTCCCCCGCTGTATCCGTGACGCCGCCAACATCGCCGCCGGCTGGCCCGCACCACGGAGATCTGCCCCATGAAATCCGGCTCGGGTCATTGCTCTCCGCCCGCGCCAATTCTGACGTCCAGATGCATGGCCTGTAGCAGCCAGCGCAACACTAGCGTTATTTGACTAGTTATAACCCCGCTAGTTGATTAACCCGCGTCAACACATCACTTTGTCACACGGGACTACAAAACACGACTCCACGGAGCTTCGATATACGACCTGCAATATGGCACTGCTGTCAGCTTCGTTGCCAGCCAGCACGCCGCCACAACTCCAGGGGATTCAGGGACTTTCTGAACCATGAATTTGCAGCACACCGGGCTGGCGAGGTTCATGCCGTCGACAACAAAACTCCATCGATCATCTTGAAGAGCCTCTGGAACCTCTGGGACCTCTGTTAATCATTCTGGAGAACCTCCCGTCTCATGCATTACCTCGGGGTGCGTCTGCGACACCGCGTCCATATATTCGCGGTACACCGTGCTGGCGAGGTTCATGCCGTCGGCAGCGTGCGTCGGATCGGGGAAGGAACCTGCCATGCCGTGGCACGACACCATCGTTGCAAACAGCTCGTCCTCCTGCAGTTGAAATCGTGGCAAGGCATGGATAGACCCGATTCATCTGCAGCAACACGTTGACAAAAGTCTGAGCGCAACGTGGGAAGAGCCCGCCATGCTGTGGCACGACACCATCGCCGCAAACAGCTCGTCCTCCTGCGACACACAGAGGGGGTGAAATGGGATGAACGGACAATTGAGGGAACCGTAAACATGTGAGGTGAGCCCACCACGCCGTGGCACGACACCCAGTGAACAGCTCGTCCTCCTGCGGTGCACATCCGAGCTTGCTCAGGTGCGTCTTCTGTTTCATATCTGGGTTGTCCCTGCCGGTGAGCTCAGAATGGTCGGGTTTGCGGTGCCCTTCAGCAAGTGAATACGACAGGAAACGGCACGCACAGTCAAGATGTGTCAAACGACATACACCAGGGTGGTAAGGAAAGGGCGCTACTGCGCTGCAAAGGCGATGGCACCTCGTCTGGGACGGTGCAGCCTGTGGTGGTCGCGTTGGCGCCCTCGCCTAAGCAGAAGCCTGCTTCCGGCTTCCAGGCAACCACCTTCCGTCGCATCGCTTCCACCAGGCTGGACGGGTTGCCGCCCTGAAACGGGCAGATCACTCAGATTTGTTACTCTTGTTAAAACTCGCAGACGCAAAAGTCCGCTTCCGGCTTCCAGGGGGCTAGCTTGCGGTACAGCGCCTCCGCCAGGCTGAACCGGTTGCCGCCTTGGAAATTTCAGGGCGTTTGCTCATGAAATTTGGAAATTATCTGCAGATAAGCTGACTTGAGGGTCTATGACAACTTGCTGCGCATATTTAAAGGGCCAGGTCTTAGGTTGCAGTCAGCCACCTGCCCCGCATGTCCACCAGTCGGAAGTGGACTGCGCTGGCGGAGATGCGTCTCCGGCTCTTATTTACATCAGGAAACGGCAGGGTGAGTCACCCACCCTGAAGGTCCACCGGTCGAAAGTGAAGTGCGCGAGGACGTCCTTCTCGAAGTAGCTCCACCCAGGGTCCGTCATGCCGAAGCCGCCGCGCCAGATGCACTTTGTGGTGTACGAGTCGCTGCCTGCAGCGCAAAGTATGAGACACAATAAGCTCAGCGTCTGCTGTGCTGCATGTTTTAGCTGGGACGATGATGAGCGGGAGCTACCTCCTGCGAGCAACTTCGTGCAGGACAGCAGGGTCAGTTTTGTTGACTGATCGCTGCACATGGCATGTGCGCAGGAGGCCGTTGCTGCATCGGGCGCGACACAACTTCCGCAGATGCGCAGTTGGCTCTTCCAATCTCAGGCGTCACCTTGCCGCCACCGCATGCTCTTGACGCAGTCCTCGTACTGTGTCGCATTGAGCGCCCGCAGCAGCCCGATGCTGAAGATCGCGCCGCCGCCGCCGTGAAATGTGAAGTGATGCGGCACCGGCATGTCCAGGTTTTCCGGCCGGCACTCCGGAAACAGCTGCGCCATGAGACAAAGGGTTCAAACGGTTTTGAGAGCAGGTCCACGCGCATGGCAGACAATTGAGCTTGCTCTTAAAGCTAGCTTAGCTGAATCAGTCGAAGCGCTGATGCTCAAATGTCTGTGCGTGTCTCGAAGGCGCATGCTGCTGCAGAAATTGCATTTGGTGAGGCACCAGCGTGTCAAGGTTCTCCGGCCGGCGCTCTGGGAACAGCTGCGCGCAGTACGCAGGAGCAAAATTGAGAGCTTGTAGGAAGTGGGTTTGCTAGTGGGCTCGGCATGTCCTGCGGCCGAGACTCTGGCAAGAGCTGCGGGCGCACAGATGCATGGACATGGTTGCTTTGAGAGACACACGGTGTTATAGTTACACAGACTCGGAAGCCTGCGGCATGCCCCGCCAGTGCAGTGCTGTCGTCGATGTTGACGAGCTAGACGTTGGCGTTGTGTCGTTCCCTCCAGCACAGACGCTTCTGGAAAGCACAACATTTTCTGTGCGGCAAGTGCAGCATGTACTGTAACCCACCTCCGGCTTATACTCCCGCCAGTGCTCGCACAGCTTGACCCTGTCGCAGGGGCACGCCGCAAAAGGCGGAATCGGCGGCGTCGACTCGTTGAACCCTGCGCGGCCAATGCACGCCGTCCTCACAACGCCGTACCATGCTCGAATGCTCGAAAACCCGCTGCCTGGACATGTCTGCAGGTCTGAGAAGCGAGACACCGCAGGCAGCATAGCCGCAGTCTGTCGCACCTCTCGGGTTGTCAAACTTGCACGGCACACACCGCGGCGTCAGCGCATGGTCCATGCCGTCACCAAAGCCAAAGCCCCAGGACCGGTCTGCGCACACGCTGCCACGGTGTCATCCCGCCAAAGGGAGCGAGGTGCACCACATACACAGCTTATTCTCAGTGCAGCCTGGTGCGCGTTGCTACATTTCACAGCCAAACGTTGGCTGGTTGACAGGCACCCTCCTGAACTGCAGCGCTCACAATAGTGCAGCAGTAACCCCCCTGGACATGACGGGTGGCACACCGGCAATAGGCCAGCACAGCCCGAAGCTTGTGAGAAGACATGAGGGGGGGAGCTCACCTCCGAGGAAGTAGGGCAAGTCGGGGTCTAGCCCGTGGATGGCGCGGGCGACGCCCTCCGGGAAGAAGATCGTGTCTGCGCGGACAGTTGCGCCTTTTCTCACTAGAGTCCTCATGAGCCCTCAGCTTTGGCATATGTGCCAGCCTGCTTGTGCCATTCGTCAATGTGGCAGACAGAAAGAACTGCAGGTACACAGCGCCGGGTCTAGGTTTACATACCGTCATCGCCGTACAGCATCCACTTGTAGGTTTCGCCCAGGTTTCTGCAGAGCGGCGCCAAGTGAACGTGAGGCCCGCGTCAACTCTCAAGAGCTGTGCGTAACCACGTCATGCAGCAGCAGCAGCAGCGAATACCACAGGGCTGGTTCTGGCAGCAGAAAAGTTCTCATCACTCACTTGTGTGCAAGGATCGGCGTCATGGCCCCGCGGTGGTCGCCTGTGGGAAATGCATCAAGCCAATGCGTCATGGCGATTTTTGCTGCAACAGCCCCGCAACATGTTGCGTTCTGGGCAGCAGCCACATCCCTCAGTCATGCCGCAAGATGCGCGGCATTGGAGACGTGGCAGTTCACATTCTGGCATCTCCACCTTTGTGCATCACAGCAAGAGGTTTCTGCATGCATCATAGGGTGATAATCGCACACCGGGGCGGTAGGCAATGGAGCTGACGTCCAGGGTGCCGTTCTCATGCGAGATGCCGTGCCAGTGTTGCAGGTTTCGTGCATTGCTATCATTCTGACTTCCAAATTCCGCACCCGGGAAGTAGGCGATGGAGCCAATGTCCAGGGTGCCGTTCTCATCCGAGATGTCGGGCCAGTAATCCCACGTCTCGCTGAACTGCTCCTTGGTCTCCGTAGGCACGCCGCTCTCGCTGACGGGCACGCTGGTCACCACCACCGTGCGGATGCCCAGATCCTGCCATTCGAACGAGACAGTAATGTGAATTGAAAGACGCTTGCGAGGAGATGCGCCGCTCTCGTTGACGGGCACGCTGGTGACCACCACTATGCGAGCTTCCAGCTCCTGCATGTGTGAGACTGCGATGAGGATGCAACGAGGGGCCTATGCTTCAGGCTTCGCACGCTTCAGGCTTTGCACCGTGTGCTATAGACCATCAATACTGCCATGCGGAGACCGGTTCCTGCGTCAGGGGTCGCCAGGTTTTCCGTGGCTGCTCGACAACCTCATGCTGCGCGCGCAAGCGCCTGGACCGGGCCTCTGATGCAACACAGCAGACCTCTGCTGTGAGCCAACGCCGGCATCCGCGCCAGTACCTGTGTGAGGTCGCACAAATGGCGCCGTGATGCGGACTGCATGCCGGCAGGCTGTTCCCGGCTCACCTTGCGCCACTCCCGGCCCGCTTCGATCAGCGAGTGGCGGTAGGGCGCCGTGAAGTATGCGGCCACGATGTCGCCACTCTCCAGGTCTGAGCCTTTCACAAAGGGTTTGAACTGGCGCGCGGCCGGCCAGCCCCATGCCGAGCTCCCCTTTCCGCGCCCCGCCGCGCTGCCGGCCTGACCGCCGGCGCTGCCGCCCTGTGGGCACGGATCATGCCCGATTCAGTGCCACTTGAATGTCGCGGCATCAATGCACCGGCAACGATGCGCAGCCAAGCGCGCAGCAGGACGGCGCTGGCGCCGCATGATGGACCACCTGCCTGTGAGGCGTGTGACGTCCAGACGACGACGGCGCTGATGACCAGTCCCGCCGCGAAACCACTGCAGACGAAGTTCCTGCGATCAAGGTGTAGAAGCCACTGAGCACCAAGCTCCCTCAGGAAGTTCGTACATCACGAAGGAGAATGCGTCTGGGCGGTGGCAGCGCGGCATGGTTGTCAGCTGGCTGAGCCGCCACAGATGGCGCGCCAGGCATCACGACAGGCTCACCTGGTGTGCCATTGTCTGGAGAGCAGTTTGCCTGGTCGAGAGGACATCGGCACGGCCCACGCTTGGGTGCTCTACGGGTTCAGATCATGCATGCGGCCGCCCAAGGGCCGCCGCTGAGCGAATGAAGGCCATCACAGTACTCAGTAGTCACATGATGGTGTGCAGGCGCAGCCCAAGATGTAGGACACTCACATCCGTTGCGAATACGGTGCACGACAAGGCTAAGATCAAGTGAACTTCACGGCCAAAGTGTGCAGCGCGGCTTAGACGCAATGACGACAGTGCGATATCACAAATGGTGCTGCAAAAGTGCAAGTGTGCTGCTGAAAGATCGATCTCTGCATGACCAAGCTTGGTGCAATGCCAGCCTGGCATTTCACATGACCCCTCTGCACCCGTTTCAGCCACTAGCCAGAAGTTCTCTTGCAGCGAGCAGCGCAGTGTTGCATTGCGGTGCCGATGCATGCGCCGGGAAGCCTCACGAGCCGCGCAGGGTCAGCAGCGCAGCAGTGGTGCCAACACAGTCACTGCCGGCGGTCGCCGCGCAAAGTGTTCAGCAGTGCCCGAGCATCACAAGGCAATCCAGAGAGCATGTCAGGGCGCATGGATCTGCATAACACGTACTGGTAAGCCTGTTATGGATCCGCATGCTGAGCTGCATGCCGCTCGCGGCGCAGCCGCATGACGGTCGCTGCCGTGCGGCCCTGCGGCACCTGATGCAGTTTAATCACAGTCGTGATGTGGGGCCTCCGGTAGCGTGAACCGAGGAGAGTCTGCGGAATGATGCTGCTGCCATCGCCGCATCTGAGCCATGCTGCAGATACATGCGCAATTCTGAAAATCTCGCACGCAGGCTCATGCGGCATGGGCGGAGCAAAGCAAACGAGGCCGGCAGAATCGTCAGCACACTAGAGAACGGCGTGTTGGAGGAGTGGGGCCTGTCGCCGACCGGCGAGGCCCAGGC
>JAABUK010013295.1_pt1 | contig 10294 bp, 14 predicted proteins | sample 5559141 | NCBI WGS metagenome assembly JAABUK01 (sample SAMN10711869, study PRJNA513367) | rock metagenome | isolation source: Antarctica rocks | place: Antarctica: Victoria Land, Pudding Butte nord | collected 2016-01-03 | reverse complement strand
GGCATTACATCTGTAGCTTAGTTCCCAGCTGATGCTTGTGCCAGCTTTGCAAATGGTGCTGATCTTGCAAATAAATCCAGTAGTCTAGACAGGAACTTTACAGACTTCCAGTCCTGCCATGACCCAAGAATTCAATAAGCTCATCCAACCCTGTGCAAGAGTGCAACGACATAGTTCAGACAGGTTTAAACTCCTTACGACATAGTTCAGACAGCTTTAAACTCCTTATGGCCTCACCACAAGACCAAATCAAACTATACGCTCAAGCTCTCGTGCATATGTCAGCGTGTGGTTCATGAGCTCCACAGCTGGCAAGTCCTTCAGGTCATCCTGTGCTTGCTGGTCAAAGTAGACGATGTCACCCTTCACTTGCCAACCCCGCTGCAGGGCAAGCAATGACAATTAGCCAGCTTCCCAGCACCACCCGAGACACAAGATCATGCAAGGCATAGGAGTCTACAGAAACCGTTTGTGAAACAGATCTGTGCATACCTCTTCAGCAAACTGCAAAGCCTCCTTTGCTGATGTGAACAGCATGAGCTTCTGTGCCTCTGGTACCGACAACTGCTTGTATGCACGCTCACTGCAGCTGGCAATCTCATCTCTGCAGAAACAATCAATGCCATCAGATGGTGCCACTTGGTGAATGTGCATGATGCAAATATTCAATATGATTTTTTTGGAGCGAGGCTTGGTGCCTGGTGGAGTTCTGTCTCCTCAATTGCAGGTCAGTAGTGCAAATGCCTTGATTGCAAGACATGATGTACCTCACGGTCGAAATCAGCTTGTCCATGAAGTAGAGATAGGACTGATCTGGAACATTGCTCTTTGCACTGAGCACCTTGTTGTATGCTCCCTCCATCAGCTGCTGCTCAAGCTGTGTGGCATGCTTGATGTGCGCCTCTTGCTGAACCTGTACAACAGCAAGCGATTGCAGTATACTGCACAATCTTTGGCAGAGCGAATTGTAAGCCAAAAGTTCCATCACCTCTTGGGGTATCAGCTCTAGTTCTGTGTGGAACTCTGCTATCCTATTTTGGACAAGGAGGCGCAGTAGGTTAAGACCAGTGATGAGGTTTTGGTGTTGTGAAGGCAACAACAGACCCCTGCAACACACAGCGAGGCTGTAAATCCATCGTAAACTTGCTATTCATGGGATTGATCAACAGACACAAGGCATTGCGTAGCTAAATGATTCTGACAAGCATGCAGCTCTTGCACATACCTTGCATCTGAAGCGTACATCTGCAGCTGCTGGTAGTTGCGCTCAAATGCAGCCTCATCTTCCATCTTCACACTCAGAAACACAGCCAGCTCCAGAGTGTCTCCTGCAATAGTCACCCAAGTGAACAGTTCAGACTGTAGGCATCAAAGGCGCAATTATTCGCAGAACAGCGTCCCCCTACTTGCGAGTGTGATCTCTTTCTGTGCATTGGATGATTTCTCGAGCACTGGTGGCAGAGAAGTCAGTCGAGTCAGCTGGATCTGCACAGGAGGTTACTTGTTGTGGACACAGTGATGCCTGTAGGAAAAACAGCAGTCGCAGCTCGATCCCACCTTCAGCTGAGCCAGCAAACGCTTGGCAGACTGAACGTCATTTTTGTCGACAGCTGCCTGTACAGCCAGTCAAGATGTCAAGGACCTGGCTTGATGGCTGTTGTGAAGCGCTAGTACCCAGGAAAACTCACTTTGAACTGATCAAACAGTTTGGTACAATCCTGATAAGACATAAGACAGTGTGCTCGGTCAAGAAGTGGTGTTGCGCAACAGCACTGCCGAAGTACCAGATCAAGCTGCTGCAGGATCGTCGCCAGAGGACAATTCCCAGGGACGTACAGCTTGGTAACTCTTGAGCGAGAGGGTGTCAACCAATTGCTTCTCAAGTTTGCGCACCCGATTCAAGGCCTTGTGACTTGCTACTTACCAAACTTAGAAGCCTGCATTTGCACCGTGTTCTTGGTACATCAGATTAATTCTCCGACGGGAAGGTGACAGCCGGTCGGCGGGCCGGTCAGACTGTCCCAGTCAGCAGGGTTGAAGGGTGGTCAAAGGGAAGGGAGGGGGGGGGATTGTCCAGATGAGCTGCGAAAGCATGCTGAGAGATCATTGTTCAGTAGGCAACAGTGTCCATTGCGTCCATCGCTGGCCGATCCAACCGTCAGACCGGTCAGATTGACTCAAAGTCAGCATCGCCAGCAATTGCAGCAAACGATGTTGGCCACAAGTTGAACCCCGTTGCTTCTGCGATCCAGTGCCTCAGACTCGAGTGCGCCTCGCAGCTGCATCAATTGTTTTCGTGTGTGCGATGCAAAGTCAGTCACTCTTGCGAGGATATGTAACCGAGCTCTAGACTTGTTGACAGTTTGCGTGCTTGCTGCGTATCATATGATCTGTCTTGCCTCCGCCATATTTTGAGAGACAACTGGCCCTGCCTAGCAGAATATGCTGCTATCTTGAGGTGAAGAGCGGCGCAAATGGCCACAGAAGTAATAGAGCAGGTGCTGGTGCTTCGCAGACCGAGTTTGAAGTAGCTTCATTCCACCTCTTGACTATAAAGATACATGGCTGTAGGTTCCCAGATATACCATAAGTCACACAGATGATGGCACTCAGGAGAGACTGCAGCTGACTATCAACCTACCAGGTGTTCAATCAAATCATGTGGCAACCTGCAGCCAGAAAACACTTGTATTGTACATGCACCTGGCTGCATCTGATAAATTGAATATATAGTTTGGCTTTTGCAGGTCTGACTTCTGCTGCAGACTTTGAGGTCCGCATTCAGCGCGACAAATTTATTCTGAGGTCTGAAGGGCGGTATACTCTGGTACGACGTCATACGTGTCATGCCATATAATGTGGTATTGTAAGTAGCCTTCTCAAACAACGGCATGTTTGTGCAGGACCTACCACTTCATCCACCTGTAGAGGAAAAACCTGAGCGTTTACAGTTTGTCAAGAAGAAAGCATTGTTGAAGGTACATATTGACTTGTCGATGCCTGCACAGAGTCTGCACCTGTTCATTTAACACAAGGTAGGTGTGTAACAAACTTTTGCACCCAGGCTGAACTGAGAGTAGCGTCCTCAGATCCTGATGCAGCAGCCCCAGCGTCACCCCCAGCATCAACAGCATCCAGAGGATTTGTTCATCAGCAAAGGCAGAGCAGTCTTCATGCCACTGATGAGCATAGCAATGGCAGCAGCTCACCTGAATGGTGGGCCAGTGCTTCGGCATCTGCCAAGAAGCATTCCAAGCCTGCAGCAGCCAGGCATCCCTTGAGCCATCAACACCGAGGCACCAGAGACGATGAAGCTGCTTCAGATAGCTCACTGCCAGATCTAGTAGGCAATGACTCAGACACATCTCCGACCTTCTCCTCTTCCCCAGATCCTTTTGCCAGATATGGCAACGGCGATAGTGTTGCCTCGTCAAGCCACATTGAGCAGAGAGGTTTCACCAATCTGTCAGACCAGAGCTCTCCAATCAGTCGCCTTTGGACAGACCCAGCATCTTCTGATAGTGCTGACTCTGATGCAAGCCCTGGCATCAGGCACTGGCCCAACAGCACTCAGCACATAGCAACGGGGACGGCCACTGGTAATGCAGACAGGGCAAATCATGGAGCTGGGTCAACATCAGGAGCGGAATCAGCACATGCATCAGCTGCGCATGCTGAGTCAGCGAATCAAGGCACAGCGCAGATGCATGCAATGTTCCCACCTGCACAGAATCTACAGGATGCAAACTTGGCAAGCGAACTATTCAAGCTGAGTGCTGAGGCCATTCGCGATCATGACTGGCAATTGGCGGTGAGGCTTCCTGAAAATGACATACGCAATGTGATTCACCGCTGCTAATGGAGACCTGCTGTGTCATCTTTACCTTGAGTGTGCAGGGCTTTGCTGCGCTGTAATGCACAAAGCATTGCATCTCCTTATCGTGTTGAATACATTGCTGCTCACCAAAACAGTCAGATGTTCATCACCCATCAAACGCCAAGCAGACCGCTAGTTTCTTAGCAGTGTAAGTGCTCATGTCTCAGCTCTGTGTGTGCACCGTCACCTGAGCCTCCTGCTGGTGTCCGCTCTGACAGCTCTGACACAGGTCATAGCATGTTGAGCATATCTTGAAGACCAGCCCTCATCCAGGTTCTGTTGTGCAGGCTCACCTGCTTTTCAAAGCCCACATGCTAGATGGCACCACTGCACCTTGCCTGCGCGTGGCATTCAGCAGCCTAGAGGATGAACTCAGGGAGGATGTCCAAGAGCATGTGGGCGCAGTACTGGCGCGAATGATCACAGAGCGAATGGCTCCTCAGGCATCTGCCAGCGAAGCTGCTCACATGGGACCAGCCAAATCAGTAAGAGATGCGTATGAACAGGCCAGGATTGTGCAGTTGCTTGAGGCGCTTGATCACCATTCAGCAGAAATCTATGGACTGGCACGTCCAGGCCAGATGCCCCAGCGCTCCAAGGCTGCTCTCAGAGCCCAGATGCAGCCCAGAGATTACAGTCACGGGCCAGCTGCAATGGCACAGAGTCAGAGAGCACAGGCCACAGGGCCAGCTCACGCCATGCAGGCCTCAGACCAGAGTCAACAGGCACAGGGACCAGCACAGAATCAGAATCCATCATCTTCAAGTCAGGGTGCACAGGCAACAGGCCAGAGGCAAGGCGCACAGGCTCAGTCATCACAGCCGGAGCAGCTGCGCAGGCGAGGCAAGAAGAGGCCTGCAGCACAGCAGCCAAGCAACCATGCACTGCCGCAAGCTAGGTCTGCCAACGTCTTTCAGCCACAGCAGCAGCAGCAGCAGCAGCAATCTCAAGGGCCTGTTGCGGCTAACTATGGCCCTGAGCAGCAGGCGGAGGCCAAGCGACAAGCTAATAAAGAGGCTGCACTTGCCTGGATGGACAAGGCCCAAGCTGCTGCTCTGGCTAAAGACTGGTCTGCTGCTGTAAGCTGCCACTCTTGCTGTGGCGTTTGTTCCCCTGAAAGACCCTTGCATGTTTGATCTCAACTAGTTTCCAACCCAGCTCAAAACATTGTGAATGCATGTCATGCCCGACGTTGTCAAAGATACTTAAGACTGTTGTCTCTCTCTGGGCACGCTGCAAAAGCCACGACAACAGTTTTGAGCTTTGCTTGCTTGACTCATCTCATTCCAAAGTGGACAATGCATGAGATGGACTTGTGCTGGCCTCTGCTCAATGGCAGACAAAAGCGCAGAGTTGCGATGATCATAAGCAAACACATGCAAGACAAAGACAATGCAGTGATGAGCTGCAGCTGACAGTGTCAACTGACAACTCCCACTATGGATGCACAGGTTCAGCGATGTCGAAAGGCCCTGTCACTCGATTCAAATGCAGTCTGGGCCAAAGACGCACACAAACTGCTTGCAGCAAGTCAAGCAGCCCTTCAGCAAGCAGGCGCAAGCAGTGACAGCAGCACTGGGCATGCTACTCACCAGCAGCAGCAGCGACAAAGCAAGCAGCAGCAGTCACAGCACCAGCCAGCATCAGAACAGCATGATGGTGGCAGCGCTGCTGCAGAGTCTGACACTGAGAGCGTGGCTGGGTCTGCCACCTACGGGCAGTACAGTTATGTTTATGGTTCAGATGGGCGAGAGAGCTCAAACCCTTCTCCAGAACCTGGGATGCCTTCACATGGTGAAGAGCAAGTTGGTAATGAGAGCAATGGTGGTGGACCGTTGATGAAAGCCTTTACGTGGGTCCTTGGTAAGCACTGAATTCCCTGCTGTAGAGAGTGTGCAAGCAACAGCCCTGGAATCATGTCAACAAGCATACAACAGGATGCATCTGCATATTCACAGCATGAATATGCAGATGCATGGCTGCCTTGTAGACTCATCTGACCTCTTGCTATGCGTCTTCAGTTACAGAGAAGATCTGAAAGCAGCTCAGATGCCAATTCATGCTGAAGAGCATCAAAACTTTTGCCTGGATATACCAGAAACAGACCAAAGTTGCTGAGACACATGCTCAGGGCTTGCTGCTGTGGTGGTGCAGTGCTATGGCAACTTTCTTCGAGGCTGATGGGGCCAGCTGTCAAAGCATGCAGCCCCTTTCTGCGCAAAGTCCTTGCCAAACTCCTCTTCTGCCTCCTCTATATCCTGGTCTGCCTTTTGGCCTGCTTCAAGATCCTCATGAATGTGGTGCCAGCTCTCCTTGTGATAACTGGCAACCGCAAAAGCCTTTCAAAGCTTGAGGTGAGCGTGTTTGGCTGTCTGATAATACATCGCTCCAACAGTGCGTGCTCCACAAAGGTCTGCATGCTGTTACTTCCTGCATGCACATGCATGTCTACCCATGCCTGTCCAATGTCCATTATCCATGAAGCTGTCTGTGCATGCAGCTATGGTACCATCAGGTCGCAGGCATGCAAGTGTGCATCACAAATATTATTGTTTGTCGAACGACACCTTGACTTGGCTCATGACAATGCACACTGGGCACAAGATTCACAGGACTAAAACCTTGCACCCATGTCATGCAGGTATGCTCTGTGCACCAACGGCTTTACATCTGTGTGCACAGACGTCCTAGTCAGCAATGTGCATTGCAGGCTGCTTGGAAGGCTGGTGCTCGCTGGGCAATGGTTGTGACCTACGTGCTTTCTCCTGTTCTGGGTTTGGTCATGCTGTATGGGGGCTTCTGCATACTTGCCAATGAGACTGTCAAGGGGGTCCTGTGGGGCAATGATTCCTGGCTGTTGTGGCCCCTAAAGTGGATGTTGCATGTGACCAAGACTATTGTCAGCTGGTTCCAATTTGGCTGGATATCCATCCCCATTGTTGCTGTTCTGCGTAAGTTTCCTGCTGTTGAGACTCGCTTTAAACCTTGCACTGTTCTGGTGTTGCATGATGCTGCTTTGCAGCCCTCATTTGCTCTGAATTACGCATGAAGCCAAGAAGCGACCTTCAGGTCAAGGGTGGCACATGTGTCAGCCATATATAGTACTTGCCAGATTCTGCAAACCTCCAAAGACTCACTGGTACAGTGCCCAGCTTGAAAGATTCTTACATATGCCTGCTTTGTGTGCCATTCTTTCTCCCCAGCAGTATAATTTACATTTATACCTCACATGTGCTTTAGAATACTGTTAGTCAAGCATTTGATCTGCTGCAGGATGGTGCATACCAGCCAGGTGGTTTGCTATCACATCCAGCAGTTATGTGTTGTGGAATCTGATGGGGTACACCTGGGCTGCAGCCCTGTCAAGCGTGCTTTCTGCTGCGCTGAGCTACTTTTTGTCCTTTGAGACGCTGAGCACTCCTGTGGCCATGAAGCTGTCTCAATGTGCACTCACCAACACTTATGTGACGGGCTTTGTGTACAAGACTGTGATGCTGGTGAGAGTTCTCTCAAACAGGTCGTGAACCCAGCCAGTCTGTGGTCTATAGTCTGTGGCCATGCACTCATTGTTCAGCCTTGGCATATAAACCAATCTGGCTCTTTGTTTCAAACTGATCTACCCTTACACCAGGAGTTGTCATGGTTGCTGTCTGTTGCTCTACAATAGAAGTCCTTTGCATTTTGCTGATTCTGCGGCCTCAGGCAGGTGGTAACCGATTCTGTTGCGCTGGCACATGTTGTTGCGTGAATCCAGGAGGCACATCATGACAAATACTGCCTGTATGCATCATGCCTGCATCATTCATGTGTGCATTGTTCACATGATGAGCATTCAACATCATGCATGCTTCCTGTCTTCATTGTTTGTCATCATACATGCTGCCTGTATGCGTCATTCCATGCAGTACTGATCTGTACCTGTGGCAATTTTGACTTCACATGATGATGCAGTACTGTCTCAGCATACTGGTGCAGCACTGAGTCAGTGCTGAGTCAGCATGATGACACTTACTAATTAACTGTTTACAACTCTATCCTGCCTGTATACACCGTTAATGCATACAAGGTGTAGTACAGATCAGTAGTCCATGATGAAGGCAAGAATGGTGCATACAGGCAGCATGTAGGCTGCAACGCAAGGTGGAGTTGGTGGCATACACCTGGCATGAGGCGCAGGTCGATTCCCATCCCCTGGGGCCCCAGCCCTGTCCCTTTCCACACATCCCCAAATATTGTTGACTAAACAACATGGTTGCAGTATTTTACATTGTAGGTCAACACCCCTGGTTCATGTTGCAGGCATGCGTATGGCTTGTATGGTGGTTCTGGCAGGAGGTGCTCAGAGAAGATGCAGATTCGGGCAACAAGCAAAATGGTCAATCATCTGAGCATTCATCTAGTGGCCCTCCGCCAGCATCAGCAGGTGAAATTGTGCTGACGTCCTCTTGCATCCACTTGTCATGCTACAGATTGTGTTTGCTGTTGCATTTGCTACTCCTGACAGAGCCATGTGCTTGCCTCTTACACCTCCAGACTTTTCCTCACGAGTCTTGCCTGTGATTTGCCAGGCCAATGCAAGCTTATGCTGATTCATGCCACTTTCAAAGCAGAATGCCTTAGTGCTGATATCCAGCATTGCAATTGACATGACCTACATTGCTGCAAAGCTGTCATCTAATGTCAAGACATACAGACTGCCTGCTGTGGTTGTATATCATGTAAAGATCCAGGCTCAAGATCTGCCCTCAGATGTTGTCTGCTGGATCCCTCACTGGGCCCCAAGGACGTAGGGCAGGCTCCGTTGAACAGCTGGATGGTTTATTTATGCACTGGTCCGTATCCTGAGTTGTTTGTTCATCCAGGCATCCACCTTCATCAAGGCATGAAGTCTCAGATGCATTTATCCCCATAGAGAGTAGCAGCTAAGCAGATGTGTTTTGCAGGCGCCTCAAGGCCTGCACAACCTGGCAGGCAGGGCAGCACAGACGCCAAGAGTGAGGTGAAGCGCATATTAGCGGCCACCACTCATTACTCAGTGCTGGAGGTGGAGACCACAGCTGGTGAAGACAGCATACGGAAAGCCAGGAGGAACAAGTCCCTTGTAGTGCACCCTGACAAAACTGATGTTGCTGGCGCCAGGGACGCATTCGACAGAGTCACCAACGTGAGCTGATCTTTTCATCACTGTATCCTTGCTGCATCTGCATGTGCTTAATAGCATTTGGCTCACAGAGTGCACAGTTTCTGGCAGAGCTGAGCAACTGTCTAATGCTTGACGCCCTTAATGATGAGTTCACATCAAAGCAGTAGGCTTCTGGTCTATGCCAGAGGCATGTGCTTCACCAGCATGAACTCATTGTTTGGCTGGAATGTTGCAGGCTGCTGAGACTCTCTGTGACCCCAGCAAGCGGCGACAGTATGATGCTGAGCAAGTTGTACCTCCCCGGAGACCTGCCACCTCAACTGCTGGTGGACATGCAGAGTAAGCGCTTCCCCAGGCTTGCTGCAGCGCCACTGACTTCACACAGAAGACATGTTATCTTCTGTGTCTGCAGCCATTGCCTGTCGTCCTCATCTGTGAAATGCATGCAGGTCATTACAGTGACGCAAAGAGAGTGAATGCGCATGTACTTGCAATGTTGTCCTGTCATGAGTGATGCCACGTCGTGCGCACCATGACCAGTCTTCAATCTGCTCTGACATGCGTCACAAGACACCACTATTGCAAAGATGTTTGGTACATCAGGTGTGACAGTCACCTGACAGACCTTCTGCATGAGACATTTGTACGTTGCAGGGAGCATGACCCAAATGTTGCATGGCAGAGGTGCACACATTGCGGGGAGCTGCACAGGCTAATCAGAACGACCATGTCCACGGAGAGAGCCCGCTGGTGCAAGGAGTGCTACTGCTACCATGCGGTAAGGCACTGCATGCATGCTAGTCAACCTGTTACCGCAGCTGACAGTGCACTGTTATGGTGTGCGCTCAATTACAAGGGTCTCTTTGCAGCATCCGTATGGGAACTAGACTCCTTTAAAGCTGGCACTGACATAGGTTGCCTGATCTTGTTCACATGCAGTCGCCAAGCTGCTTCAGACACAGCAGTCTTGATCAATGTCATTGATGGCCAAACTTGCTGTGGTGTAATGACTTCAAGGTTGGAAGAATTGCATGTTCATGATGCCGGCAAAAGCTAGATATTGAGCAGCCAAGCATGCAAGGCAAAAGCATAGGAGACACACTGTGCTTTCATCTGCAGGTGAAGATGGGAGAAGGTTGGGTCACCCAGCAGGGCTTCTGGTCTTTCTTGAACCAAGGCGAGCTGGTCATCTACGCATGCCTCCACCCAGATGGTGCAATCTATGATGTCACTGAGCTTTCAGTGTGTCAAGGCATGCTGGACAGTGGAGCGTT
>JAABUK010013293.1_pt1 | contig 10296 bp, 10 predicted proteins | sample 5559141 | NCBI WGS metagenome assembly JAABUK01 (sample SAMN10711869, study PRJNA513367) | rock metagenome | isolation source: Antarctica rocks | place: Antarctica: Victoria Land, Pudding Butte nord | collected 2016-01-03 | reverse complement strand
TCTTACGGCCGTACCTCTGAAACTCCGCCTGACTCGCAAAGGTCCGCTGGCTCATCGCTCTTCGCCCTCAGAGATCAAGATTAATCAATCAGGCTGGGGACGCAGAACTTGTGCAGAGACTCCTTAGCACGGTGGTTTGATGAGCACAATGCCGCCGGGAGAGTGTGAGCTACCAGCACATCTACCAAGCATCCGTGGTGTTGTGGTGGGAGGGAGGGGCCTGATCGTGTACGCGATGCTATACCTAAGAAGGGGACTCTCGTGGAGAGTGGCCGTCACCTTCAGCTCCATTGCTGGTCGGGAACTATGTTCAAAGGCCACTGGCTTAGCTGGCACTAGCCTGCCTCATACGGTTTTGCAACTGCACCGCCCCGTTGACTCGACTCGTACCGAGGCCGTCGACACCGAAGGAGCAACAGCTTAGGAAGCGGCGCGCCCACTTGTCTTGCCATGTGAATGGCGGGCGCTAAGTACCGTTAGCACTTCTAAGCGATGGAGGCGGTTCAGCAGCGCTACCACTATCGGGCCATGGCTCGGGCCCTATGCGAGTGCAAGGATACCTATCAAGGGCACCCAATATCCAAGCCTGGACACCGAGGGCGCCACGGCAGGTTTCTAGTGGTTATTTCTGAAAGGCTTTACCTTATGCGACGGATTGGTCTTGTTACCATTTCAGTGTTGGCTCTTATTGCGGTGGGAGAATGCTCCTTCGCACAGGCACCATTGCTAGCTCGTGTAGACAGCCCGGTAGTCCCATTGGCTGAGCGAGATCTTCCGTCACCAAGCTTTTCCAGCTCCTCGAGTACGGATCTCGGAGACCTAGCCTCTTCGCCTGGAGCTCTCTACGTGACCCCAAGCGTACCGTATCAGCGCAAGACGTCTCATGCATTTCGGGACGTGGGAATGTATCAGCGGGTGGGAACTGGAGGGATCGGACTTGACATAGCTACGGCCGTGTCGCAGAAGCTTAACATTCGGGTTGGTGCGGACTTCTTCAGCTATGCCACCAGTTTTCAGGATCAGGGCGCGAATGTAGATCTCCGACTCCGATTGCTGTCGGGGCACGCTGCGCTGGACTGGTTCCCTTTTGCGGGACGATTTAGGGTAAGCCCGCTAGTGGTATTCGGGAATAACACTCGGATTCGAGGAACTGTCCTGGTTCCCGCTGGAAGTACCATTACGCTCGCTGGTGGAGATTACACCAGCAGTCATCAAGATCCTTTGCACGGCAGTGCATCAATCGATGTCGCCAGAGTCTCGCCGGGGTTGTCCGTCGGGTTTGGGAACATGGTTCCCCGAGCGAGGGGCCGCCTAAGCTTTCCCTTCGAAGCTGGGTTCTACTATGCCGGCCAGCCTCGTCTCAAAGTAGCGTTCTCTGGTAGTGCATGCGATCCAACGCAGCCTGAGGCTATCGGATGTCAGCCCGTGTCTCAGGATCCCGGCTTTCAGCGCGACCTTGTGGCATTCCGGGCCCGCAACGCAAATAACCTGAGCTATATCTCTTTTGTTCCCATAGTGTCAGTCGGTTGTAGTTGGAGGTTTTCCAAAAGTGCAGCCACTTTCTAGCATTCTGAAAGCACGAGCTTTGCTTTTAGCGGCACTAATGGATGATAAGAGAGGCAGAAAGCAGTAGCAAGCAAGCTAGTTACAAGCGTATAGAGATCAGCTGTGGAGCGCAGAGTTCGCTCTTTTGGACAGAGAAAAAACTCAGCTGTGGTGGAGCAACTCCGCTTCCGAGGCGCGCTTATGCCTTGAAGTACGGCCTGCGGGCTGGATAGAAGCTGACTACGTCCATTGCGGATCCACATACAGAAGCAGAAATGTGAGTCTAAAAGTGACGAAGATACGGTGCTACTCCATTTAGTTCGTGACAGCCCTCATTGTGAGGCCTAGCCCCCTTTCTGGCTGTCGTCGCGCAGCGCGAATCGTAGTTATATTTCGGAGTTCCAAGCTGTTTATACGGGATCCAGCGAACGTTCAAAGAGCTGACCTCACGCTGTGGGACGGAGGCTTTGTAGCCATTAGCTGCTCTTGTTGTTTAAGCGGCTCTATCCAGACCCGCTATGCAGAGGCTTCGTCCCGGAACATGGCCCAGGCAGAGACCGTGGTAGGCTGATCCTCGAGCCCTACCCTGCCACTATGCCCACTGCCTGCGTAGTCATTCCCACCTATAACCGTGTGAACACTCTGCTTCGTTGTCTCTCGTGTCTCGAGGCGCAGACTTACAAGGAGTTCGAAGTGGTGATCGTCGATGACGGCTCTACGGACGACACGCTCGCGCAGGTTGAGCGCTTTAAGGTCAGGGCATTGTTTCCGTTGCGCTACATCCGGCAGAGGAATAGCGGACCGGCGCGGGCACGCAATATCGCCATCGCTCAATCCGGTGCGGAACTAACTGTACTGATCGGCGACGACATCTTGATTTTGCCAGACTTTATGGAGCGGCACATTGAGTTCCATGTGGAGCATCCGGGAGAAAGCGTCGTCGCCATTGGCCTAACGCGCTGGTGCAAGGATAGCCAGACAGTGACCAGCTTCATGCGCTGGCTGGATGCGGATGGCATTCAGTTCGGTTTTGGATCGCTGTTGGCTGGGAGAAAGCCAGATTGGCACGACTTTTACACCAGCAACATGTCATTTAAGACGAGCTATCTCCAAGCACATCCATTCGATGAGACTTTCCCGGGCGCCGGGTATGAAGATCTTGAGCTGGGGCTCCGTCTCAAACGTCGTCATGATCTCCAGCTGTTCTTCTTGCCGGGTGCACTGGCCGAGCACTTGCACCCAACTGACTTCATGCGCTCCTGCAGGCGCATGCAGGATGTTGGGGCGAGCGCCTTCATTTTCAAACAGCGTTGGCCGGAGTTCGGGGAGTTCCCGCTTCTGCCTCCGTTGCGACGTAAAGTTTTCGAGCTGCTCAGTCGGCCAGGTCCGCTTTCTGCCCTTTCGCACACGGCCAGGGTGCTGACGGGTATATGGTGTCCTAACCCACTCACCCGTCGCGTCCTAAATCTTCACGGACGAGTCGGCTACGATCGAGCAGCAGCGAAACACGTATAGTCCTGCTCCGGTCTCAATCTCCATTCGCGGACACAAGCTCTCACATCAAGTTTAATATTAAGTGTGCAATAGGAAGGCATACTCTGGCATGATCCGATTGTCTCCGGCGCTTGTCGCAAGGTCTCACGTGATACTGCGTTTTCTTACGGCACAGAGCCTCACGACAGCTCTCTTCATGCTTTACGGATTGCTGTGCGTCCGCCTGCTATCACCTGCCGATTACGCCAAATATGTCGTCGTTAACGGGATCATGGGTGCTCTGCTGGTCCTGATGGATTCGAACTTTACTGGTACGCTCATTCCTCTGGTCGGGACTCGGGTAGATGACAAACAACTCATAGCCAATTACGTAGCGGCGTTGCGCCGCCTTTCCATATGGGCCTACCTGGTGGTCGGGGTCGGGTTGATCTTCTGCTTTCCGTATCTGGTTCACAACCGAAATTGGGACAGACCAACTGTTGCGGGTATGATCCTCTGCATTCTGACGTGCACATGGTTTGCACGTTTGGCTGGAAATTATTTCCCTGTGCTGATGATGGCACGTGACCGAGACACATGGTACAAGGCTCAACTGATAGGGAGCTTCGGCGGGATCGTTCTCTTACTGCTGGCCTGGGGTCTGCATTGGCTGGGAGCTTTCCAGGCGATTGTAATTAACATCATCGGGTATGCCTATATGGGTTTTCTAGGATACTTCCGATCCCGCCAGTTGCTCGGGCGCAAGGGCGTTCCGGAACCAGAGAAGCAGAAGGCGATCATACGACTGGCGCTGCCCAACCTGCCACAGGCAATTTTCTTTGCTGTCCAGGGCCAACTCTCTCTCTTCCTTATTACGTACTTCGGCCATACCAAAGCTGTCGCGAGCGTGGGCGCGCTTGGACGGTTGGGACAGATATTTGCCATTTTTCTGACGGCCAACAGCCTGCTCGTAGAACCGTACTTCGCCAAGCTGCCCAAGGAGAAGTTGAAGGCTCACTATGCAATTGCACTTATGATAGGAGCCGCGATTTCCATCTCCATCCTGTTGATCGCCATCCGCGTGCCTGAACTGCTGTTGTGGGCCCTCGGACCGCAGTACAGCGGCTTGCAGGTAGAGGTGAAGCTGGCCGTCGGGGCAAGCGCGATCAGTTGTTTCAGCGCCCTTTTATGGGGCATTCATTCGGCACGCCGCTTTGTGTATTGGTGGAATGTGATGTTTGGCATCATTATCACGCTAATCACGCAAATCGTTTTTATCGTGAAGACGGACATCAGCACCGTCCGTGGCGTACTGCTACTGAACCTCGCCACCACCGCAGCATCGCTGCTGGTCAACGTCACAGCTGGTGTGTACGGCTTTATAAATGGACCGCGAGAAGGCGAGCAGCCGGTTAAAATAACCGAGGGTGAAGCAGAGGCCGAGGCGATGATAGAACTTGCCGAAGCTAAAAGCACCAACATATCCAGCCTCCCGCAGATGCGGATCACTCAGCCGGAGATTGTTGACAGCGAGACCTGAGGCACACGGCGCTCATTGATGCTGTCAGTGTCTGTTTCGCGAAGATAAATGCCGCCATATTCCTCCATGCAAACGCCCGCGTGCTCTCTTCTAGCCAGTGGCCTAGCTTATATCACCCGATGACTAGTGGCCAACATCCCCGCAGGACGGAACCTCCCTCCTGGAGAATATGGCCCCTCATCGTTTTGGCCAATGGGGTGCGGGAGGAGCTCTCCTCGGACGCCAGCTTCACATAGTTTTTCGGATAACGCGATTCTATGCTTTCTGCTATGTCCGATGTGTGCAAGGTGGCTCCCACGCCGCTGACGAAAGTACAGCCACGCTCAATTCCAAGCCTAGATGGCATGCGTGGTGTCGCGGTTCTGTTTGTCGTCGCAGCCCACTGTGACGTCCCACCGCGTCTCGTGACAAAAGCTGGCACAGCACGGTTTCCGCGCGGCAGGAGCACTGATCGATGTAGACTACGGCGATTTAGGCGTTTCGGTGTTGTTCGTGATCAGCGGATTCTTGATCACAAGCCTACTGATGCGGCGATCGGCCACGCCGTCGTTGCGCATTTTCTATATACGCCGCTCTTTTCGCATCTTTCCTCCTTATTTTGCATATCTGCTCGTGGTCGGCTGCTATGGGTTGCAGGAGCGATGCCGATGCTCTGCGGCGCCTTTGTCTCGGCTTTACTATTTATCGAACTACTTCCCCTGCGTTTGGAGCGAACTCGCGGGGCGCGGGTGGCTTGTGGGGCACACCTGGAGCCTCAGCCTGGAGGAGCAGTTTTATCTCGCGTGGCCGTTCCTGCTTCTGCGACCAGGCAACGGGAGGGCCATCTGGATCGGCGTTGCGCTGATTGTTTCTAGCCCAGTTTTGCGAATGCTGACGGTGCACCTCGCGCCATGGACATTGACCAAGGGACAGATTGACCGCATGTTTCATACCCGTATTGATACGATTATGTGTCGATGTGTCCTTGCGCTGCTGGAAAACTGGCCGAGGCTTCATCACTGCTTATGAAGGGCGTGCGCAAGCCGCTGTCGGCCGCTTTCGTGCTGACGTTGCTTTGGATGGTTCTCTGGGAAAGTAAACGGCAGTCTACCTTATGCAGATCGGTGGGATCGGCCTGGAGGCTCTGCTGCTGGCGTACCGGCGTACCTGATGTTCTACGCAGTACAGAATGCCGACTTGTGGAGCGGAAGACTCCTGAACGCAGCATGGCTGCGGCATATCGGACTTATCTCATACAGTCTTTATCTCTGGCAGGAGCTCTTTAGCGGCGCCTCAACGCTGATTCGCATACCCATCCTTGTGAGATTTGCGTTGATGATGTGCTGTGCCGAAGCTTCTTACTTTGGGGTGGAGGAGACGTCGAGCTCTCTCAGAGACCGGTACCTAGCCCGGCAACCAATCGAGCAGTTCGCATGACGGCACAGCAAAGCCCTAACGCAATGAGTTGAATTTGTGTCTCCGGAACATAGGTGGTCAGGACTTAGCAAAGCATCATCGTAAGCGAATGAAGGCAAAGGAATGCTGACAAACGACAAATGCAACAGGCAGAAGTAAACGATCGTGGTCGTCACCCTATCTGTGTCATTAAGAAGCTGGTTTCAGGGAAACGCTTTTGAGTGAGGCTGGCACGTTAATTTCGTCGCCATTGCCATACCCGTCCTCCTCGTCGTACCTGCTGAGAAACTGAGAAACAACGCCTCATCTCATCCGTTCCGCAACGAATCGAGCAGGAGCCAACTGGACGGCAACAGGTCGGGGTAGTAACTGTCTGGGGTCAGGTGCCAGTGCCGGGGAGCGATAACGGTCTTCTCCGGCCGGGAATTCAACCACGCTCCCCACCAAGAGAAGCTGCTGTTGGCGATGATATGGTGATGGCACTCGAACATCAACCGCAGATCCTCGTGTGAGGAGAAGTCGTCATTACCTTCGACAAAAACGCGCTCAACATCTTCCGGCAGGTTCTGCTTTGCGAAGTCCAGGTCGTCGGAGAAGACGAAAAAGATAGGATGGTGAAGATTCTGTCGCATTAGAGAGATGGCGCGAGCGTAATAGCCAAGGGGCAGAGCGATGTTACCCTCCGCGGCTAACGCGTAGTCGCCACGGCGCATATGTAGAGAGACTGGCGTGGACGCGGATGCGATTCGGTTTTGCATTTCCAGATTGTGTCCCGTAGGGGCCTCTTGGAGGCGGAACTCTTGTCTAAGATCTTCCGCGACAGCGTCCGCGTAGGCGCAGGCCTGCCAATAGCCATCGAGATACAAGGTGCTTGTGCCTGACGGCAGCAGCAACTCCGGCAGAAAGCGATAACGCTTCGCAAACGCCTCGTGAGCGATGTGTGTGCGGGTAAGGAGTGTTATCAGCGCGCTGAGTATATGGCCGGGACGCCTTCGGGAGAGCAGCAGCTTGTCGAGTCCGGTCATTTCGGAGATGGGGGCTTTGATTGTGAAGCGCGGCAGTAGAAGAGGACGGGCAAAGGTGCCGTGTGAGAGAGCATGTTTAGGATGTGCCGTGATGATGCGAAGATCTGCGCTGAACATCCGGGCAAAGTACCGTCCCGCAGCATATTGAAAGAGTTGGTTTCCTAATCCGCTTACTTGTTTGACGATCACTACCATCCTAGGCACACAACCCTTCTACTACCCACTAGGCTGCCCATTCAAAGGGCAAAGAAGGGACTATGAGTTATCGCAAGGTGTACCGTGTCGAAGTGTATTCTCTCCAATCACGGCCTCATGATCTGGGGCACGTAAGCCCAGACTCTATGTTTTAGTTCAGCCACCTGTTAAGCTGCAGATGTAGCTTTTGGACGACTCCTCATGACGCGGAACTCATCCGGTATTGGAATCTGAGTGAATGATTGCTCCTCCCGCACTCCGAGATCGGACAAAAGCATCCCCATCAGCTGCTCGAGCCATTCTCCGCGTGCCCGGTTGTTGAGGGGAAGTCGGTTGAAGCGCATTGCCACGAAGTTTAGAGCCTCTCTCATGAGGAGATCCGGATCGTACTCAGGCTCGGCAGCCGTGGATCGCTCCTCTTGTCGATATTTTTCGATCTTCTCCAGATATTTGACGATCTTCGTTCTATCGTGTGTCTTGGGGGGCGGCATCCTCTCGACAAGTGCCGCATTAGTAAGATCGAAGCCGCGGGCAATAGCGGTCCTCAAAACAACTTCCGGAACCCTATCCTTGATACTAAGGTAGGTATTGATGTAGCGGTATGCCGTAGCTCGAGAGAATCGACATTGCGTGTTGAGGAAGTTTACGAACTTCCTCTTGGGTTCTAAGATGTCTCTGAGATTCAGGAGACGTTCTCCTATCGCGAGGCGCGACATTCCATACTTAACCATCTCCTCAGTGAGAGCTTGAGTCTCAATCAAAACTGTGCGTTGCTCGGGCGCAGTTAGAACGCCCCACCAATCCGTATTGGTGAAGGAAGAACGTGTTAAGAGCTCAATTTCTGGCATATCGACCCATTTCTCGGTTCCACTCTGAATCAGACCAACAACACACTTAATTAGCAAGCCCGCTGGGGCCCGCATTACTTAGGTAATCACAACGTGATACACTCACGGGACATTTAGTTACCAGTTGCCTCGCCCGAAAGGAGAACACGCGCTTGCACAAAACCTGCACCAAAGCCAAGGTGGTATACATCTCGAGTATTGGGATCCTGAACTGTAGTCCTAGTACCCAAAGAGAGGTGCGCGCCTACTCAGAAAAGACCGGTATTCCCATTGCACGGATCGTAGATGATGCAATGAACGATTGGCTCACTTGTGTAGGGTCGGTTCGTCTGGCAGCTGCTGAATGTTCTCAATTTGAGAAAAAGATCCTTGGTCGGCCCTGAGAGCAACTACTTCCAAGACAACCCCGATTCGTTCTGGGCGAGGATCTCGAGCATTAGCCAAAATATGTCAATTATCAACACAGGCCGTGTCAGACAAGCGTGACTTTGGAGGACGGGTGCCTGCAGGGCTTTGATGCCAGACCGGCTGCTCAATGCCGGAATACCGAGAAGCCAGCTCCCTGAGCTCAGGCCCGACCCGGTGGTGTGGTGCTAAGGTTCGGAGTTCACCTTGCGGCGGGTGCTGCCTGGTCGGAAGACTGGAAGGCCGGGCTGCTGCAAATCTAGCAAAGCCGTCCAATGCAGAACAGCCTTTGCAGGCTGCGCGACGAATCATTACGCCAGCCGGATACGCACGCTGAACAACGTACATTTTTACGCTAGCAGCCCCGCGCGAGGAGTACAACGTCGAGCGCGCCACAGCTCACTGCGGAGCATTTGCAAAAAGGTTCTTCCGAGGACGCCAACATTAGAAGATGGTCTTAACCTTCCTGGAGGGGTGGATGCGGATCATATCGTTCGCGACGGAGAAGTCCTGTTGGGGCCGCTCTTTAGCGCAGAGTTCGCGCAGCCCATCGATGGTGGGATAGTCGTGGGTCCCGTCGAAGTGCCGGGCGTCATCAATAAGAATGACGTGATCTTTGCACGGATGATCGAAGATTGTGCGCAGCTCCTTCAGGATCGGGGTGTCTACATCAGCCTGAGCGGTGATGCCTCCGGAGTAATGACCATCCAGCCAGAAGAGACAAGGGGTCGAAATGCCGCTCATGATTGAGGGTAGAACTTGGGCACTGTCGCCTTGCAGGATGTGAATGTGGGGAAGAGCCCGAAAGCGTCGCTGAGCCAGATCAGCTAAATTCTGGCTCAGCTCGATCGAGTAAATTGCTTTGAAGCGGCGCTTCAGATGGTGGATCGCGTCGCCCAGAAAAGTACCGGTTTCTACCAATATTTCAAGGCCAAACGCCGAACCGTAATCGGCAAGCGTTGTCCGTTTGACATACTCCGGAGGAGGGATGGGCTTGCCGAGTTTTTGCCAGCAATTGACCAGCGCTTGCTGCCTTCGGTTCTCGCGTAAATGCCAGATAAAGGAATCTTTCAGTAGTCTGCGCAGGTATACTTTCGGAGAAATCATATTGTGAACTTCAGAATATAGCACGTGTTGTGCAATCACCATGTAAAGGGGTAGGACCCAAGGTGCATTCAGGTCAGATCGATAGGCACTTCTGCCGAGATCAAGCGGGTCTATGCGCAGATGAAAGGTCTCGCATGGATGAGGGGCCGCCTCTTCAGATGAGTACACTGGGTGAGCCCGATTATTGCGTCTAACTGAGTTCCAGGCGAGAGCAGTCTTGGGCACTAGTGTGCTGTCCCGGAAATTCGTGAACAAAGGCGGCCGAGTTTCTGAAGGACGGAGTCGGCTGTGGCGGTCCATGCGAACGGGCGGCAGTTGCGGTTGTAGTGTTGGACGAAGTGGTCGATTTTGGTGACGAGGTCTTTGACGCTTCGGAAGCTGCCACGGCCGAACGGGTGATGAGACCGAACGATCGCTCGATCTGATTAAGCCATGACGAATAGGTTGGAGTGTAGTGGATGTGGAAGCGGGTCCGCTCTGCGAGCCAGAGTCTTACCTTGGCATGCTTTTGGGTTGCGTAGTTGTCGACGATCAGATGAACATCGAGAGTAAGCGTGTGATCTTCCCATCTGGCCCTATCTTCTATCGCCGTAGACGATGGTGGGATGGAAGATCCTGGAGTGTTGGTCCGGCAGATGCGGAAGCATCGATCTGCTGTTGAGAAGCGGCTGATTGTTGAGCAGGCCTTGGAACCCGGCGCAAGTGTTGCTCGAGTTGCTCGTGCCCATGGGCTGAACGCGAACGTGGTGTTTCACTGGCGAAG
>JAABUK010013291.1_pt1 | contig 10298 bp, 11 predicted proteins | sample 5559141 | NCBI WGS metagenome assembly JAABUK01 (sample SAMN10711869, study PRJNA513367) | rock metagenome | isolation source: Antarctica rocks | place: Antarctica: Victoria Land, Pudding Butte nord | collected 2016-01-03 | reverse complement strand
GACCGCGACATCCTCGTCAACGCGTCCCACTGATCCGCACTCACCGGCAAAGCCGGCGCCATCAAAGTCGGCATACATCAGGCTACCGCACTATTTCACAGACAGACCACTAGGGCCCGAACACCCGCTCTGCGTTGGCGGTGACGGCGGCGCACAGGTCGTCCGTCGTGACGCCTTTGAGCGCGGCGAGGAAGCGCATGATGATCGGAATGAAATACGGCGCATTCGGCCGACCTCGGTACGGCATCGGCGTCAGGAACGGCGAATCGGTCTCCACGAGCAGCAGGTCCAGCGGCGCGGCCACGGCCGCCTCACGCAACACGCCGGCGTTCTTGAACGTCAGGTTGCCGGCGAAGCTCATGACGTACCCCCGCTCGGCGCAGGCCCGCGCCATGCCGGCGTCGCCGGAGAAGCAGTGGAACACGACATGCTCGGGTGCGCCCTCCTCGGCGAGGATGCGCAGCACGTCGTCGTGTGCCTCCCGGTCGTGGATCATCAGCGCGGTCTGGGTGCGCTTGGCGATGTCGATATGTGCCCGAAAGGACTCCTGCTGCGCCGGCCAGTCCGCCGGCCCGGTGCGGTAGTAGTCCAGCCCCGTCTCCCCCACTGCCCGCACCTGCGGCAGCCCCGCCAGCCGCTCGATCTCGGCCAGGGCATCGGCGCCGGCGTGTGCCGGCGCCTCGTTGGGATGGATCGCTACGCCGGCGTGTACTCCGGAATGGGTCGCTGCGACGTCGGCACCCCAGCGCGAGGAGGCGACGTCGACGCCGATGGTCAGCAGGCGCACGACCCCAACTGCGGCAGCCGCGGCGATGGTGTGGGCGACCGGCGCGTCGATCAGGTCCAGGTGGCAGTGGCTGTCGAGGGCCGGCACACCCAGCGGCTCCGGCGCCGGCGGTGGTGTTTCGTCGCGCGGCGCAGCGTCGCGCCGCCGGCGGGGTGACTCAGGGACGGTCACCGTTGAACACCGCCATCCGGAGCAGGTCGCGGTAGGCGCCGCGGTGCCAGGAGTGCTCGCGGAAGCGGCCTTCGGCGACGAACCCGGCCTTCTCGTACGCCCGGACCGCGCGCGCGTCGTGCGCGAGCACCTCCAGGCACACCTTGTGCATCCGCAGGTACGAAAACGCGTAGTCCACCAGCAGCCGCACCGCGTCGGTGCCATAGCCCTGGCCCCAAAGGTCGCGGCGGATCGCGATGCCGAGATGGCAGTTCAGCGAGTAGTTGTCCATCGTGTGCAAGCCACAGTCACCGATGACCGCCCCGTCGGCCTCGATCGCGAAGCGGATCTGCCCGGGCTGAGGATTAGCCGCGCCGGCTGCGAAACGGGCCTCGAGCTCGGCGAGAGACTCAGGCACGGGGCTCCGGGCGCTGACCAGCGACCGGACCTCGATGTCGTTGTCGATCTCGTGCAGCGCCGGCAGATCCTCGCGCTCGATCGCCCGCAGGCGCACCCGGGCGCCGGTCAGCACGGGTCCTCCAGCCGGGCAAGCTCGGCGTCAACGATCGACGGGTCGAGCTTGGCGAACACCGGCGTCGGCGGGCTCAGCGGCGTGCCGGGGACGATCGGCACGGACTCCCAGCGGGCGCCGGTGTCGTAGTCGCCCATCAGCACCGAGTAGCCCGACGATCCGGCGGCGGTCTCCTCCGACACGTCATGCAGCTCGGGCAGGGCGGCCCACGTGCCGGTGCCACCCAGGGTTTCGTGCACCTGCTGCGCCGAATGCGGCAGGAACGGCGTGAGCAGCGTCTTGCAGTCGTCGACCGCCTGCAGTGCGACGTGCAGGACGGTCTGCATCCGGTCCGGGTCTTCAGTCTTGAGCTTCCACGGCGCCTGGTCCGACAGGTACTTGTTCGCCTCCGCGACGACGCGCATCGCCTCGGCGACCGCCTGCTTCTGCCGGGACCGGCCGAGCAATTCACCGACGGTCGCGAAGCCCTGCTTCGTGGTGTCCAGCAAGGCGATGTCGGCCGGCGCGAGTGTCCCGCGCAACGGGATCGCGCCGACGTTCTTCGCGGCCATCGACACCGTACGGTTCACCAGGTTGCCCCAGCCCGCGACGAGCTCGTCGTTGTTGCGGCGCAGGAACTCCTCCCAGGTGAAGTTGACGTCGGAGGTCTCTGGGCCGGCGGCGGCGAGGTAGTAGCGCAGCGCGTCGGCGTCGTAGCGGCTGAGGAAATCCTGGACCAGCACACCGACGCCGCGCGAGGCGGAGAACTTCCGCGCCTCGACCGTGAGGAACTCACTCGACACCACCTCGTTGGGCAGCGCCAGCGCCCCCAGCGGGCCCGCCTGGCCCCCGCGATCGCCGCCGCCGGAGTAGCCCATCAGCAGCGCCGGCCAGATCTCGGCGTGGAAGACGATGTTGTCCTTGCCCATGAAGTAATAGGACTCAGCCGATGCACCCTGCCACCACGGGCGCCAGGCGTCGGGGTCGCCGGTTCGCTGCGCCCACTCCACCGACGCCGAGAGGTAGCCGATCACGGCGTCGAACCACACGTAGAGCCGCTTGTCGGTGCGGTCGCGCCAGCCGTCGAGTGGTACCGGCACACCCCAGTCCAGGTCGCGAGTGATCGCCCGGGGCTTGAGGTCGTCAAGCAGGTTCATCGAAAAGCGCAGCACGTTGGGACGCCAGTTGCGCCGGGTCTGCAGCCAGGACCCCAGCGACTCGGCAAACGCAGGGAGGTCGAGGAAGTACTGCTCGGTCTCCACGAACGTCGGCGCCTCACCGTTGATCCGCGACCTGGGGTCGATCAGGTCCGTCGGGTCGAGCTGATTTCCGCAGTTGTCGCACTGGTCGCCGCGGGCCTCGCCGTAGCCGCAGATCGGACAGGTGCCCTCGATGTAGCGGTCGGGCAGCGTGCGGCCGGTCGACGGTGATATCGCTCCGAGCGTCGTCTTGGGAAAGACGTACCCGTTGCGCAGCAGGCCGAGGAACAGGTCCTGGACGACGGCGTAGTGGTTGCGGGTCGTCGTGCGGGTGAACAAGTCGTAGGACAGCCCGAGGGCGCGCAGGTCCTCGGCGATGACCCGGTTGTAGCGGTCGGCGAGCTCGCGCGGGCTGACCCCCTCGCGGTCGGCGGCGACCAGGATCGGCGTGCCGTGCTCGTCGGTGCCGCTGACCATCAGCACCCGGTTGCCGGCCATCCGCTGGTAGCGGCTGAAGACGTCCGAGGGCACGCCGAAGCCGGCCACGTGGCCGATGTGGCGTGGGCCGCTGGCGTACGGCCAGGCCACCGCGGTCAGGACGTGACGGGGGTCAGCCATGAAACCAACCCTAGTGAGCGGGGCGAGGGAGTTTCGCTTGCAGCACCGCGTCGTAGACCATCCGCTTGGCCACGCCGGCGTCCCGCGCGACGTCGGCGATCGCCTGCTTGCGCGGCTCGCCGGTGGCCTCACGCAGGGCTACCTCGGCGGCGAGCTCGTCGGGCGCGCCGGCGACGGGGGTGCCGGTCGCGCCGCTGACGACAAGCGTGATCTCCCCGCGTACGCCGTCAGCGGCCCAGGCGGCGAGCTCGCCGAGCGGGCCGCGCCGGACCTCCTCGTAGGTCTTGGTGAGCTCGCGGCAGACCGCCGCCAGCCGGTCGGAGCCAAAGGCCGCGGCCAGGTCAGCCAGCGATTCGGCCAGCCGGTGCGGCGCCTCGAAGAACACCATCGTGCGCCGCTCGGCGGCGAGTGCGTCGAAGGCCGACCGCCGGGCCGCCACACGCCGCGGCGGGAAGCCCTCGAAGCAGAAGCGGTCACTGGGCAGACCGGACACGGCTAGCGCGGTCGTCACGGCGGATGGCCCAGCCAGCGCGGTGACGCGGATGCCGGCGCCGGCCGCCGCCACCACCAGCCGGTAGCCCGGGTCGGACACCGTCGGCATGCCGGCGTCGGTGATGAGCAGGACGTCGGTGCCGTCGCGCAGCAGGCCCATCAACTCGGGCGTACGCGCGGTCTCGTTGCCTTCGAAGTAGGACAGCACCCGGCCGGTCACCGTCACGTCGAGGTCGCGCGCCAGCCGGTGCAGCCGGCGGGTGTCCTCGGCCGCCACGACCGGCGTCGCGGCAAGCGCCGCGAGCAGCCGGCCGGGGGCGTCGTCGGGCCGGCCGATCGGCACGCCGGCCAGGGTCAGCACGCCGGTCACCGGCGCGCCCGTACCTCGCGGCTCACGTTGCGCTCGACGATGAAAGAGAGGAACGGCACGGTGCCGGCGAGCAGGACCAGCACGGTCCGGGGCAGCGACCACCGACGCCGGATCGCCAGGTCGAGCGCGACCACGAGATAGACGAGGTACAGGAAGCCGTGCAGCGGCCCGACTACCGCCACGACGCCCGGTCGGTGGGCCAAGTGGTTCAGCGGGACGCCAATCAGCACCAGGACGAGCAGACCGATGCCGACGATCCAGGCCATAACGCGATAACGGACAAGCGCCGAGCTCAACGGGCCCCCCGCTGGTCTTGCTCGTTCAGCCAGGCCAGCCGGCGGTTGTACGCGGCGAGTTCCGGGTCGCTCTCGTCGTCTTCGGCTCGCGCCAGCACCGAGGCCTGCCGAGACGGCCGGTCCGGTGCGGACCCGGCGCGCGGCTCGTCGGCCGGCGCCGGCGGGTGCAGCTCCAGCCGCAGCGTCCGCCACCACCAGAAAACGGCAAAGGCAGCGAACAGCGGCCACTCGAAGGCGTAGCCGTAGCTGCGGGCGTTGCCCGCATCGGCCCGCGACCACTGCCACCGGCCGAGCAGGGCGAACGCTACGACCACGGCCATCAGCAGTGCGTGGCGAGCAAGCCACCGTCGCGACAGCAGCAACCGAAGCACATGCCGAGGCTACCGCCGCCTACCATCGGCCCGTGGCCGTCACATCGCTGCGGCCGACCGGCCCGGTCGCCGCACCTCGCGGCAGCCGGCTCGTCGCCGCCGTCCCCGATGACCGCTGGACCTCCTGGTTGTGGGCGTCCGCGGTTGCGGCCCTGGCCGGCGCCCTGCGCTTCGCCGGTCTCAGCCGCCCGGGCGACAAGCTCTTTGACGAGGTCTACTACGCCAAGGACGCGCACGACCTGCTGCGGCACGGCGTGGAGCTCAACGGCACGGAGAACGGCCCCGGCTTTATCGCCCATCCGCCGCTGGGGAAGTGGCTGATCGCTGCCGGCGAAGGGCTGTTCGGCTATACCCCCTTCGGCTGGCGGGTAGCGGCCGCGGTCATCGGGACGCTGTCGGTGCTGGTGTTGGTGCGCGTGGCGCGCCGGATGACCCGGTCGACGATGCTGGGTTGCGTCGCCGGCCTGCTGCTCTGCCTCGACGGGCTGCACTTCGTGCAGAGCCGGGTGGCGATGCTCGACATCTTCCTGATGTGGTGGGTCCTGGTCGCCTTCGCCTGCCTGCTCGTCGATCGCGACGCCGCCCGCGAACGACTCGCCGACGGCCGGGCGGCCGGCCTCCGCCCGTGGCGGCTGACGGCGGCCGTCTGCCTCGGCCTCGCTCTGGCGACCAAGTGGAGTGCCATCTGGTACGCCATCGCGTTCGGGCTGCTCGCTTTTGCCTGGGACTGCGGCGCCCGCCGGTCGGCTGGCAATCGGCACCCGGTGCGGGCGGCGGCAGGAGCGGGCGCGCTGTGGGGCGCCGGCTACCTCGCGATCATCGCAGCGGTCTATGCGGCATCATGGACCGGCTGGTTCGTGACCAGCGCCGGCTACGACCGTCACTACGGCGCCAACGCCGTCATCGGCTGGCTGCATTACCACCGGGAGATTCTGGCCTTCCACACCCACCTGACCGCGCATCACCAATACGCCTCGCTGCCCTGGTCGTGGCTGCTGCTGGGCCGCCCGGTGGCCTATTTCTACGACACACCGACCGGCTGCGGCGCCAAGGACTGCTCCCGAGAGGTGCTCGCCATCGGCAACCCGGCGCTGTGGTGGCCCTTCGCCGGCGCCCTGGTCGCGGTGACCTGGCGCTGGCTGGCCCGCCGCGACTGGCGGGGAGCGGCGGTACTGGCCGGCGTGGGGGCCGGGTTCCTGCCCTGGTTGCCCTACCCGCACCGCACGATGTTCCTGTTCTACGCCCTGCCGGCGCTGCCGTTCCTCGTCCTGGCCACCACGCTGGCACTGGCGATGGTGCTCGGCGACCGCACCGCCTCGTCGGACCGCCGGCTGGCCGGGGCGCTGGTCGTCGGCGCGTACGTCCTGTTCGTCGCCGCCTCGTTCCTCTTCTTCTACCCCGTACTGGCCGGGCACACGATGACCTATGTGCAGTGGCACCGACGGATGTGGCTACTGACCTGGATCTAGGTCTTCCGGCCCGCTCAGCCGGAAAGCCAGGCCTCCGGGACGGCGGTCAGCCGGCGGACGCGGGCCGGGAGCTTGCCGGTGGCGACGTCGGCGATCGAAACGTTGTCCAGGACGCTACGCAGGCTGGCCCGCGCGGCGACCCACACCTCGGGGAGGTGCTCGGCCGGTCCGCCGTAGCTGACGGTCTCGGGGCGGAGCCCGCGGACGTCGGCCAGCGGCCCGTCCAGGGCTCGCATGACGTCGGCGACGCTGATCTGCTCGGCCGGCCGCGCCAGCTTGTAGCCGCCACCCGGGCCGCGCCGGCTCACGACCAGGCCGGCGCGCCGGACGTCGGCCAGGATGCTCTCCAGGAACTTCGCCGGCAGGTGCTCCGCCTGAGCCATGGCCTCGCCGGTGAGGGCGTCACCGGGCGGGTGAGCGGCGAGCGCGAGCATCGCTCGCAGTCCGTACTCCGTACGGGCGGAGATGTGCACGCAGTCATCATGCCGCGAAAGAGTCGCGGGTAGCCCGTCGGTCACCTACAGTATCCATAGATCCCTACCGACTAGGTGGGGTGGGCGCGCCGAGGGGAGAACAGTGAACGTCACTTTGGCTCTTGTCAGCTTCTTCATCGGAATCGTCGTCGGCCTGACGGGCATGGGCGGCGGGGCGTTGATGACCCCCGTGCTGGTGCTGTTCTTCGGTGTTCAGCCGCTCGCAGCCGTCTCCAGTGACCTCGTGGCCTCGGCGATCATGAAACCGTTCGGCAGCTTCGTGCATCTGCGGCACGGCACCGTTCAGCTCGGGCTGGTGAAGTGGCTCTGCCTGGGATCGGTGCCCAGTGCGTTCTGCGGCGTCCTCGTCACTCGCTCGCTCGGCAGTGGCGACCGCCTGCAATCAGTGGTTAAGACGTCGCTGGGCATCGTCCTGGTGTTCGCGGCTACCGCACTGATCGTCAAGGCCTACCTGGCGATGACTCAACGGGTACGCCGCCGGGCCACCGGCCAGGCGGCCCCTGCTGCTGCGAGCTCCGGACGAGTGCAGGTGCGACCGCTGCCCACGGTCATTATCGGCGCCGTCGGCGGGTTGGTGGTCGGCATGACGTCGGTCGGCTCCGGCTCACTCATCATCATCGCGCTGATCCTGCTGTATCCGACCCTGCAGGCATCTCAGCTCGTCGGCACCGATCTGGTCCAGGCGGTTCCCCTGGTGCTCTCCGCTGCTTTCGGCCACATCCTTTTTGGCGACTTCAAGCTCGGCCTGACGACCTCGTTGCTCATCGGCTCGGTCCCCGGGGTACTGGTGGGAGCGACGCTGTCCTCTCGTGCGCCCGGCGGGCTCGTGCGGCGCGCCCTCGCCTTGGTTCTCCTCGCGTCCGGGCTGAAGCTGCTCGGCCTGAGCAACACCAACATGGGCATCGTCCTGGCGCTGGTCATCATCGCCGGCCCACCGCTATGGATGGCCGCCCGCAAGCGCAACGGCCTGCCGGCCCTGGCCCGAGCGGAGAGCCAGCAGCGGCAGTCGACGCCGGCGTGAACTGCGGGGTGGAGCTGAGGGGATTCGAACCCCTGACCCCCTCGATGCGAACGAGGTGCGCTACCGGACTGCGCCACAGCCCCCCAGTACGGCGCTCAGGTTAGCAGCCGCCAACCGCCGGCTCAGTCGTTGACCGCAAGACGGCGGGGAGCCTCGGCAGCCTGTTCCGGTTGCTGCCGCGCCGCGGGAACTACCGGCCCGACCTGCGCGGTGAGGTAGGTCGGCAGGGGCACCGGCACTGGCCGCCAGGAACCGTCGGACTGCCGTTCAATGGTCACCGAGTTGTCCGGGACCGCGCCGGCGATCGGCGGCGGCGGCAGCGCACGCGCGTAGCCGGCTGGGGCGGGGCGCGCCCCCTGCGCCGGGACCACGGCGCGGCGGGTGCCGGCGCGAACCACCCGACGCACCTGCCACAGGTAGCCGCCGAGCAGCACGTCGCACCCGAGCTGCGCCGCCCACAGCACCGGCGAGGCGCCAGCCGCCAGCACCCCGGTGCCCAGCGCGAGACCGGCCAGGACGGCAACCACCCGGCGGCGGCGCACCGGGGCTCCAGCCCGGGCCGGCACCGTAGCCGGCGTGAGGTACGCGCCGGCACCGTTGGCAACGACGAGCGGGAAGCGCTGCGCGCGGGGGGGAACCACGACGTAGCGGCTGTCGCCGGCGGGACCGGTACGGCGGGACAGCACGCGCATCGCGGTGGCGAACCGATCGACCGAATGGGCCTCGCCGGCGGCCTCGTGCCGACGCAACAGCAGAGGAACCAGCACCAGACCCCAGGCGACGACAATCAGGATGAGGATTAGCGAGCTCACAACGGAACGTTATGTCGGGGCCGGACGCCGGCCGGGGACCTCAGCCGGTGTGTCGCGAGGACAGCCAGCGGTTGAGCAGCCCCATCGGCACGTCCTCGACGGTGAGGGCGTAGGCGATGTGGTCGCGCCAGGCACCGTCGATGAACAGCAGCCGAGCATGGAAGCCCTCCTCGCGGAAACCCAGCTTCTCCACGACCCGCCGGCTAGCTGCGTTCTCCGGCCTGATGTTGACCTCCAGCCGGTGCAGGTGCGCGGGGCCGAAGCAGTGGTCGAGGCCCAGGGCTAGGGCGGTCGGCATGATCCCCCGGCCGGCGAGAGCTCCGTCCACCCAGTACCCGGCGTTGGCGGACTGGGCCGCACCGCGAACGACGGTGGCGATCGTCAGCTGGCCGGCCAGTCGGCCCTCATAGGTGATGACGAACGGGAGCGTCTGACCGGCCCGGGCCTGCCGGCGCAGCGTCCGCAGGCCGGCGCGAAAGGCTGCCGTGCTGTTGAGATCACGCCACCTGCCGGTCGACGAGGGCTCCCAGGGCCGCAGCCATCGCTCGTTGGCCAGGCGGACATCGCGCCAGGGCCGGGCGTCCGACATCTGCATCGGTCGCAGGCCCACCGGCCCGTACGCCGCCTCACCGGGCCACCCGGGATGGGCCACGCCGGCTACCGGCCGGCGCCGGTCAGGGGCAGAACCTCGACCATTGCGCCGGCCTCGACCTCCGTGGTCACCTCGTCGATGACGATGAGGGCGTTGGCGCCGGCGAGCCCGGCAAGCAGGTGCGACCCGGTGCCCCCGTGCGGCCGAACCACCCGCTCGCCGTCGGCAACGCTGAGCCGGCCCCGGCGGTACTGCCGTTTGCCGGCGGGCGCGGTCAGCGGCTCGAGCAGCCGGGCCGACTCGGGTGCCGCCTGCGTCGGGGCGAAGCCGGCCATCCGCCACAGCGCCGGCCGGATGAACACCTCGAAGGCGACCATGGCGCTGACCGGGTTTCCGGGAAGGCAGAAGATCGGGGTGGCGTCCGGGCCGATGGTGCCGAAGCCCTGGGGCATCCCGGGCTGCATCGCCACCCGCTCGAAACGCACCGTGCCCAGCCGGCTCAGCGCCTTTTTCACCACGTCGCGCTCACCGACGCTCACCCCGCCGCTGGTGATGAGCAGGTCCGCGCGGATGAGGTGGTCGTCAAGCACTGCGGACAGCCGGTCGACATCGTCGGGTGCAATGCCGGCGCGGTAGCCGTGGCCGCCCGCCTCGGTCACCAGGGCGGTGAGCGCGTAGCCGTTGGAGTCATAGATCTGCCCCGGCCGGGGCGGCTGCCCCGGCTCGACCACCTCGTCGCCGGTGGAGAGCACGACGACTCTCGGCTTGGGGTGCACGACCGCGTGGTCACGCCCGACGGCCGCCAGCAGCGCCAGCTGGGTGGCATGCACGACCCCGCCGCGGCGCGCCACCACGTCACCCGCCCGCAGGTCGTCCCCGGCCGTGCGCACGTGCTCACCGGCGCGGACCGGCCGGCTGATCCGTACGCTGGCCAGCCCGCCGTCTGTCCACTCGACGGGGACGACGGCATCGGCGCCCGCGGGCAGTGGCGCGCCGGTCATGATGCGCAGGCTGGAGCCGGGGCTGACGGCCAGCGACTGCCACGAGCCGGCCATCACGTCGCCCACCACGGCGAGTGCCGCCGGCTGCTTCTCGGTCGCGGCGGCAACGTCGGCG
>JAABUK010013290.1_pt1 | contig 10298 bp, 7 predicted proteins | sample 5559141 | NCBI WGS metagenome assembly JAABUK01 (sample SAMN10711869, study PRJNA513367) | rock metagenome | isolation source: Antarctica rocks | place: Antarctica: Victoria Land, Pudding Butte nord | collected 2016-01-03 | reverse complement strand
CAGTTGGCCATCCATAGCCAACAGGACTTACCTAAAACGACTCGAAGGGGAAAGAGGTAGCCTTACTTTCACCACGAGAGAGAACGACGGGTGACGGGTTCGGCGAAGCCTTACCCAGACGAGGGGGTCCAGAAGCCCGTGAGCAAGCTCCAGGGATTTGTCGAGAAATATGGCCCCGCCGCCGGCCCCAGGCTGTATCACGCCCTCCAGAGCCGGGCGGCCTACATCGGGGCCAATGCCCGACGCCGGAAGGCCATCGCCGGCCTCACCGGCGAGCCGATCCGCCCGGCCCGATCGGCCGTGCGGGCCGAGGTCCGGCAACTCCCCCTCCTGCCCGAGGCCGGGGCCGGGCCCGACGCCGAGCCCGGTCGACCCGCCGCGATCGGCGGGGCGGCGTTGCCGGTTCTTTACGCGACCGATCCGCCCGGTTAATCTGGAACGGGTCGGTCGTCACCTTCTCCCTCGATCGCCGCGCCGTCGCCCGGTCCCGTCACCATCCCCGGCCGCCGGCGCGGGCCCGCGGCCCTTCGGTCGAAAGGACATCAACCATGGCCCAAGCCGTCGTCGACCCCGCCGAGCTCCGCCGATTCGCCCAGAACCTCCGCCACTTCAACACCGAGCTCCAGAACAAGATGGCCGTCATCCACGGCCAGCTCTCCGGCCTGAGCCAGACCTGGCGCGACAAGGAGCAGGAGAAGTTCACCGAGGAATTCGAGGCGACCCTGATCGTCATCAACCGGTTCATCGAGGCCAGCAGCCAGTACGTCCCGTTCCTGATGCGGAAGGCCGAGCGGGTCGAGGAATACCTCCAGCAGCGCTGAGCCGGGCCGTCGCCGATCCCGATCGATCCGAACCCCTGTCGCCGAGCCGAGCGAGGAGGCCCCGATGGCCGATGTTGCCAAGGTCACGTCGATCGACGCCATCCGCGAGTTCCGCGAGGCCCTCGGGAACTTCATCGAGGACGCGCGGAACGCCCTGACCTCCGTTGAGATGGAGAATCGCCGGGTCAACGAGTGGGTCAAGAACACCCAGCGGCTCTACTGGCTCAACGAGGTCAAGCGCCGTCGCGAGAAGATGAACGAGATCCGGGGCGAGCTCCACCGCAAGAAGCTCTCCGGCGGCAACGAGACCGAGGCCAAGGAGGCGGTCCGGATCGCCACCGCCCGGCTCCGCGAGGCGGAGGAGAAGGTCGAGATCGTCAAGAAGGCCGCCCCGGTCCTCCAGCACGCCATCGACGAATACCTGGGGATGGCCCGGCCGCTGGGCGACATGCTCACCGGCGACCTGGAGAATGCCCTGTCCATGCTCCAGCGGATGGCCGACGCCCTCGACGCCTACATCCAGACCAGCGCCCCGGCCGGGAGCTGACACCGAAGGAGGTCCCGTCGATGAGCAAAGAAGGCTCGACCAAGATGACCTACGCCATCAAGAACCTCCGCAAGCACTGGGAGCTGGCCCGGGTCCACTGGCAGGACCAGAATGCCCAGGATTTCGAGGCCAAGCACCTGTTCCCCCTCGAGACCCGGTGCAACGCCGTGATCCGGGGCATGGACAAGCTCGCCGAGGTGACCGCCAAGGTGAAGCGCGACTGCGGCTCCGAGAACCGATGAGCCGGACCGGGCCCGATCCGATCGCCGGACCATCGATGATGGGGCGGTCGGGCCGGGCCAGCAGAGCAGCCCGACCTCGAATCCGCCAGGAACCCGTGTTGGACCTCATCCGATGCCCGGACCGTCGCTGATCCAGCGTCAAGTCGACGCCCTCAAGGACATGGCCCGCCTGGCCGCGGAACGCGCGGGGCGCGAGACCCGGACCGAGGTGGACTTCGCCAAGGACAAGGCGGCCGCCGAGCGCCAGTACCAGTCCGCGCGGCAGGGGATCGTCAAGCGGCGAGACCTGCGCCTCGAGGCCATCGAGGGCGAGATCGGGGCGACCCGGGAGGCGCTCGACAAGGCATATCGCGCGGCCGTCGAGGCCGTCAAGGTCGAGCGCGACCAGAAGGTCGCGCACGCCAAGAAGCGTTATCTCGTCGAGAGCGAGGCGGCCAATACCCAGCTCGAAGAGGCCGGCTGGGAGACCGGCGCCGTCTTCGAGGCCAACGTGGAGAAGATCAACAAGAAGCACGAGCAGGTCAAGCGCCGGCTGGAGGAGTCGCTGGCGGCGCTGGACGAAGTCAAGGCCGTCGCCGCGACGTTCGTCGAAGGGCACAAGCGGTACATCATCCTGGAGGGCGACCACCCCGAGCCCGCCCTCGGGCCGACCGAGGACCCGATCCCCAAGCTCGACGAGGCGACGCACCGGATCACCGACAATTACCTGATCGCTTCCAAGCTGAAGATCCTCCCGATCGTGAAGCTGGATTTCTTCATCTTTCTATGCGTGGTCCTGTTCCTGATCGTGACCGTGGCCGTCGGCCTGGTCTCCAAGAACTGGATGATCGCCCTGGGCGCCGGGGCGGCGGCCGCGGTCGGCCTCGGCTTCGTCGCCCGCCAGTCGATCAACGCCGCGGCCCGGAAGCACCTGACCCGGGCCGCCGCGCCGATGGCCCTGGCCCTGGCCGACGCCGAGAATCTGGCCGAGAAGTCGACCGTCTGGGTCGACGAGAACGCCAAACGGCTCCGGGCCGAGGTCGAGCGCCGCCGCGATGTCCAGACCAAGAAGGCCGCCGACCTCCACGCCAAACTCATGCCCGAGCTGGAGCAGCGTCGCGACACCGACGTCAAGAACGCCGAGGAGCGCTATCCCAAGGCACTGGCCGAGGCGGCCCGGAAGTACGAGGCCGACCTGTCCGCCGCCGAGGACCGTTACAAGAAGGAGCTCGCCGCCGCCAGGGCCGAGGGCGAGCGCGACCTCCAGGAGCTCGACGCCCGATACTTCGCCGAGGTCGAGGCCCGCCAGAACGCCTACGAGGCCGCCTGGCAGAAGCTGATCGACGACTGGCGGGACGGGGTCGGCCGGGTCCGATCCGAGCTGGACGCCGTCGGCTCCGAGAGCGACCGGATGTTCCTGCCGTGGCACGACGCCGGATGGGAGCCGTGGACGCCCCCCCAGGACTCGCCGCCCGTCCTCCGATTCGGCGAGGTCCGCGTGCCGATGGGGCAGATCCCCCAGGGGATCCCCGCCGACCCCCGGCTCAAGCAGTTGACCCCGGACGAGTTCCGCCTCCCGGCGTTCCTCCAGTTCCCCGAGAAGGTCTCGCTCCTGATCAAGGCCCACGACGACGGCCGGGCCCCGGCCGTCCAGGCGATCCAGGCGGCCATGATCCGGTTCCTCACCGCCATCCCCCCCGGCAAGGTCCGGTTCACGATCGTCGACCCCGTCGGCCTGGGCCAGAACTTCTCGACCTTCATGAACCTGAAGGAAGCCGACGAGCTGATGGTCACCAGCCGGATCTGGACCGAGCAGGCCCAGATCGAGCACCGACTCCTCGACCTCACCGAGCACATGGAGAACGTCATCCAGACGTATCTCCGCAACGAATACGCCTCGATCGAGGAATACAACGTGATGGCCGGCGAGGTCGCCGAGCCCTACCGGATCCTGGTCGTCGCCAACTACCCGGCCAACTTCTCCGACATCGCCCAGCGCCGCCTGGTGAGCATCGCCCAGAGCGGCCCCCGCTGCGGCGTCTATGTGCTCGTCAGCGTCGACACCAAGCTGGCCAACGCGACCAACCAGCTCGCCAAGGACCTCGAACCGAACGCCGTCAACATCTCGTACAAGGACGGGCGGTTCCTCTGGAAGGACAGCCCGCTGGAGCAATACCCGCTCCGGCTCGACGTCCCGCCCGATGATGCCGAGTTCAACCGGATCGTCAAGCTCGCCGGCGAGTCCGCCAAGCAGGCCAAGCGGGTGGAAGTCCCCTTCGAGGTCATCGCCCCCGCCCCCGACAAGTACTGGACCTGGGACAGCCGGTCGATCGTCGACGTCCCGATGGGCCGCGCCGGGGCCACCAAGTTCCAGAGCCTCAAGCTGGGCAAGGGGACCTCGCAGCACGTCCTGATCGCCGGCAAGACCGGCTCGGGCAAGTCGACCCTCCTGCACGCGATGATCACCAACGCGGCGCTGATGTACAGCCCGAAGGAGCTGGAACTCTACCTGATCGACTTCAAGAAGGGCGTCGAGTTCAAGACCTACGCCACCTACAGCCTGCCCCACGCCCGGGTGATCGCCGTCGAGTCGGAGCGCGAGTTCGGCCTGAGCGTCCTCCAGCGGCTCGACGTCGAGCTCAAGAAACGCGGCGACATGTACCGCGACGCCGGCGCCCAGGACGTGGCGAGCTATCGCCGGATCACCGGCAATTTCCTCCCCCGGATCCTGCTCCTGGTCGACGAGTTCCAGGAGTTCTTCATCGAGGACGACAAGCTCTCGCAGGAGTCGTCGCTGCTGCTGGACCGCCTGGTCCGCCAGGGGCGGGCCTTCGGCGTCCACGTCACGCTCGGCTCGCAGACCCTGGGCGGCGCCTATTCGCTGGCCCGGACCACGATCGCCCAGATGGCCATCCGGATCGCGCTCCAGTGCTCCGAGGCCGACTCCCACCTGATCCTCTCCGAGGACAACGCGGCGGCCCGGCTCCTGACCCGACCCGGCGAGGCGATCTACAACGACGCCAACGGGATGATCGAGGGGAACCACATATTCCAGGTGGTCTGGCTGACCGACACCCGCCGCGAGGAGTATCTCAAGGACCTCAAGCGGATGGCCGAGGAGCGCGGGCTGATGCCCGACACCCCGCAGCTCGTCTTCGAGGGGAACCTGCCGGCCGTCGTCGAACGGAACCCGCTCCTGGCCGAGGCCCTGGCCGCGCCGACCTGGGCCGAGGACGTCCGATCGGCCCAGGCCTGGCTCGGCGACGCGATCGCGATCAAGGACCCGACCTCGGTCCTGTTCCGCCGCCAGAGCGGGACCAACGTCCTCCTGATCGGCCAGCAGGACGAGTCGGCGCTGGGGATCCTGACCACGGCCCTGGTCAGCCTGGCCGCCCAGCACGCCGACCCCGGGACCGGCAACCCCGCCAACGGGGCCCGCTTCTACGTCCTCGACGGCTCGGCGCCCGACTCGCCCAACCTGGGCGTCCTGGCCAAACTGGCTGACGTCATCCCCCACCCCTTCCAGACGGCCGGCGCCCGCGACTTCGCCCCCTTGATGACCGAGGTCGCCGACGAGCTGGCCCGCCGGCAGGCCGACGAGCACGGGGAATACCCGTCGATCTTCCTCACGATCTTCGACCTCGGCCGGTTCCGCGACCTCCGGAAGTCCGACGATGACTTCGGCTTCTCGTCGTCGAAGTTCGGCGAGGAGGAGAAGCCCAGCCCCTCCAAGCAGCTCGCCACCGTCCTCCGCGAGGGCCCGAACTTCGGGATCCACACCCTCGCCTGGTGCGACACCGTCGGCAACCTGAACCGGACCTTCGAGCGGTCCACCGCCGGCGAGTTCGAGCTCCGGATCCTGTTCCAGATGAGCATCAACGATTCCAGCTCGCTGATCGACTCCCCCGCCGCCGGCCGGCTCGGCGAGAACCGCGGCCTCTATTTCAACGAGGAGCAGGGCAAGACCGAGAAGTTCCGCCCCTACGGTCTGCCCGACCCCGCCTGGCTCGACACGGTCCGCCGCCAGCTCGCCGCCAAGGCCAAGCCCGCCGGCTACAACGAAGGTGGCGTCCCCGCGCCCGCCCCGAGCGACCCGGGCCACGACGGCGGGGCCGCCCCCGAGGACGGCCGGTCCCAGGACGAGGCCAACGGCCGCGACGACAGCAACGGTCACGGCGATACCCAGGTCTTCGACCCGGCCGAGGACACCGCCTCGGGCTGACGTGCCGGCCGGGCCCGCCCCTCACGGGAGGTCCGGGGGCATTGGGTTTCGCCGACAATCCGCAATCCTCGTGGGACAGGGCTTACCCTGCCGATCGGGTTGAACGGCAGGGCAATCCCTGCCCTGCCGGATCGGTTGAGAAATCGAGATGGCAAGGCGAGCCGATCAGACCGACTCGCCAGCCAGCCATCCGGTGCTCCAGGCGGCCTGGAAATTGTAGCCGCCGATGAGCCCGTCGAGGTCGAGGACCTCCCCGGCGAAGTGGAGGCCGGGCCGGAGTCGACTCTCCAGGGTCTTCGGGTCGACCTCATCGAGGGCGACGCCGCCGCTGGTGACCTCAGCCTTGGCGAATCCGAGCGTCCCGGCGACGGGGAGCCTCAGCCCCTTGATCCCTGCTACCAGCCTCCTCCGCTCGTCGCGCGAGAGGTCCGGGCCCATCCGATCGGCGGGCAGGTTGCAGGCGACCATCACCGCCTCGGCCAGCCGGCGGGGGAGGCAATCGGGCATCATCCCCGCCACGGCCCTCCGCCCGACCCGGCCGGCGGCCTGGAAATGGCGATCGAGGTCCTCCGCCCGGGAGTCGGGGGCCAGGTCGAGCGCCAGGTCGAGCCGGCCGGGGCCGTCGTGGCGGGCGACGGCCCGGCTGACGTCGAGGATCGCCGGGCCGGTCAGCCCGAAATGGGCGAACAGCATCGCCTCGCGCCGCTCCAGGAGCGCCGGGCCCCCATCCGACCGGATGCTCGCCGCCACGTCGGGGACGGTCAGGCCCTTCAGGGTGGGGACCCAGGCGGCGTCGACCCGAAGCGGGACCAGCGCCGGCCGGGGCTCGACGATCGAATGCCCGAATTTCCGGGCGATCGCGTAGCCGTCGCCCGACGTCCCGCAGCCGGGATATGACCGGCCACCGACGGCCAGGATCACCCGATTCGCCCGCACGGTCGCGTCCGGCACCTGGATCTCGAACCCCTCGGCAGTCGCGGAGACGTCCAGAGATGGTGTGTTCGTCCTGAGGAAGGCCCCTGAGCGTCCCAGACGACGGACGAGGGCGTCCAGGACGTCCGCGGCCCGGTCAGTCGAGGGGAAGACCTTGCCGTTGCCCTCGATCTTGGTCGCGACCCCTTCGGCCTCGAACAGCTCCACGGTCCGCTTGACCCCCAGCGACCGGAGCGACGGGGCGAGGAACTTGCCCCCGGCCCCGAACGCCTGCTGGATGCTCCGGGCCCCCTGCGCCTGCCGGGGGTCATAGGCCGGGTCGATCGGGCCGGAGACGACCCGGAGGTCGCGCAGGCCCCGGGCGTTGGTCAGGTTGCACCGGGTCCCGCCGGACATCAGGATCTTGACGCCGGGGCGCCGGTTCTTCTCCAGAAGGAGGACCGAGAGCCCGCGCTCGGCCGCCCGGATCGCCGCGCAGAGGCCCGCGGCGCCCGCCCCCAGGATGGCAACGTTGTAAATCCGAGTTTCCTGGTCCATAGGCGGGAGGCACCCGGGCCCCGGTCGGCGGAAATTCGCGACCCCCAGCATACCACCCCGGGTCCCGTCGACGGCACCGGCGGGCGCCGGAACCCCGTCGATCCCCGGCCGCCGGCCCGATATGATCGAGGGCATCCCTCCGCCCCCGATCGCGATCGGCCCGGCCTCCCCGAGACCCGAGGTGTTTCCCATGCCTTCGATCCGCTCCCGAGCGGCGCTCGCCGCGACCCTCGCCTTCGTCGGCCTCGCCGGGACGGCCCCGGCCGCCCTCGGCCAGGCCGGGACCGCGACCAAAAAGGCCGCGCCCGCACCGCCCGCGACGCCCGGCGGCAAGATCAAGGGGCCGAAGGGGTTCCAGGTCGACCTGATCTACTCGGTCCCGCGCGAGTCGCAGGGGTCGTGGGTCAACCTGGCGGTGGACCCCAGGGGCCGCCTGATCGCCTCCGACCAGTACGGCAAGCTCTACCGGGTGACGACCCCGCCGGCGGCCGGGCCGGCGGCCGAGGTCAAGGTCGAGCCGATCCCGGTCGAGCTCGGCGAGGCCCAGGGGCTGCTCTGGGCGTTCGACAGCCTCTACGTCGTGGTCAACGCGACCGGCAAGGGCCGGAGCGGGCTCTATCGGGTCCGCGACACCGACGGCGACGACGTGCTCGACAAGGTCGACCAGCTCCTGAAGCTGGAGGGGAACTCCGAGCACGGCCCGCATGCCGTGGTCCTCGGCCCCGACGGCAAGTCGCTTTATGTGATCGCCGGCAACGCGACCCGGCTGCCGGAGCTGGCCGGGTCGCTGGTGCCCAGGGTCTGGGGCGAGGACAACCTCCTGCCCCGGATGCCCGACGGCCGCGGCTTCATGGCCGACGAGAAGGCGCCCGGCGGCTACATCGTCCGGGTCGACCCCGAGGGGAAGGGCTGCACCCTGGTGTCGATGGGCTACCGGAACGCCTTCGACATGGCCTTCAATCGCGCGGGCGACCTGTTCACGTACGACTCCGACATGGAGTGGGACGTGAACACGCCCTGGTATCGCCCGACCCGGGTCTGTCTCTCGGCCCCCGGTTCCGATTTCGGCTACCGGGGCGGCTCGGGCAAGTGGCCGGCCTATTACCCGGACAGTCTCCCCCCGGTGGTCAACATCGGGCCCGGGTCGCCCACGGGCGTCGCCTTCGGCTACGGGGCGAAGTTCCCGGCCCGGTATCAGGACGCCCTGTTCCTCTGCGATTGGAGCTACGGCAAGCTCTATGCCCTGCACCTCAAGCCCGAAGGCTCGGCGTATACCGCGGACATCGAGGAATTCCTCTCCGGGACCCCCCTGCCGCTGACCGACCTGGTGATCAACCCGAAGGACGGCGCCCTCTACTTCGCCATCGGCGGCCGGAAGACGACCTCGGGCCTCTACCGGGTCACCTACGCGGGGGGGGAGTCCACCGCCCCCGCCGAGGCCAGGCCTCCCCTGGACGAGCGCCTGGCCCTCCGGCGTCGAATCGAAGCGTCCGCCGGCGTCAAGGACCCGGGGATCGTCGACGTCGCCTGGGCCTGCCTCGCGAATGACGACCGCTTCATCCGGTCGGCCGCCAGGGTGGCGCTCGAATTCCAGGACCCCGCCGCGTGGCGCGAGAGGGCCCTGGCCGAGGCCGACCCCGGCACCGCGATCGGGGCACTGCTCGCCCTGGTCCGCGTGGGCGCCTCCGACCCGGCCCACCGCGGCCCGGCCGACCCGGCCCCCGACCGGGCCCTGGGACTGCGGGTCCTCGAATCGCTCGGGCGGATCGACTGGGAGAAGCTCACCTACGCCCGGAAGCTCGACCTGATCCGCGTCTACGGGGTCCTGTTCCACCGCTTCGGCCCGCCCGACGACGCGACCGCCGCCCGGCTCGCCGCGCTCTTCCTCGGGCGGATCCCGAAGCAGGGACGCGAGCTGACCATCGAGCTGTGCAACCTGCTGGTCTACCTCAGGTCGCCAGAAGTCGCCCCGAGGATGATCGCCCTGATGGAGGGCGCCTCGACCCAGGAGGAGCAGATCGACTACGCCCGCTCCCTCCGATTGCTCCGGGCCGGCTGGACCCCGGGGCTTCGCCGGGCCTATTTCTCGTGGTTCGCCCGCGCGGCCGATTTCCGGGGCGGGGCGAGCCTCCAGGGGTTTCTCACCATCATCCGGAACGATGCCATCGCCTCGCTGTCCGCGTCCGAGAAGGCCGAATTGAAGCCGATCCTGGACGCCCCCCCGGCGGCGAGGTCGGCCGCCGCCCCCGCCGCCCCGGCGCGGCGATTCGTCAAGGCCTATACCGTCGAGGAGCTGGTCCCGGTCGTCGACGAGGGGCTGAAGCACCGGCGCGACTTCGACCGGGGCCGGACGCTGTTCGCCGCCGGGTCGTGCTTCGCCTGCCACCGATACGACAACGAGGGCGGATCGACGGGGCCCGACCTGACCGGCGTCTCCGGCCGGTTCAGCACCCGCGACCTCCTCGAATCGATCATCCTGCCCAGCAAGGTCATCAGCGACCAGTACGGCGCCGTGACCATCGCCACGTCCGACGGCAAGGTCGTCACCGGCCGGATCATGAACCTCAACAACGACACGATCATGCTGAATACGAACATGCTCGACCCGTCCGCCCAGGTGACCATCGACGCCCGGAGGATCGAGGAGACTCGCCCCTCGCCGACGTCGATGATGCCCGAGGGGCTGCTCTCGACGCTCGACCCCGAGGAGGTCGTCGACCTGGTCGCGTACCTCCTGTCGCGGGGCGACCGCGGGGCGAAGCTATTCCGCTGATCCCGGTCGGAAACCCGGTTAATTTCCCGGCCTAAAGGCGGAATGTAATCCAGGGGGGGAGTGACCGACAGGCCGGGCCTCCCCCATTCCGGCGGCACCTGATCCGCCGGGGGAGGCGGCTCTGTCTCACGCAGTATCTTTCTGACCTGACAGTTCTTGCGTCAGTTGCTCCGGGTCGGTCTGGAGCAACTCCCAGAAGTCGAAGCTTCGTAGCGGAAGGCCCAGGTGCTTGTACGGACAACTG
>JAABUK010013289.1_pt1 | contig 10299 bp, 7 predicted proteins | sample 5559141 | NCBI WGS metagenome assembly JAABUK01 (sample SAMN10711869, study PRJNA513367) | rock metagenome | isolation source: Antarctica rocks | place: Antarctica: Victoria Land, Pudding Butte nord | collected 2016-01-03 | reverse complement strand
GAGCCGTCGATCGCCAACACGATCGAGATGCTCAAGGGTGTCCGCGACCTCTACGAGGCGCACCACCGAGTGACCATCACCGACGAGGCCCTGGTGGCCGCGGCGACGATGGCCGCCCGGTACATCTCCGACCGGTTCCTACCCGACAAGGCGATCGACCTCATCGACGAAGCCGGCTCACGCCTGCGCATCCGTCGTATGACCGCGCCGCCCGACCTTCGCGACTTCGATCGCAAGATCGACGAGGTGCGCCGCGACAAGGAAGCGGCCATCGATGCCCAGGACTACGAGCGGGCCGCCAAACGTCGCGACGAGGAGAAGAAGCTCACCGTCGCGAAGGGCGAGCGCGAGCAGCAGTGGAAGTCCGGTGACCTCGACGTCGTCGCCGAGGTGGACGAAGAGCTGATCGCTGAAGTGCTGTCGATCTCCACGGGGATCCCAGTGCTCAAGCTGACCGAGGAAGAGAGCGGCCGGCTGCTGCACATGGAGGACGAGCTGCACAAGCGTGTCATCGGCCAGGACGAGGCCATCAAGGCACTCGCCCGGGCGATCCGGCGTACGCGTGCGGGTCTGAAGGACCCGAAGCGTCCCGGCGGCTCGTTCATCTTCGCCGGCCCCACCGGTACGGGTAAGACCTACCTGTCGAAGGCGCTCGCCGAGTTCCTGTTCGGTGAGGCCGACTCGCTGATCCAGCTCGACATGTCGGAGTACTCCGAGAAGCACACGGTCTCGCGGCTGTTCGGTTCGCCGCCCGGGTACGTGGGTTACGAAGAGGGTGGCCAGCTCACCGAGAAGGTGCGCCGCAAGCCGTTCTCCGTCGTCTTGTTCGACGAGGTGGAGAAGGCCCACCCGGACATCTTCAACTCGCTCCTGCAGATCCTCGAGGAAGGTCGCCTCACCGACTCCCAAGGCCGGGTCGTCGACTTCAAGAACACCGTCGTCATCATGACCACCAACCTCGGTAGCCGTGACATCGCCAAGGGCGGTGGGGTCGGGTTCGCGAACAACAATGACCTCAGCAGCTCCTACGACCGGATGAAGGCGAAGGTGTCGGACGAGCTCAAGCAGCACTTCCGGCCCGAGTTCCTCAACCGCGTCGACGAGATCATCGTGTTCCCGCCGCCCACTCAGGACGAGATCCTGCAGATGGTCGACCTGATGATCCACGACGTCGAGGTCCGGCTGCTCGACAAGGACATGGCGCTCGAGCTCACGCCCGCCGCCAAGTACCTGCTCTCGCGTCGCGGCTTCGACCCCGTGCTCGGTGCGCGCCCGTTGCGGCGCACCGTCCAGCGTGAGATCGAGGACACGATGGCCGAGAAGATCCTCTTCGGCGAGTTGCGTGCCGGCCAGATCGTTCTGGTCGACGCGACCGGCGAGGGTCCCGACGCCGAGTTCACCTTCGCGGGAACGTCGAAGGGCGAGTTGCCCGATCTGCCGCCGCTGCCCCCGGTCGAGCCCGTCGAGGCATGATCGTCAGGTAGCACAGCAAGCTCAGGACGACATGGAACCGCCGGTCCGGGAGAGATCCCGGCCGGCGGTTTCGTGTGTCTGGGCTCTCAGGCTGCTGGTACATCCGGTAGCTGCGCCAGCGCGGGTAGCCGAGTGATTCCTCGAAGCTCGCGCGGGTGGTCCAGCTGGCAGATCCGGTTGCCGGACCGCGCTCGCCATCAGCGCCGACCCGATTCCAGTTCGCGCGTGATCCGGTGAGACGACGAACTCGATGGCATCGGCGGGATCGAACGCTTCGAGCCCGAACGGCTGATCGTCCGAGCCGACGGTGACCGTAACGTCGGTCGAGCGGCGCAGCCTGCCGGGGAAGCTATCCCCGGACCAGGCGTCATCGAGGTACGCCGCGGCCACCGTGCGGATCAGCGTCGGAGCCTGCTGGGTGAACGCATCCGCTGCAGGCACCAGCTGACGGGCCAGGCCGCTCGCCGCCGCATTGCCCAGGTCGGTGATCGGATACTGCTGCCGACCGGCCGCCGTCGTTGCGACCACGCTCGTTAGTCCCATCCGGCGCTGGAAGAGCGACTGCCGCATCGTCACACCGATCACGCCGTCGGCGTCGAGGACGCAGCGCCGACGGATGAGCGATCCGTACCGGGTGATCAGCCACCGTCGGCCGTCCGATTCCATCAGCACCGCGTGCCCGAGGCTTCGGACGCGATCACCGGCCACCGCCACGGCGGCCGGCAGGACCAGGAGCGGAACGACGGCGATCCAGCCCGGCAGCGACCCGGCCCAGATGGCGAGTGCGGCGACGACGACGACCGCCGGCACGAGCACTCGTACGAAGCGACGGCGACGGGCGGCGGGTCCTCGGGGCACGAGGCCGGCGGTGCTCGGGAGCGTTGTTCCGAGCACAGCCGACTCGACCTCGATCGCCGTTGACAGCGGGGCCGGCGGTACCAGCAGCGTGCCGCCGCGCTCGGACCCGCGGCCGACCCGCAGGCCGGTGGCGATGGCGAGGCACCGCGCCCCACCGGTGAGCCGCAAGACGATCGGCTCGGACCGTTCCAGTCCGCGAATGCGCCGCTCCTCGATGCTCGTCGCCCGCGTCGTCAGGAGTCCCCTGGCGACGTGTAGGGAGCCACCCGAGTGCCGAGTGAGCCGGAAGCCCCAGAACGCGATCACGTATCCCGCGACGGACAGCACAGCCACGATGCCGGCGACCGCCAGTCCGGTCTCTACGACGTCGAGCCACAGTGCGGTGCGGCCCATGTGGTCGAGAACCGAGCGCACCGCACTGATGCGGTCGGGGTGCAGATGCGCCTCACCGGTGATGCGCCAGCCGAGGCCGACGAGGAACAGCGCAGTCACCGCACCGGACAGTGTGGCCGGTGCGTAACGGATCCAGCTCGGCTGGAACCGGACCAGCTCGTCCTCCACGATCGGGAGCTCGCGATCAGGCTGTGCAGCCTCCGCTCGGCCGCCCGTGCCGGCGGCGCCCGCCGTGTCCGGTGCGGCGACCCGAGACCGATGCAGCAGGTCGGCACGCAGGCTCGTGGCACGGGCGGCGGGTAGGCCGTCGAGCGCAAGCGCGGCGGCCTTGCGGTCCGAGGTCCCGGTGCCGATCTCGACCTTGACCAGACCGAGAACGCGCTGGAGCGGATGCGCGCTGACGTCGACGGTGCGGACCCGGTCACGCGGAACGGTCAGCCGCTTGCGGGCGAGCAGCCCGCGACGGACCTCGACGGCGGTGGCGGTGATGCGGTAGCGGGTGGTGAGCCAGCGCGCGACTCCGAGGCTGACCACCATGGCCACGCCGATCAGGCTCCACGGGGGCTGCGAGCTGGACGCGTGCCCGGTGAACACCAACGCGACCAGAACGGCAGCGCACGGATCAGCTCCCGCACCGGCTGCACGAAGAGCATGCCGACCGACAGCCGTTGCCACTCCTGCTTGACCTCCTGCTCAACCTCCTGCTCGACGTCGGGCTCGACGGCGGGCCTCCGTCGCGGATCTGCTCGGACGCGCTCATGTGGCTTCCCCGCCGCCGCTCTGGGCGGCTTCGGTGAGTCGCAGCACGATCCTGGCCGCGTCGTCGAGGTCCAGCCCGTCGATCACCAACGGCGCGGCGGCCGACGCCGTCGTCACGGTCACCTTCGACAGGCCGAACGGCCGTCCGATCGGTCCACGCTCGGTGTCGACGGTCTGGATGCGGGACAGCGGGGCGATGCGGCGTTCCTGGGTGAACCAGCCGGTCTGGGTGTAGACGGCCTCGTTCGTCAGCTCCCACCGGTGTACACGGTAGCGCCAGCCCGGCATGACGGTCACGTGAACGATTGCGACGAGGGCACTGACGACCAGGAGCGGCACGTGCCATGGCGGCAGCGACCAGTCCAGCCGCCAGCTCACGACCTGCACGGCCATCACGATCGCCCACGCCATGGCCGCCCGTGCGAACCAGTAGCGGACAGCGCGGGGGGACACGAGGTTGACCGGTGGTCGCAGGACGGGCTCGGTGACCGGACCTGGATCGACCGGCGCTGGATCGGTGGGACCTGGATCGGTGGGCCCGATGGAGGTGGGGATGGTGCTCGACATGACGCTCACCCTCGCCCGGTCGACGACGGGTCCACCCGCTGCATGTCAGCGGCTGGCAGTGACGGATGTCAGGGAACGCAGCCTTCCCGGCCCGTCCGGCGGCGCGAGCTCCCATCGGGTTCGTAGGCTGGGGGCGTGCCCACCGACGCGTCGTCTGAGACCGACCTGCTCATCATCGGCGCCGGACCTGTCGGGCTGTTCGGGGCGTTCTACGCCGGACTCCGGGGCCTGTCGGTCACACTGCTCGACGCGCTGCCGACAGCCGGCGGACAGATCAGCGCCATGTATCCGGAGAAGGACATCCTCGACGTGGCCGGCTTTCCCCGCGTCAAGGGTCGCGATCTCGTCGCCGACCTGGTCACGCAGGCCGAGCCGTTCTCACCGACCTACCTGCTCGAGCAGGAAGCGGTGGCGATGACGAGCGACACCGACGGCGTCGTGGTCAGCACCCGTGCCGGTCTGGACGTGCGGGCCAAGGCGGTGCTGCTCACAGGCGGGATCGGCTCGTTCAGCCCGAAGCCGCTGCCGGCAGCCGCCGACTGGACCGGTGACCCGATCCTGCACTTCGTCGAGCATCCGGCCTACCTCGCCAGCCGGGATGTCGTCATCGTCGGTGGCGGGGACTCGGCCGTCGACTGGGCGCTGATGCTGTCGCCGATCGCGCTGAGCGTGACGATCGTTCACCGGCGCGACCGACTCCGGGCCCACGCCGGCCTGGTGGATCGTGTCCGTGACCTCGGCGTGAAGTTCGTGGTGCCGGCCGAGGTGACGAAGCTGATCGGGACCGACGGGCATCTCGAGGCGGTCGAGGTCACCGACGCCAAGGCCAAGCATGTCAGGACGCTGTCATGCTCGGCGATCGTTGCGGCCTTGGGTTTCCACGCCGAGCTCGGCCCGCTGGCCGAATGGGGGCTGACGTTGGAGGGCCGTCACGTCGTCGTCGATTCGACCGGCTCGACCGGCATCGACCGTGTCTACGCGGCCGGTGACCTCGTCACCTATCCGGGCAAGGTGGCCCTACTGGCAACAGGATTCGGCGAGGTGGCGACCGCGGTGAACAACGCTGCGGCGCGTCTCGACCCGCATTCGTCGCTGTTCCCGGGTCATACGACGGCGATCACCGACGCGGAGCATTGAGACCGGCAGATGCGAAGCGGGGCCGCCCGGAGCTCCGGACAGCCCAGCCATGATCTGCCGCCGCTACTTGGTAGTCGTCAGGTTGTAGACGGTCGTGCCGCCGATCGTGGTGGTGGTGAAGTTCGCCTCGACCCAGGCGGTGATGACCGACACGGACGAGCTCTCGCCGCTCTGGCCCCGCCGGCGCCTCGTCCACTCGCGATGCCCTGTCCGCTGGCGATGAAATAGGTGATCTTGCCGTCCTTCACGTACTGCTCGAACTGGGCCAGCGTCGGGGAGCCGTCCGACCCGCTCCAGCCGCCGATCGCCATCACGGCGGTGTCGGTCGAGAGGATGTAGCCGGTCGCGGTCTGGTCGCCGAGGACGGCGGCCGACCAACGTGTGGTGGCCTTGTTCAGCGCTGAGGTGAGTTCGCTGTTCGCGGCCGTTGCACCACCCCCGCCGCCCGGCTGACCGGTGGTGCTGTTGCCGGTGGTGGTCGTCGAGCCGCCCGGCGCTGTCCCGCTCGGACGGGTGCCGGTCGGAGGAGTCCCGCCGCCAGTGCCGCCGCCCGGCCGGCCGGCGCCGATCGCGCCACCTATCCCGCCACCCATGCCGCTGGTGACGTAGCCGGACGGGCCTGAGGTCGCCGATGTGGCCGGTCGCGGCGGTCGCGGCGGTGAAGGCACCGGTCGCGCCGACCGCGGCCAGGGACCCGACCAGGAGGCCGGCGACGGCGAGGATCGCCGCACCGAGGAGGCCGCCGGCGAGCACGACACACCGCAGCCACGGAAGCCAGCCGGCCGCGTCCCGGTTGAGCAGGTAGAACGACCAGGCGGCGGTGCCGGCAACCATGACGGCCAGCGCGATGCGGGCGAGGTGATGGTGGCGTCTCGTCCACAGGGAGCGGCCGGCGACGGCGACGACCGCAGCGATGACCGGTGCCAGGGCGACCGCGTGGTACGGGTGGACCGTCCCGGACATGAACGACAGGACCAGTGCGGTGACGACGAGCCAACCGCCCCAGAGCAGGAGACCGGCGCGGACCTTGTCCGTCCGGTGTGCGCGACGGGTGACGACGAGACCGGCGATCAGGCCGAGAAGCGCGGCAGGCAGCAGCCAGGAGATCTCCGACCCGAACGAGGTGCCGAACATCCGGGCGATGCCGCTCGCCCCGCCGAAGGACATGCCGCCGCCGGCGCCACCAGCGCTGCCGTTACCGGAACCACCGAAGACCCGGCTGAGTCCGTTGTAGCCGATCGCCAGCTCCCACAGGGAATTGTTCGTCGAACCACCGATGTAGGGACGCGCCGAGGCGGGCCAGATCGAGACGAGCACAACGAACCAGCCTGCTGATACGACCAGCGATCCGGTAGCTGCGAGCAGGTGCCAGCTGGGGGTCCCCACCTTTCCTTGTGCGGCGACGAGATACACCAGCCCGAAGGCGGGGAGTACCAGTAGGCCCTGGAACATCTTGGTGAGGAAGGCGAAGCCGATGGCCGAACCGGCCAGCAGCAGCCAACGCAATGCGGTCGACCGGCCGTCGCTGCGCCGGGTGCCGTCGATGGCGCGGATGGCGAAATACGCGGCCGCGGTCATCAGGAAGACCAGCAGGGCATCGGGATTGTCGAAGCGGAACATCAGTGCGGCGACCGGCGTGACAGTGACCAACGCGCCGGCGACGAGGCCGGCTGCGTGCCCGGACCAGCGCCTGACTCCGGCGTAGGTCAACGCGACAGTGCCGATGCCCATCAACGCTTGGGGGAGCAGCATCGAGATCGACGAGAAGCCGAACAGTCGTGCCGACGCGACCATCAGCCACAGCGAGGCGGGCGGCTTGTCGACGGTGATGGAGTTCGCCGAGTCGAGCGACCCGAACAGCCACGCCTTCCACGACTCGGTCCCCGATTTGACTGCTGCCGCGTAGAAGTCGTTCGCCGTACCCGAGTTGGACAGGTCGACGAGGTAGAGCAGTGCCGTTGCGAGCATCAGCGCCCACAGCAATGGGCGTGCCCACCGGGGGTCCTCCGGCCTGCCGAGCGCGATTCGCTCGAGGCTCGACCGCCGCCCGACCGGGGTGGACGGTTCGACCGGTTCGTCGGTCCGGCGTTCGAGGTGCTGCCGGGGCGGCGCCGCGGTTGGTACTGGCGAGGTGACGGTCATCGGAGTCGGATCCTTCGCGCGAGGGTCGGGTAGAGCCGAGGCTGGGGCGAGGGCGACGTGTCATGCAACGACCATCCCGGGTGCGGCTGTGCCGTCGGCCTGCCGAACCTTTGCGTCTCCTGTGCCCTTCGTGGAGGGAACGCGCCTCGACATGCGGACGGACGAGCCCGGGTGCGACGTGACTGTGTCCGTCCCGTCCCCCCGGTTGTCCGGCGAAACGCCTCCCCTGACGAAAAACCACGACTACCGTTCACGGCAGGAGGGACGTCCTGTCCCCCGGACGTCGAGCCTGCGGAGGCGAACGGCACGTGTTGAGCGAAGACCAGCTCGAGGATTACCAGAAGAACGGCTACATCCTGGTGAAGGGGCTTTTCGACCCTGACGAGGCTGCGGCGATGCGGATCGAGTCGCACGACCTACTGGCCCGGCTGGCCGACAAGCAGGACGCCACCTGGGCCTCGTCGGCGGGAATCGCCGACGGCAAGAAGACAAGCCTGCAGCACTGTCACGATGCGCAGTTCTACTCGGCGGCCTTCAGTCGGCTGCTCACCGATCCGCGCTTCACCGACGTCGCCGGGCAGGTGCTCGGAACGCCGAATGTGCAGCTGCATCACACGAAACTCTTCGTCAAGCCGCCGTCGGCCGGGTCGCCGTTCCCGATGCACCAGGACCACCCGTTCTTCCCGCACACCTATCACCGGATGGCGGCCGCCATCATGCATTTCGATGCCTCGACCGTCGAGAAGGGCTGCGTGCGGGTCGTACCCGGCTCCTATCTCAACGGACCGCTCGAGCACCTCGCCGAGGGGAGCTTCCACCTCGACCCGGAGCAGTGGCCGATCGACATGTCGGTGCCATGCCCGGCCGACCCCGGTGACGTCCTGTTCTTCAGCTACCTGACGGTGCACGCCTCCGGAGTGAACGTGTCCGGCGAGCCGCGTACGACGTGGCTCGTGCAGTTCCGTGATCCGGCCGATCCGCCGCTGACCGACGCGCACACGTTCTCCCTCGGGCAGGGCATGATGCTCGCCGGCATCGACCCGACCGCCCGGGGACACGCAAGCGCGGCGGCGACCGACGCCATGGGTGGGTCGATGGGGGGCGCCGGCACGATGGGCGTCGGCACGATGGGTGCCGCGACGATGGGTCCGAGCTGACCGGATGGACCTCGCCGACGACGGGCTGCGCCGGGCGGCTGCGTATGAGCGGCTGCCCGGTCTGCGCGCCCGTCGTCTCGGCCTGACGCTCGCCGGGCGCAACATCGACTTCGTCGTCTGGGGTTACTACCCGCCGAGCCGGTGGCGGAACTACCTGCACAACCATTCCTACTTCGAGGTCTGCTTCGCCTACGCCGGTGAGGGCCCATTCCGCTTGCAGGACAGCGAGTTCGACATCTCGCCGGGCACGGCATTCGTCGCGCGACCGGGTGATCTGCACGAAATCGACGCCAGCACACTCGATCCGTTGGGCATTGCGTTCTGGAGCCTCACCGTCGGCTCCGGTACGGGTGAGCCCGACTGGCTCGCAGGCCTCACCGACCGCACCGCCTCACCGGTCACGACCCGAGTCGACGGTGTCGAGGCGATCCTCGACCTCCTCGCGGCGAGCTTGTCGGCCGGCGGCGGTGACTCCGAGCGTGCCGACGCTCTCGCGCGCACGCTGGCCGTTGAGACCGTAAGGCGTTCACCGACCCGTCCTTGTCCTCGACGCAGCCGGACGCGCCGACCACCGACACCGCCGCACTGGCCGTTGCGACCATGCACAGGTACTTGCGCGACAACATGGACCGCCCGGTGCAGGTGCGCGATGTCGCCGCTCAGGTGCATCTGAGCGCGCGGCACGCGGCACGGATCTTCTCCGACGCGACGGGTGAGTCGCTGCTCGCGCATCTGCGTCGTCTCCGTATGGAGAGGGCCGCGGATCGGCTGCTGACTGACGACGTGACAGTCACCGGCGTTGCCGCGGAGGCGGGGTTCTACGACCGGCGAAAATTCTCTCGTAGCTTCCGCGACTACTTCGGCGTCACCGCGACCGCGTACCGCGAGGCCGCCGGGACGACGCAGACGGAGCCGTCGATGATCGGGAGACCGCAACCGCGTCAGTGGATGCGGGGTCAGGGCAGCCGGTAGTCGCCGCTGTCGAGGACGATCAGCCCGTCTGCGAGTAGTGACGCCAGCGCGCGCTCCCGTTGCTCGATCGGGAGCCACGCGGGTTCGAGGGCCGACGGTGGTACCGGATCGTCGGCTCCGCGGAGGACGGCGAGAATTCGACCGCGGGCCTGGCGATCGGTTCCTTCGTAACCCTGGGATCGGGGTCGGTCCAGCGCTGCCGGACGGCCTGCCTCGAACCACCGGCAGCGGGTCCGGACCGGGCACGCTGCACAGCCGGGGGAGCGCGCCGTGCAGACCAGCGCACCGAGCTCCATCACCGCGACGGCCCAGTGCGAGGCGTCCAGACCGTCGGTCGGGACCAGCGCGGCCGCTTCGGCTCGCTCGGCCTTGGTGACCCCCGGCGAGGGAAGTGCCTCGCCACGCAGTATTCGCCCGAGTACCCGTCGGACGTTGGTGTCGAGGACGACGGATCGCCGATGGAACGCGAACGCCGCGACGGCCGCGGCGGTGTATTCGCCGATCCCGGGGAGCGACCGGAGAACGTCCTCGTCGGCCGGCACCTCGCCGTCATGGAGAGCGTCGATCGCACGCGCCGCAGCGTGCAGACGCAGCGCGCGACGCGGGTAACCCAACCGCGCCCACGCCCGGATCGCGGCGGCCGGCTCCTCGACGGCGAGCGCAGCTGGGGTCGGCCACCGGCTCAGCCACTGCGTCCAGATCGGGAGAACACGTGCGACCGGTGTCTGCTGCAGCATGATCTCGCTGACGAGCACGCCCCATGGAGTCGCATCGGCGGATCGCCAGGGCAGATCGCGGGCGTTCTCGTCGTACCAGGACTCGATCTGACTCCACAGCCAGC
>JAABUK010013287.1_pt1 | contig 10299 bp, 12 predicted proteins | sample 5559141 | NCBI WGS metagenome assembly JAABUK01 (sample SAMN10711869, study PRJNA513367) | rock metagenome | isolation source: Antarctica rocks | place: Antarctica: Victoria Land, Pudding Butte nord | collected 2016-01-03 | reverse complement strand
CGGAATGAGGGGATGATTGAGCAGCGGGAGAGCTAACGTTGCACGTTACGGCTAGTCGACCCTAAATCTGGCTTAATATGCAAGCATTATGATTCGGACGTAGAAAAGGGTGGTTGTTGATCAGCGCCACCATGGGCCCCCTCACCCGCCAGGAGCTTGGCGGGCTGGTCGGCGCCGAAACCCCTTGCCGATCTAGATCAGGACCGGGCGTATCGCTGCCTGATGTTAACCGAATCTTCGTGAGTGGCGCATAGCGACGTCCGATGCTCAGCAGCCTGCTCCCCGAGAATACCATCGTGCGCGCTGAGCGAACTTTCGCAGTCTCTCCCGGGCAGGTTCTTGAAGCTCAAAGACTGAGAGATATGGGATTTATTGCGAGCAACGCGGCTTCGAGCCGGGCAGCAACGGGCTCGAGCAGGATGAGTTCGATGCTGCATCTCGCCATGTGTTGGTCCGCAGTCGGGGAACCGGCGCGGTCCTAGGTACGGTCAGAGTCGTGCTGTCCGATACTGGCGTGGATGGGTTTCCAATGCGCCGACTATGCGAAGCGTGGGTGCTTAGACCCTTGCCGCAGGCGTCCACAGGGGAGGTCTCGCGCTTTGCTCTGGCGCGGGAACGATCGGGAGTCAGCCCGCCGCTGGCGCGCTAATGCGGTTGTGTCTGGTGCGCGGCATCGTTCAGATCAGCGCCGAGCACGAACTGACGCATTTGTGCGCAATCATGGAGCGCTCCCTCCTGCGCTTGCTGCGAGCAATCGCCATGCATTTCCTCCCAGTTGGCCCTGTCGTGGAGCACCATGGTGCGCGTCAGCCGGCAGTGTCTGGGATTGGCGCCATGCTGCACCGAATGAAAATCGAGCAGCCCGCCGTGTGGGCCCTACACCACCGGCAACGGGGCGCTCTGGTCCGAGGCGCCCGCAAAGAAGCGGATTTCAATTTAGACGTACCGTCCGCTGGGGTGGCCAGTTCGGCGAAGCCGAGCTTGCCGGCGTTCACCATGCCTGCCAGCAATGCAGCGTCTTCCGGGCGTAATCACCACTGCCGCCCCACCTTGTTCGCCGACCAGTTCCACTGCCTGCGCGCCAGCCCCGTCTCCCCCAACTAGACGAGCTTCCGGGACGAAAGCGGAACACGACCAGATGGCCGACGCTCCATTGGCCTGGTTTGTCCCCGCCGTGCACAGCTTACGTTTGAACCGCAGATGACCGGTTCATCCCCGATCTCGACCGCATTTTCGGCCCTGTGGTGGACCTTCAACCGATGGCCTCCCAGCGCTCCCGAATATCCCACAAGGGATTGCCGGCACTAGTCTGTTGACGGCCTCCTGACCCCGGGACCCTGTCCACGGATTTGCCAACAACATGATATCCTTGATTCTTTCCGGCCGGTCACCCTACTTCTTGAGGAGAGCCAGCCATGACCGTATCCGCCACCCGAAGGGGGGTGCGGGCCACGCTCAGTCAGGCCAGGGCTTTGCCCGTGGACCCACCCCTGCGGGGGCAAGGAAGGAAGCGCCCGTGAGCACATCAACCCGCCGCGTCCTTCCCGACCAGACGCTCGTCCGCCTCCCTTCCGGCGTCGCTGGCCGGATCGCGTCACTGGCCGCGGCCGAGGGCGTCACGGGCGCGTCGTGGTCCCGGCGCGTCCTGGTCGCGGCCGCCGGGGCCGACCCTGTCGACGCTTCCCCAGTTCCCGCCCGCCGGGCGCCACGCCCGCCCGTCCCCGCCCATGTCGTCGAGATCGCGCGCCTCCGCGAGAGCGTCGCAGAGCTGGCCGGGGCGATGGTGCGGGCGGCCATCCTGGCACGGACCGACGCCGTCACCGTCCTGCACGCCGAGATCGAGCAAGCGCTCCCCGGCGTGCGTGCCGCCGTCCGTGACCTCGACCGCCTCAAGCGGTCAATGCTGGGGGACGGGTGATCTCGGGGGCCACCAGGGGCGCGGGAGGCAGCGCCCTCGGTGCCCATGTCGCCAGCCTCCGGGGCGGGCAGGAGGTGCGCATGGGCGCTTCCCGCGGCCTCGTGTCCGAGACGATCCGCGACCAGGTGGCCGAGCTGACCGACCTCGCCAGCCACTCGCGTTCCCGGCGGCCGATCTACCACATCCACGCCGACCCCCCGCCTAGCACCCACTTCAGCGAGGACGCCTGGACGCGATATTGGGATCGCCTGGAGGCCGAGCTGGGCCTCCAAGACCAGGCGTTCGCCGAACAGGTGCACGTCAAGCAGGGCCGGGAGCACCGCCACCGCGAGTACTCGCTCGTCCGGCCGGACGGCACCACGATGCCCCTCTCCCACGACCACGCCCGCCGGGAAAAGGTGGGCAGGCTGACCGAGATCGAGGAGGGGCAGCAGCTCACGGCCGGGGCGCACAACCGTGCCGTCCTGGCCGCCCTCGACCGCGAGGGGCGCCAGGACGGCGCCGCGGCGATCAGGGAGGCCGGACTGGGCCGCGGACCCAGGCCGCGCTCCCCGCTCACGCCGGACCAGCGCGCGCAGGCCGAGCGGACGGGCACCGACCCGAAGGCGCTCGGGGCCGCGGTGCTGACCGCCTGGCGCGTCAGCGACGACGCGGCCGCGTTCAGGGCGGCCCTCGGCGAACAGGGCCTCCGGCTCGCGCAGGGGGACCGGGCGGCCGTTGTCGTCGACGCGACCGGGAACGTGCATCCCCTTGCCAGGATGCTTGGACGGGAAAGCAAGGCGGCCGGGGGCGACCGCATCGCCGCGGCCGACGTCTCCGCCCGCCTCGCCGGGCTGGACCTACCTCGGCACATCCCGGGAGCGGCCGCGGAACCCGTCCCCGTCGCGGCCGGTGCACCGCAGGGAACGCCGCACGCCACCAGCCTGGCCAGTGCACCGGCCACAACCGACCGCGCCGCACCCAGGGCGCCGACGCCAGTCTGTGCATCGCCCGGGCCTGTGGCTGCCGTTGCCGGGGCCGGTGCGCCGGCAGAGACCCCGAGCCAGGACGGCGGCGTAGTCCGTCCGCTGGACGCCAGCTGGCCGGGCGACTGGCTGCGGGTCCTGAACGAGGCGACGGAGGCCCTGAACAAGCAGACCGCCGCGCGGGTGCCAACCAAGAAAGGACGACCAGAGGATGACGCAATCAAGATCGGGCGCGAGTTCGGCCGGAGCATCCGCGACGCCTTCGACGACACCTCCCAGAGAGCCGCGGACGCCCGTGCAGAGCGGGACGAGGCAGCGGAGGCCCTGGTCGATCGAGGACCTGAGGGAAATCGTGGCGATGGCCGTGAAGGACGGCCCGTCGATGCTCCGGGAGACCGACAGGAGGGGACTGGCGCCTGTCCAGTACGCAGCCATCCAGGCGGCAACGGCGGTGGACTCCCTCCTTCCCCTCCTCACTCTGCTGGAGCCGCAGGAGAAGGAGACCTCGCAGCTCGACCAGGTGATCCAGCTCCTGGAGCAAATCGCGGAGAGCCAATCGAGGCTCGAGCGGCGCGTGGTCGAGATCGAGTCCAGGCTCGCCGGGAGAGCATCGGCCTTGCCGCAGCCATCCAGGCCTTAGGCGGCCGGCTCGCGGAGCTGACCCGCCTCGTCGCGTCCCCGCCGACCGTCGCGAGCGTCCAGACAGAATGGGCGAGGACCGCGATGGCGGCTTCCCGCGAGCGGGTCGCGGCCGTCCTGGCCACGGCACCATGGCCGAACCCTGCCGACCGGAACCGGGGGCGCCTGCAAGACCTCGCTCGCGACCAGGTCAAGGCGACCATGGACGCGCGGGCGACCGCGGCTGCGGCCGCCGTCGAGCGGGCCGCGCAGCTCCGCGGCCGCGTGGGTTTCGTCGGACGAGCTCTTGCCGCGATCGGCTTGCAGACGCCGTCAGTGCAGGCCGCCGCCGAAGCCGCCAGGGAGGCCGGGAGGGCCGAGCGCGCCGCCAAGGACGTGAGGCTCGACTACAGGGACGACCTGGTCCACGCCGACCGCACCGGGGCGGCGGAGGCGGACCGGCGCCAGCGGCAGCAGGACCAGTGGGAGGATCGGTCGGACGTGCTGGCCGCGGGGCGGGAGGACCACGGCAACCGGCTCGTGGCTGGTGCACTCAGGGCGGGGGACCCCGAAATCAAGGGAGCTCTGCGGCAAGAGGACGGCCTACAGCTGGCGCGCGAGGTGCTGCTCCGACGCGAGGCGGAGCGCCTGGCCGAGACCCGGCGCCAGCAGCTTCAGCACGACCAGCGCATGGCGGCCCTGGCCCCGTTGACGAGAGCGGACCCGGCGCCTGCCGGGTTCCGCCGCTGACCACACCCTCCCCAGGGGCACGCCCGCCATCCGCTGGCCCCGCTTCCGAGCCACCCGCACGGTGCTGGCCGCGTCCTTGAGGGATGGCGACAGAGCCTTGTCCATATGAGGACGCTCCGCAACCGACCTGGGCGGAAAACCCCACCTCCCGGACAGCCGATTTCCTTTGCGCATGACTCCAATCTGATCAACCGTCTAACTGTCCAGATAACCCGTCCGGTGTGGAGGCGACGATGACAATGGAGCGGTTCTGGGAAAGATCGGACCGGATGCAGACGGCCAACTCCGCGACGAGGGGCGCAGCCTCAGAGAGATTGCGGCCATCCTCGGCGGCCGCGACGGCACGCTGTCTCCCTCCACGGTCAAGGCGGCCCTCGACCGGACGACCTCGATCGGCTAGGCGGCCGCAGCCGGGATCGCAGGCGGGTTGAACGCGGTGGACTTGAGGATGCGGTCCATCAGCCCGCTGAGGTTCGCTTCCACCACGGTGCCGTGTTCCCGCAGCCGCACGATCTCGGCGCGCTCGCGCTCGAGATCACGCTCCATCGCCTCGACCCGCGCGGCCGACACCCGCGCCGCCGCGGACGCCTCCGCCAGTTCGGCACGAACAGCATCCAGCATCGCGGTCGCGGCCGTGGCGGCCGCCCCGGCATCCCGACGGGCGGAGGCGAGTTCAGCCTGCACGCGCTCCAGCTGGGCCTTCCATTCCCGGGCCTCGCCCCCGGCATGCTCGGCTGCCGCCACCGCCACCGCGCGGCCCTCGACGGCCTCGGCCAGCGCCGCCCGCACGGACGCGAGATCACCCCTGGCGGCCGCGAGCTCGACGCCCAGCTCGGCCACCTCGGCATCCAGTTCCGTCACCCGGCCGCGCAGGGCTTCCGCCTCCGCGATCGCCGGTCCGGCCGCATCCGCGTCCGCCTCGGCGTCCGACAGCCGCGTTTCCATCGCCGACACAGCGTCGGCATACAGCCGATCACGTGTCGCGAGGTGCTCGGCGTGCGACCCGGCGAGGACGTTCAGGCGGGCCTCACCGGCCCGACGTTCCTCCCCCTGAATGCGGATCGTCGCCGCGGCGACCGCGTGGACCAGGGCGTTCACCGCCTCCGTCACCTCCGGCACGGACGGAGCGGGCAACGGCTCGCTATCCAGCTCCGGGACGTCCGGCATCGGGGCGTCCGCCCTGGCAAGGCTGGCGGCCCGCTGCGCACGCCACCCGCGAAGGTGCCCGAGTACGGTGTTAGGGGACCCACCGCCGAGGGCGTCCCGCACGGCCGTCCACGTGACTTTTTCGCCCCGCTCCGTGATCTCGTCCGCGGCTGCGTGAACCGATTCCTCAGATACCAGCGCCATGATCCCATCCCCGGCGCATCCGGCGCCCTACGATCAAGATAGCTGATAGCCTATAGGGATACGAAGATAACGTTATCCACTACCATAGCTATCCATATTATTTTGCTATCCTAATCCCCCGAGAAGCAGGTTCGGCCCCCCAGGGGCCTCCCAAATTTCGACGGAGCCACCCCTGCCGCCGGGCTAGAGGATGCCGGCTGTCCGAGGCGCTCGCGCTAACCATCGATCGCGTCGACCTCGCCGCGGGCGTGCTCGTGATCGAGAGCCTCAAGAAGCGGCGCTCCGGGGTCTACAGGGCGGTGCCCGTGCCCCCTGCCCTGCTCGACGCCCTCGACATGGTCCACGGTGTCCGGGAGCTGCAGGCGCGCCGCGGCAAGGGGCGCGGCGAGCGGCTCTGGCCCTGGAGCCGCATGACCGGCTGGCGCGCAATGCGGGCCGCCCGGCTCGACGGGCCGCACGCCTCGCCGAAGGGGCTGCGGCACGGCTTCGGGGTGGCGGCCGTCACTGCTGGGATCCAGCTCAACCTCGTGCAGAAATGGCTGGGGCACGCCCAGCTCGCCACCACCGCCATCTACGCTAATGCGGTCGGCGCGGAGGAGAAGGACATCGCCCGACGGATGTGGGGACCCTTTTAGCCAGGCGGTCCTTCAGACACCTGCCTGTGTTGCCGGCTGCCGTGCGCTGATCGTCCTGATTGATGGTGGTCAGGCTTTCGAGCCGCGTGCGCGCCGTGCGGGGATGACCTTCACCTCGGGCTCCGTCAATGCGGGCTGAGCCGGCCCAGGCTTCCGGCCCAGGCCAATGCTCTTGGCCATGGTGGATCGATGGCTGGCATAGCTGGCCGCAACCATCGGGTAATTGGCCGGTAAACCCCACTTGGCGCGATACTGCTCCGGAGTGAGATTGTAGCTGGTCATCAAATGCCGCTTCAGCATCTTGAGCTTCGTGCCGTCCTCGAGGCAGACGATGAAGTCCGGGAACACCGATTTCTTGATCGGCACGGCCGGGGCTTGCGCCTCTGGCTGAGCCTCTGCTTCTCCCACCGTGGCGAGGGTGTGATAGACCGATTGGATGAGCGTCGGCAAAGCATCCGCGTTGACGGCATTGTGCGCGACATGAGCCGAGACGATCTTTGCCGTGAGCCCGAGAACGTTCGGCTTCGCTGTATCAGACATGGTGTGTTGGCCCCTCTGAGATAGGTCAGCCATCTCATGCCGTGCCGCGTCGCTCAAAGAGGAAGCAGCGCCTCCAGGCTGACAAGCCCCCAATCGACCTGCTTGTACATCTTATTGGAGTCTTAACCCCACCCAATACGCTGTGGATCATCACCGATTCGACCGCAGCGTGACCACCCTCCTCCTGCCAGGGAATATTGAGCGGTGCCTGGCCTGTCAGACATATGAAGCGAGCTGGCAGAGCATTCCCAAGCGGCTTGTAGGATTATGCCATTGCGGCGTTCTCAAATTCCTTAATTGCCGGGTTGTCCGGTGCGCGCATTGTTGTATGATGGAGTGCTGGACAACGTGGTTCGTGATGTTGTGGACAACATGAGGACTTGAGCGATGAAGATTCTGGCTGTCCTAAGCGAGAAAGGCGGGGCCGGCAAAACGACCGTCTCCGTTCACCTCGCCGTTGCGGCGCAGCTGGCGGGTTTGAGTACCGCCATCATTGATCTCGACCCGCAGGCCAGTTCCGCCGACTGGTGCGACCGCCGGGGGGCTGCTCCCGAAGGCGTTGCCATCCCGCCCAGCCGGCTGGAAAAGCTGCTGGCCGATTTGCGGGGCAACGAGACCGATTTCGTGGTGCTCGATTGCGGCCGGGACAGCCATAATGCCGGCTATCTCGCCGCCATGGCGTCGGACTTCGCCCTGATCCCGATGCGGACCGGTGGCTTCGACTTTCAGGCTCTGAACCGCACCCTCGATATGTGCCGCCTCGCCAGTAAGCGCCCGTGCCTGCTGCTGAACGGTATGCGGCCCGGAGCATCCCGTGCCGAGAAGGACGCCCGCGAGGCCTTGGCCGGCGACGATCGGGATATCGCCCCGATGGTCCTTCATACCCGCGCCATCTATGCGACAGCCAGCATCACCGCCCGCACCGCCCAGGAGACCGAACCCGGTAGCGCCGCCTCCGAAGAGATCGCCGACTTTTTCAAATGGGTATCAGGACAACTCGGACTGTCCACAACGCCACAACGAAACACATCGACAGCCGTACAACGCAAGAGAAAGGCTGCCGCATGAGCCGCGCCTCCCTGAAAGACCTCGTGGCCCGTAGCGCACCCGCGCCCGTTTCCGCAGCGACTGCGGCACCGGACGAGCTGGCCGAGCCCTTGGTCCGATCCTATCGCACCGCCCAGACGCGGACTGACACGCGGCAGGTGTCCGGGCATTTCAAGGCCGGTGTGGCGCAGACGCTGAAACTGATCGCGGTCGAGCATGATCGAGATATTCAGGAAATTCTGGCTGAGGCGCTGAACATGGTGTTCGAACGCTACGGCAAACCGGTGCGGGCCGAAGTCACGAGCGGCCGGCGGCGCAAGAGCTAGGCGAGGGCAGGGGGCGTGCTCTCCGCCGGCGAGGCAGGCGGGGTTGGTGCGCGCGACACTGGCCGTCGCCGCGGTGGCACTCGTCGTGGCCTTGCTCCCAAACAAGCCATAGGCCTGTCGACCAGCCACAGCGTGGCGGAAGGGAGTGACAACGCGACTCGGGAGGATCGGGTTGCGCCCAACGGCCCGAAGCGACGAAGTTATCCACAGGCGACCCGTGGACTTTCGGAAGGCCGGGTGTGGACTCTCGGAAGGGGTATTCTAAAGAATCAACGAGTCGCAAGACTTATCCCGTGGACTCTTAGAAGACAGAGCTAGTAGAGACTCTCAAATACTTCCTTCTAGAACCTCCTTCCGAGAGTCCACATTGCAATCTGCATAGAAAGCAGCTTCGCTCGGAGGAAGATGCAGACAAGGTGCTGACGGGGGCAAATGGCCGAGGTTCACGACCTGATCTCGACAAAAGGTAAAAGAGCCGCCATCGAAGCAGGGTGGCCCGCCGATCTCGTACACGCCGCAGGCATGTACATGACCGACGAGGATGTGGGCCTAGGATTCGCATACAGCGGCTGGGCGCAGGTTAGCCTGCCAGTGAGAAGGCCAACGGACGAGGCCATCTGGAGCGTGTCCTCGGAAAAGGTGAAGCTGCTGATCGAGCCGGGTCGCCGACCACATGGCGACGGCTACGAGCTGGTCGGCGTACCATGGGGCTGCCACGCGCGTCTGATCCTGCTTTGGCTCCAGTCCGAGGCCCTACGAACAAATTCCAGGCAGGTCGAACTCGGCAGCAGTATGCGGGAATGGCTTGGCAGGATCGGCGTGAGCGTAGGCGGCAACACTGACAGGTCAGTTCGCGAGCAAGCCGAGCGGATCAGCCGCTGCCGCCTAACCTTTCATCTTTTAGGGACCAACGGCAGCGGCTTGGTAAACCAATCGATTGTCGACAAGGCCCTCTTTATCGAGTCGGGCGACAGGGACGAGCGGCAGGGGCGGCTGTCCCTAGAGGTAGCCCACCTGTCGGAAGGCTTTTTCGAGCAACTGAAAAGGCACCCGATGCCGCTCGAGGAGGCCGCGATCCGAGCGCTTTCGAACAACGCGAAGGCGCTCGACGTGTATCTCTGGCTCGCCTACCGGCTGCACTCCCTGAAATCGGACAAAATGGTGAGCTGGACCGCGCTGAAAGCGCAGTTCGGCATCGGGACGGCGCAGATGTTCAATTTCCGGTCGAAGTTCACGGCGACACTGAACCTGGCCACCGCCGTGTACCCGGCGGCGCGCATCGAGGTCACCGACCGTGGCGTGGTAATCAAGCCGTCGCGGCCACCTGTCGTCCCGAAATCCATCGAGGGCCGGGCGACCTCGTTCGGCTGACCACGAATCCTTCCGAGAATCCACACTAGGGTCCGTTCGCATTTCAATATTCACTTGATCAGAGCCTTGATCCAGTCGAGGGAGGCGGCGATTGCAATGCCTGCGGTTCTGTCCGCGCGTGGGAGGCCAAGCTTATCCCTGCTCTGACCGAGAGCCTGCGGCGGCGCCGGCGCGGCGAGGCCGGGTGCAGCTGGTATGTTGACGAGACCTACATCTGTGAAATCGCGGCCAATAGTGACCCCCTGAGGGGCATTTCCGCGTCCAAACTCGACCCCCTCTGACGCTGGTTTAGCTTTCCTTCCTTTTGGCCGCTGGCGGCCTGGAAGGGTTTTGGGGATGGTTGGCGTGGACCTGATCGGCGACATACGGCGGGCCTATTTTGAGCAGCGGCGGCCGATCAAGGAGATCGTGCGGACGTTGTCGGTGTCGCGGGCCACGGTGCGCCGGGTGGTCCGTAGTCAGAAGACGGCGTTCCGGTATGAGCGCGCGGTGCAGCCGGCGCCGAAGCTGGGCGAATGGGTCGGGGTGCTGGCCGGGATCCTGGAGCAAGAGGCCAAGCTGCCGCGGCGGGAGCGGCGATCGACGCAGCGTCTGTTCGAGGAGTTGGGGTCACCTCACGGTTTGCTCAAAACTGCACGGTAAGGCCCATGCACGAGCACAGCTTGATAGCGTCCGTGCTCGTGGTGGGATTTTGCTAATCGAAATGGTGTAGGCGGAGGTGGTCATCGGATCGGCTGGCTAAGGTGGAGTTGTGAAGCTTCAACCTGAACCGACGAGGA
>JAABUK010013284.1_pt1 | contig 10304 bp, 9 predicted proteins | sample 5559141 | NCBI WGS metagenome assembly JAABUK01 (sample SAMN10711869, study PRJNA513367) | rock metagenome | isolation source: Antarctica rocks | place: Antarctica: Victoria Land, Pudding Butte nord | collected 2016-01-03 | reverse complement strand
GCTAGCAGCACCCCGCAACACATACAATCCCTCGCGCAAAGTGCAGAAGCGAAGACATGGCTTCCTCGCCAGAATTAAATCGAGAGGTGGGAGGATGATATTGGCGAGGAGGAGAATGAAGGGGAGGGTCTATTTGAGTTGGTAAACGAATCTGGGGTTAGACACAGAGATTTGCTTGAGAAGGGTGGTCCTTGCATGAAGTTTTGCGGTCATATCCATGAAGCGGCTCCTGTAGATATAGAATATTGATGGGGAGGATTGCAATAACGTTGGATACCGTCGAAGAGACGAACATCCAAAAGCCACTTCGGTACGGATCTCCATCAATCTGTAGATGTAAGAATTTTACGGGGACTTCAAAAGCAAACAAATACCAATCAGATCTTAGATCGAGATATTTGTAGTCTGTGTCTATAATCATCCAATGCAGACAGTCACAGACTTCACCTGCGAGCTCAAAAACGCCGCATATCTTCCCAACCAAAGCCAACTCGCATGTCGCTCAATAAAAGTCCTCTTCCGACTCCTTGTCCTCGTCCCCGTCTTCCATATCCTCGTCACTCCGTTCCGCCAGCAAGCTCTTGTCAATATCATCGAGACCAAGACCAACTCTCGATGTATTGGCGCCAGGAAGCCTCGTTGAGCCACCAATGCCCTCCAAAATTTCCACGTCGTCCATATCCACATCTTCTTCTTCTCCTCCTAAACCAAGCCAATCATCATCCTCCTCCTCCCATTCCTCTAAACCTCTCCTCCTAACAACATCCCTCCTCCTAGCCGCGACCGCCTTCTCACCACTCCACCTCTCCAACCTCCTCTTCACCTTCTCCACAACACTCATCCACATCTCCGCCTCCTCCCCAAAATCGTCCTCCTCCCCATCATCCGGGTTCGGACCCAACCCGCCCATCCCCCAACTCTTATTCTCATCCTCACTATCATATCCCATGGGCAGGCTCTGGATCCGCTGCGTGGCCCGGAGCACGAAATTCGACCTCTCCCGTTTCTCGCGCAGCTCGGTGAAGACTTCTTTTTTCTTCATCGCTAGCAGCATCTCGGTGAGTTGGCGGCGGTTCGCTTCGACAGCTAGTTGGTGTTGGGTCAGTGGTCGGGGTCGTCGATGGCCGCTCGCTGTAGTAGTGGTATTTACAGGAGTCGTGCTAATAGCAGGTTCACCACGTGTCGTACCGTCTACGCCGTGGCTAAATTGGTGAAGAATAGGGTGAGCCGCGCCGGGAGGCTGGGTTAGCATTGAATCCGGCGTGCCGGGGTCGTACAAGCCTTGGTTCTGGGCCTTGCTGGTCTTCATAAGAACTCGTCCCGAGGAGGAAGTCGTGAGCGGAGGCCCGGGCATTCCATCTCGATCTTTCTTGACACGCTTGTACCGGCCACGTCCTGGGTGAGGATTGACCGGCTCCCAATCGTCTTTCAGAGAGTCGGCTTGACCACCTAATTGAGAAGTGGCCGGATCCACGTTGTGAGATGGATTGAGCACCGCGAAGCCAAGGGAGTCTCGCATTGCTGGTGACGTAGCCCGTGGAAGAGATGCACGAGGCTCGGAGTCGGACATGGTCTCATCACCGATTGCGGACCTTTTCACACGCTTCAATACCTTGTTGTCTGGCTCGTCGTTTTCGAGAATATGCTTCCGCTCTTGCTGCTTCTCCTCGCCAAAGACAATCTCGTCCGGAGGATCAACATTCTCCGCAGCACCTTGCTCATCGCTTAATTCCTCCAACCCAGGGACCTTAATTGACATTGTGTCCTTCGGCCCTTTAAGTCCAGATCCGAAAGGGTTGTTCAGGGCAGCTTCTTCCGCAAAGTTGCTCTGCAGATACCACCACATCAGCCACAAAAATGCCTGTGCACGACTCTGGCTGGAAATGGTGGGCTTCATTACGAGGTCGAAGAAATCTCGTGGTGGGAAGAAATGAATTTCTGAGATCTTGGGTGCGTACTGCGATAAAACGAAGATGAGGTTGACAGGATTGGTTCGTGGTATGGGATGTGCTCTGATGGCTTCGATGGTTCTTGGCTCCTCGGTGTCCTCAGAAGCACCTTTTAGAATCGACTTCAATCGTGGTGCATCTTGCAGCTGCTTGTATGCATTCTGATCTCGGTGTGCTTGCAATGAAGGGATAGAGTGATATGTGCGTAATTGGGCTCTCATTTCAGGGAAGAAGTTCAGCGTCGTGTTCATCCTTCCAACGTTGACAAGAAGGCAGATCATTGCCATGTTCTGCGCCGCCGTTCGATCACTAATTAGCTTATCTTTCAGCACCTTGCTTGTCTTACTACTTCGTGCCATGGCATCAATGTAGATATCCGCAAAGTTGCAACCTTTTTGACCGTCGCTGAGCCTTGTGAAATGTGGTGACCTGTCCTCGAACACCAGACGAAGAAATTCATACTGGATATCAGCTCTCCATAGCGGGACACCGTCATCCTTCTTCAAATGCCGTATCTTGTTCCCGGAGTAGACAGAGCCAATAGTTCCATCTCCCTTCCGTCTCGTGCCGACTGTTGTAGCTGCAGTGCTTTGACGGGTCCCTGGACTGCCGGATTTCTTCTGTTTCCAACCGGGCCGCTTGTTGTATGCTTCTGTAATAACGCTGTCATCTTCATCCTCCTCGGTATTGGCATCTTCTGGTCCCTCATGGATCCAGGCAAATGACCCTTTTGGCGGACCACCCTTCCCTTTCCGCAGCATTTTCGGCTTCCTTTTAGATTTCTCGGCGTTGCTTGACTCGACATCATGACGCGAGACAGGGCTGCTTGGAAGCTGTGGTGAAGACTGTTCGCGAATGCCCGATTGGTCTTCTCCACTGTCTGCGAGATCGGGATCTTCAATAGTTGACCCGCCTGGTGAAGAAGGCGGTGCGGAAGATAATGGTGCTGCAACAGCAGCCATGGTGGATTCTATACTCAACGTCGCAGCAGAGAAAAGAATGAAAGCACGTTCAGAAACTCTTTTACCAGCGTAAGAAGGACATTTTGTTTCGCCAAAACGCAGTATAACGCCGGCTCAACCTCGGAAGCCGAGGGTTGCGGGAGATCATACGAATATTGTTGCCGGTGAGATTTTCGAGCATAACTTTTCAATTCTGATTACCACTGGGTCGTGTTCTTTCCTCCTTGAAGAGGCCTTGTCAAGGTCCTTTCCCGGCAATGACTACGAAGGACTTAGACATATGACTGGAAGACTGTGGGCAATGAAAAAACAAAAGTGAGGATTGTATTTGCAGCCTTCTCGTAGTTGGTTATTCTATCTCTAAGTCTTGATCTAGCTCTATGGGTCTGTCGAAGATATGCTTTCAAAGGAGACGAGAGTCCCAACGCCTTCACCCTTGTACGAGATCCCCAATGCAACGCCTCCGAAAGTAGAAAACGCTGCCCAACCACCAGGCATGCCATTCTTGTTGGCGGAGGAATCAATCACGCCGCCTAATCAGTGCTGACCTTGAAATTGATCCTATCCTCCGTTTTCGACTCGAACGGCACACCAAGCTCCAAAAGCTTGATCATGACATCCGAAAATTCGTTGAAGAATACCTGACTATCCTTCGCATATCTTTCCACATGTTTCCTAAACTCACTATCCTTAATTAATGCCATATCGGTCGGCAGCATCATCAAGCTCTTTGTCGACTTATTCTCATACTGAGCAGGACCATTCCACTTCTTCCACCCCCATTTCTCATCCATCAACAATCGAAAGTAATCATTGGACATGACGGTTGGACTGAAATCCCATGGACCATCAAAGCCTGATCGGTCGGGGTGGCAGCGGCCTAGAGCATGTGCACCGGATAATGCAACCATTTCACGATCATCGAAGCCCATGCGACCAAAAATGGCGCGGATGTGGTCTTGACCTTTGGAGCCGTCGGGAAGTCGGCCGTCAGGCGAACAGAAGGCGACGTCTCGATCTTGACGACCAGGCCGCCATGGTATGATCGGACCTTGCATTTCTTGAATAGAGCAAACGCCAGCGAGCGTCCACATGTCGGAGTAGGATATCCATGGAAATTTTTCTATAGTCGTTAGTATGTTTGTGAACCTGTAGCTATGATGTACACACCTTTGACAGGTTCTAAGAAGTCCCGTGCATTCTTCAAGCCAGAATTGGCACCATGATCACCTTCAGGTGCAAATCTCATAGTTGCCCCGTTGCTTCCACCAGTGCCACTCGCAGCGTCATATGTCCCGCTGCAATGCCATGCCAGTCTGACGAGCACTGGTCCATAACTTTCATCATCGTACTCGTCCTTTTCCACTAATAACCTCGCAATCTCATCATAGACTTTCTGGTAATCGTCCTTGCTCGGTTTGAAAACACCCTTTGTCTCACCAGCGGACCCCTTGATCATATGAACATCTTTCTTGTTGTAGAAGTAGAAGCCAGTGGCACCAGCTGCAGCAAAGGCACCAGCACCCAGCAGCAGATTGAGATTCGACCTTACTGACTCCTGGCCTGAAGCATATCCTCGGCGAGAAGATCGGGTGAAGGTATTGCCAGCGGTGAGGCGGAAAGATGAGCTGGATGGTTTCGTGCGTGAGATAGCGCGGGTGAAGGTTCGAGCTGCTGAGGCCATAGTGATTGGAAACAGTATTGTGTGTACGGAAGAAGGAGAAGTAAATTGGAATCTGTGATGGCGTCTCCAAGTCGTGAAGACGCGATCACCAGTGAAAATGTCCGTTCTTGGCGCAGGATCATTGAAGCTACGAGAAGTTGTTAATGCACCAAAGATAAGGTTTATCCTATGAGTCACTGAATCCGTGACCCTTCCTCAAAGAGAATAGTGTCCCCGCGTTTTAGCGTCAAAACTTTGCTGCAGTCTTGGCAGAAAGAACATCAAAATTTCAACGTAACTTTCTTCTTCTTTTACTTGAGATATCATGATTTTGGGTTTGAAATAACTTGAAATTTTATATAATTATCAAAGGACCTTCTTTATAGCTAGATCTCACCATTTCTTACTTTAGATCATGTAGAGAACGCTACTTTCTAATTAATTTTAGCAAGAATTCTAAAAGTTTCTCGAAATTGATTTTACTTTTAGATTTTATATTTTTAAGCTATTGATCGGAGCAAAATCTATTTTAACTGCACTATTCTATAGATACTTTTAAGGGCTATCTAATGATACTATTTATAGTCTCATAGCTATGATAAGTGGCCTGATGCAGATAAATAAAGACGAGAATAGCATAGAAGAGTGATGTAGGATTTTGATGTTCTTTCTGCCAAGGCTGCAGCAAAATTTTGACGCTAAACGCGGCAACACTGCTCTCTTTGAGGAAGGGTCACAGATTCAATGACGCAGGTGATATTCGCCAAATGAGGAAATTGCTTGCAGCACTGCATGCAAGTTTGAATGCTTCCGATTTCTTCTCTTCAAGAAGCGCTAATCAGTCTCAAGACTGCTGATGACTGTGTGAATCCCGTCAGCAGCGTTGTGCTGGAGAGTGAACAGTTCTATCGGAGCGTCTATCACAACGGAATGGGGCATCCTGTGGGGGGCACTCGTGCAAAGATGGGTGCATCTTATTGAGGTCGCGAGCAGTGAAGATAAATTTTGTACATGGGGATCCCTTCTAATATTCTCCTCCTATTCTATGAGAAGAGCATGCATAAATGCGGCCTGACCAATTTGCAGGGTATCCAGGTTCCTGCTATCTAACTACAACCAGTCCTGGAAAGATCCAATGAGGAAGAGATTGCGCATGCTAGGGTCACAAGAGCGAGCGGAAGTACACCACAATCAAGCCTGTTTCCAAATGCCGCATGGGTCTTGTCCCACTAAAGTTGATACCTGTATGTCGTTGCTCTGTCCCCAAGCTCGATCTGCTCGTATTCCGTGATACCCACATCATGCGTCTTGGCTCGTCGTTGGTTCTGACCCCATACCGAAAAGAAGTATACCACGCAGCTAGCCAACGAGAGACAGATGAATCCAATGCAGATTCCATATCCGGGCTTGTACAGTGGCGCATCTTTTTGCAGGAAGGCAAATGTCGCGATGATGCCACCAATGTTGCCAAATCCGATCTGCCAAGCAATGCCAACAGATCGTCTGTGATGACCACCGAGGTTCATGGTAAACCAGCAGACTATGACTGGCATGGCGGAGTAACAGCCCGAAGTCACAAGGAAGAGCGCTGCATATCTCAAGTCCAGATTTTTGGTTGCACTCAGCAGTATCGCAAATCCCGCAGTGCCGATGGCAATTGGGATTAAAGTGAAGAGGAATCGATGCCTCATTCTGTCTGAGGCCCAGGCGACCAGCATTGAAAATCCAAAGGCCGCGGCCCATGGTGGAACCGAGTAGAGCTGGGTTTGAATGGGGGAATATCCGTAAGTTCGGATGATGCTTGGTGCGAAGTACGCATACCCGTATGCCTGGAAGTAAAAGGTTAGCGGAGTCGGGGAGTCTGACAAGTCTAAACCATACCGGAACAATCAATCCGAAGTACATGAAGCCGCCGACAATGATCTTGTAATCCTTGAAGACATTGACGACATCTTTGAAAGTAATGGTCCGTTCCATTGCAGATTTGCCCTGGTCGACTTCCAATCGGGCCTTTACGTATGCCCTTTCGTCTTCCTTCAACCATTTCGCATCTTCGGGGAAATCTGGCAACGAAAACCAGAAGCAGATGGCAACAACACACGTCAGTGTGCCCTCGAGAATGAAGATCCATCGCCAGCCACGGTAGCCTTTCATTCTGTCCATTTTACCAATGGCACTTGCCAGAAGACCACCAAACGCCCCAGCGAGCGTGGTTGAACTGAAGAAGAAGGAATACCGTTTTTGTGCTTCGGCTCGCCGATACCACATCCCGATAAGATAGAAGCTGCCTGGGATTAGAAAATTAGGATTTAATGCTCAATTACATCGCGTTCGAAAGGACCATTCCGGGAGGAAGTTTGACCAACCTGGAAACATCCCGGTCTCGGTAAGTCCCAAGAAGAAACGAGTCGCCAGCAGTCCACTGTAATTCTTGACCAAGCCTTGACATACGGTAACAATGCCGAAGCCAAACATGCAGATGGATACTGGGGGTCGCCAAGGTCAGCGGTCAGCAGCCGGGATGTGCATTGCAGAGTTCATTATCGTCACATATCAAAACTGAACAGGGAACTTACGCCACACATGAGGTTTAAGCTTCTTCAAAATGATGTTGGAAGGAATCTCGAAGAGGATGTATGGCACAAAGAAGATGGTCAATGCTACATTGTACTGCGTGGAACCAGGGGCGATGCCCAGATCTTCTCGAAGGCCGAAAATGAGGGCATTTGCGATGTTCGTCCTGCCAACCAATTTTCGATCAGCGATGCTATCTCCAAGGCATCCGAGGCGTTCTCCCAAGTCTTACCGGTCCAAGAAGGCGAAGAGGTATAAGATGCTCAGACACGGCATCAATCGCAAGTCGATCTTGGTCATCAAGCGTCGTTCAGTGGTATGGCTTGGCACCATTCCTTGTTCATCATCATACTCGTGCGATCGAACAAGGTCGGGATTGTAGAGGCTGCCCTCTTTAATACCAGAATCAGGGCTGGGTGAATTGTGCCCTGTCTCATCTCAGTAGTGTTAGGAAAGGCTAGTTGTCAGCAATGATTGTAGCATACGGTCTTGCGAAAGGCGCATTTTGTTGGAAGATACAGTAATGTCCTTGGTTTGAACAAACCAGCGCAGCAATGCGATCGCAGATGCGCGGGTAATCAGTCCTTCAGGGCGACAGCCAGCAACGCAGTGCTGTGGAAATTGAAGCACGTAGAGTTGGGGGGGATAGCAGCGACCTTGAGGAGTTCAAATTGTGCGATTCATGCACTCACCTCGGCACGACCGGAAGTGACTAGCAATTGCCCCCAGCGGGACGACCGGGAAAGTCGGGAGCACTAGACTGAATCAAGTAGGAGGTGTCTGGAGATTCCTTAAGTCCGGACGGGTGAATCCTGCTAACCGTGTCTGTATTAGTGAGCGGCCCGTGGCGACCCTTGCCTGTTACGGCATGGCTTATCACTTCAGTATCAAACTCACCAAGTCGTCTAGACAGATTGTACTTGACGCCCACGTTCTTATTCCCTTTCCCATTCTCTCTGTCAAGAGAGCTTGTCTCATAATTCACAGTTTTCGGGGAATTACATTATCCATTGTTGCACTTGCTCGTTGCGATCACCAATATGGATCTGTCAGTTTCATGATCCAAAATCCATCCAGAGAGAGCAACGATGTCACCGCTGAAGGAACAGTGAATGCAGGTCAAACCGTCTCAAACTATTTGCTGATGCTCACGCTCGTAAGGAAGCGGTCAGTGAGAACTTGGTCCTTCAGTAGCATCACGATGGCAGAGTATTTCCTCCCAGCCTCCCCTGCTCACACTGTCTACTATCCTGTAAATCTTTCCAAGTGTATCTCTCGTCGGTGACACTTCTTTCGGATTTCAATCATCACAGCATTCCCCAATCGTGTCTCCAAATCCTGTGTCGCTCAATCCATTTGCCTGATTCACCTCTCTGGGTTGTGGATCTCCAAAAACGACACGCCTGATTCTCTCCCAAAGCGAAGTCGTTTACGGGACCGTCCAACCGTCATCCGAACATCATACACTGAAATACGAATAGACGGCGGGACCCCAGTCTTACTCTAGATGAGCCAAAGACGATGCGTCTACTATCTCATCAACCCTCGTCAGCACCAAAGGCTGCTGCTGTCTCTAGCAAACCTACAGGCTCATTCGGCTTTCGATTCCACAGAGCGGGCCAACCAAATGTCTACTTCCGAAAAGAGCCCGATCTCACTAGTCGCCCGAATCAAGTTTGGGTGGCTTTTGACACTTCCGAGATCAGATTTGAGAACTACACTCCAAAAAATATGTCGCCCGACTTTGGCTCACCGTCACTCAAAGTAGAAGATGGTGCTGATGCGGACTTTCGCAGCCCAAAGCGGCAGAAAATAGATTCGACCATGACCATGGGATTCCGTGTCAACAAGCCTGTCAAGACTGAGGTATGCGATGACATTTGGAGAGCTATTCTGAAAGAATCACACCCAACAGTGCTTCTTATTGCCAAAAACTTAAATCGCCGCTTTCATGACCTGCTTCAAGAAAAGTCTATCTGGAGGGCTTCTAGGGTTAGGCTACACGGAGAAGACATGCCAGGCCCACCAGGAGAGATGACCGAGCAAAGATACGCCCATCTCCTGTATGGTCAAGGCTGCGATTTCCAGCAATCAAAATGCAGGTCCAATGTCACCAAAAAGGTCTACTGGCCGTTCCTGCTGCGGATGTGTGACGCTTGCTTTCGTCGAAAGACCGAGAAGGTTTGTCGTACTTGCTTTGCTCCCTTCTAATGAATCATCCTGACATCTTCAACACCAGGACAAAGTTGTCAGAGCATCCACGCTCCAAGAATTTGGAGAAAGAGACATATACGAATTGATACCTGCAGGTATGATGAGCTCTGGGAAATACATCCGTGCCAGACGCCCGGATGGCACGTACTGGGAAGTGCTCATTCGTGCGGTGTATCTCCGATCGGACTTGGAATCGATCTTGTCCGAGTATCAGGAAATGGTTCAAGCCGGTCTCTCCGCCACTCAGGTTGACCTTTGGATGAACGTGAGGCGCGCAAAAGCTCGAGAATTAATGGCTCATTCTACGCGTATCGAAGATTTTCAAAAAGACTTTACAGCAGGCCAACCACGACATCGAGAGGCGCGTGCGGGGTTTTTCGTTGCTCAGGCCGCCAACTTGACTCCTCCATTGGGCAAAGAGGTGATGGAGAAGATCATGGCTTTCAAAATGTCTTTGGATTCGAATCATGAACCAACATTGAGATCGTGGGGAGACCTCAAGAAGAAGCTTCTGCCTCATCGCACGGCTGCTGAGGAGCTGCTCGATCTTGAACAGCAAAACGAGCGCAATCGGCAACTCGGCAATGCCTCGCCAGCTATTCAAAACTTTCGTCTGCTCCACCACATGAGGACTCGGCAGTCGTCCTCAAAGCTGCTTCTGCCGGAGCAGATCTTCGTGGTCAATCTTGCTCAAGAGCAACTCAGCAGCTGCAAGGTGCGAGCAGTTGCAGATGCTGATCTAGTATTACTCGTTTTGAAGGGTGTGTTCGACGCATACCAAAGACTGACCGAAGCTGAGAGACCTCAAGGCACCAATGCGAATATGTCGCATGAAGCCTACAGATTGACCCTTGATGATGCTCGAATGATAGTCAAGGAGGTGATTGAGCCGGAAGTCCGACGATGGGACAATGACACTCGCTCTCGCGAATGCCTAGAAAA
>JAABUK010013281.1_pt1 | contig 10306 bp, 3 predicted proteins | sample 5559141 | NCBI WGS metagenome assembly JAABUK01 (sample SAMN10711869, study PRJNA513367) | rock metagenome | isolation source: Antarctica rocks | place: Antarctica: Victoria Land, Pudding Butte nord | collected 2016-01-03 | reverse complement strand
TGCCTTTATGCTGAAGAGCCGATTTTATAAAGCAGAGTCAGGTAACCAGAGGGAATGAGGACATTCGACAATGCGTAAGAGAGCAAATCCCTCGTTGGGCAGAACGTGTCTGGTTGTCATTCCTAACACGGCCTGAGGGACGCAAATATTTTTATCTGATGAAGTTTGTACGACGTCGGCCGGGTCGTCCGAGAGAGAATGTCATGGATTAGCTGGCCTTTCGTCCCGGTGTTGTAGTACGTCGGCAATGGCGTCCGCGTAAGGAGACATAACTGAGGGCCTCAGGGTGAGGCCAAAGGCCGGGTGACGCCAATGGACATGGGATACTGGGTGTTCTTTGCTAGGAACTCCTTTGCAAGACACTCCTATGTTGTTTCTGGCAATTGCAAGCAGTTTCTTATATTTATCAATGACTACCTATATTAGTCCAGTGGATGCATATCCGGCTGGTCGGAGCGGCTAAGAAACCGCTCAACCTTCTCCCGCGTACTAATCTGCGGCCCCCATTTCCAGTCGTACCGAAAGACGTGACTGAAAGGATCCTCCCCCGTTTCCTCTCCTTCTTCTCCTTTATTGTGGGTCACCGATAGATGTGGCTGAAGACCTGGCGAAGCATATTGCGAGACTGTTGAGGCTTCGCGGGTAAGTGCTGGGCTTGGAGGCGGCCGTGATCTTCGTCGATGCTGCAGTAGAGATGCAGAAGAGGAAGTTCGGCGTCGTTTTTTCGATGATTGTTCTAACGATGCTTCTTTGGCGACGACTGTTTGGGCGAGGATTGTTGGAGATAATGCTGGTGCGGATTCTGTTGGCCGTCGTTGTGCGTCGTGTGCCTGTATCTCGACTTGGTCCGCCAAAGGATCCCGCGTAGAGGAGAATGATTGTGGTGGAGGTAGTGAACGCATACTTGGACCCGGTGCAAGATTCGGTGCATTCGCAGACGCTGATGCACGAGTGTTTGGCAAAGGAAGCTCTCCCAAGTTGATGGAGGGATCGTCTCCAGGGCCAGTCTCCAGACGCCGTTCGTACAATTCTTGGAGTTTTCGCAACTGCTCCTTAATGCTCGGCGTAACAAATTCAGGTGGCGTAATATTTCCTAGGACTGCGCGAAAGGCATGGAGAATGGCAGCCATGGGCGCGCCGTGCCATGCCTGCATGCGGATCGCGTCCCGCCTTTGCATATAACCTGGCATAGTAAATCGCGTATATGCTCCGCCGAGTGCAGACGATGGCCAATTAGGCTCCTTTCTAATCCATGCTTCGAGGTACTCTCCCGCTGTTGGACAGCGCCGAAGAGGAGGCAGAAGAGACAGAGGCGGGACGTTATATAATTGTCGTTGTTCCTGTTGGCGTCCATCCACGATCGCTTGCCGTCTATTAAAATTCTCCTCTTCGAATTGTATAAAGTATTCGAGATCAGTAGGCAAGAGGGTGCAGCCGGGTTCCGGGTCCTCAAATACGTTATGGCAATTTTTGCAGAGGAGTATGCTGTTAACAACATCGTCGAGGGAGAAATCGAGGAGTCCGTCTGCAAAATGACGCGGGTACTATTGGAGAAAGTCTCGTTAGCTTGGACAGGAAGGAGGAAGATAGGTGGAGTAATTACATTTGCACTCTTCTTTGGGATAACGTGGCACACGTCCATGGGCGAGTAGAGCACGGGCTTCATCTCACAGTGGAAGCATTGTCCGTGCAAAAGTGCTTTCAATTTGTCCCGAGTGGATGCTGAAAAGTCGGTCGTGGTGGAGCCAAACGCGGAGCCATCATCTTTCTTCCTCTTTCGAGATGCTTCAGAATGGGTGGGCGCAGGCTTGAGGAAGTCGTGTCCAAAAGGTTCCAATGGTGCTGCTTCGGATGGGTTCATGGATGAAAGTGATGATGGATGGGCTAGGTTGTGGAGCTTGTACTTGTTATTGCTAGAGGCCGCCGGTATCACCAGAAGTCCGCTTGCATCTCCATCGCTGGGAAGGTTATCCCCTGCGTCACTGAATGGGTAACATGCCTTGTTGGGAATAGTGGCTTGGCCTGAATCTTGCTGCAGCCTTGGCAAAAGAAACACCAAAAATCAGAACTTTTTGGTGTTCCTTTTGCCAAGGCTGCAGCAAAATTTTGTCAAGCCACTACGCTCAATCAGGTAATATTACCATTTCAGTGATACAAGAGATATACAACATTCTTAAGACTCTATAAAAAAGACTTACTCTAATAGATAGAGCGAGATAATTAGAGCTATCTTAGCTGTATTTAAATCTAAAAAAGACTTTAAAAGATTAATAATATAAGAAATGACTTTAATAATAAGAAAAGATGTATATAAATATTAAGAGAGTTAATCTTTCAGAGATTTAGAATAAGTATTCTCTATATAATCTTATTAGAGTTATTAAGAAAGTTGATTTAATGTTTATAAGCTTTTATAAGTTATATTTAAAGAAGAAAATTAGAAAAAAGGCGAATATATTGATTTTATTTGATTTAATTAAGTTATTTTAGAATCACATTTAAATTAATAAAATAGAATTTAAGACGCTCTTTCATATAGCTTTTATAATGCTGTAAGAAGACTCTGCTGAGATTATTACTTAATTATCTGAAAAATCGACATCTCTATCTTCTAAACTTTATCTCTATTCTGAAATTCACTTCTACTTCTTTTATCTCTATATAATCAAACAGAATAAATCAGTTAAGTGAGTTTTGAATATAGAAATATAGAAGATTATAAATGATAAAATCACTTAAAATAAAAGAATTAAAAGAATAATGAAAATAGAGCGAAAAAGAGCTTATTTTAAGAATAAGAAAAACTAGAATTCCGCGTTAAAATCTTAAGAAGAGAAAAAACGCTTAAATATAAAGATATCTACGAAAATAATCGCTTTTATAATAGATTAAAATAGTTATAAGTTATAAGATATTTAGATACTTAATTTAGGCGCGAATTCTCATGTTTATAATAATTCATTAAGATTTAAATTTGAGTGTACAGCTACTGAGAATAATAAGTTAATAGCAGATAAAACAGTTTATTTTATTAAGATGTTTGAAAGTGTAAATATCTTCATTTAAATATTTATAGACTTGAAAACAATAATTCTTCTTAAGATAACTTTCGTCTCTAATTTCTTCACGAATATAATCTTTTTATACAGATTTATATTAAAAGAGATTCACTGAGATATAGAAAAACAGAGACTATATTATTAGAGTAACGGGAAGATCTTCTATATTATATAACGAGTTAGATCTTATTAAGCACTTAAATATAATTCTCTTAAGATCTTTATATTAAATTTCGCGTTAAGCACAGCTTCTCAGATAGATATAGAGATATCAGCTACTTAATAACACGCTATAATGAGTTATTTAGAGCAAGATATTATCTCTTATCTTTAAAATAACGTTATAAACATTATTATTATAAATTTAATACTATTTATAGTCTGCGAAATCTGTGCGTTAAATAAGATAATAGAAATAGTATTAAGAAGATCTGATAAGAAAGATTCTGTGAATAAGCTTCTTGCCCGTGTAACAGCTCAAGCTAGATAGATTCAATAGTCTATGAAAACGAATACTCAAGTTGCAGAAACTAATCTAGCTTGCAGGAAAGCTGCAGAAGTATCAGATGCGCATTACAGCTGCTAATCTCAATATAGCCCTCTAGCTCTGAAGCCCAATCGGAAGGCGTAATCCTAATATGTCAAGCCCGTGTGTTAAGCCTTAGGCATTTCGTCGTACCGCATGTATAGTAAAATAGTTGGATTTCCATAATTAAGTCTGTAATCATCTCTTACATATAACTATTCTTCATAGCTGTAGTAACTTATAACACTATCTCCCGACTTATTAAGTTAATTATTCTTAATTAACAGCTAATAACGTCATTCTTCTATTTCTAATCACTAATCTTCTCGTTATTAATTAAGCTCGCTAATATCTTCTTCTCAGATAATAACTTAGAAATGTTATTCTCCTTCTCATCTTTAGCTCATCTCTTAGAGCTATTCTTTAATTACTCAGATCTTAACTTATCAGCGTTTCTTAAGTAGTAGTTATTAAGAATCTTCTTCGAATTTTCAAGATTCTTAATTAAATAATAAGTCAAATCCTTTAAATAACTTACTCACTACACTCTTATCTTAAGACGTCTTCTCACTCTCTTAATATTAATAATATTCTTCACTTTCTATTTCGCGTTTATCTCTATCTTCGTAATAATAAAGAGAGATCTGAAATATTCTTATTTAGATAAGAAATCCTCTAAGTCTCTAAATAATAATGCGGTATAGAAGATTAAGTAAATCTTTATAAACGCAGATAATTTAAGTCTGTATGCGCCTCTTAACTTCTTTAACATCTTATATAAATCTATTCATTTCGCGTTTAGCTTCTTATAAGATCTGATTATATAAATATTCTTTATTAATAGTTATATCTTCTCTCCTTTCTTAAATATCACTAATTAATAATGCTTATTAACCTGCTTCTTCTATCTCTTCTAAATCTTAATTAAATAATTCCTCGTTCAGTTTTATATTTCAGTTATTAACTCTATCAGACTTTAAGTCTTCTACAGCTCAATTTATTATCTAACCGTTCTTAACTTCTTTATCGCGTTAAAGCTCATTCGTGACTTATATTCTTTATTAATTATAAATAAAGATAGCTGAGTCGATTTAAATATAACTGCGTTAGCCGCGAATTCCACACTTAATAATAATTCCGCTTAATTCCTCTAATTAAAGTTCACATAATTACGCAGGTAATACTTCATCTCTATATTCACGACTTTTATCTATTCATCTATCTATAAATAAAACGCTGTAGATAGCTTCGCCGTAATATCTAAAATCTTATATAGATATAATCATATTATACTTGTAAATTAAGAATCTCTATCTAATATAATTATATTAAATAGATCGTGAATCCTTCACACATTCTTATATAACATTCTAGCTATCTTTTCCGCAATTATATTCTTATCAGTAATCGTACAGATAATATAGTATCTCTTCTTTATTAATTAATCTATTATATTAAGAATTACATTAAATCCTTTTAATTCTAATAATCTCGTCACAAAATTTATAAAGATATTCTTTTAAGACATCTCAGAAATCAAGAGAGATTATAACTCTTCTTTTAAGCGCTATCTCTTTATCTTTAACCTCTAACAGACGTGATAATTTCTCAGATATTATTTAACTACTTCTATTAGCTCAGAAAATTGATATAATTTCTGAATTAATTGCAGTATCTTTAATTCTTCTATATAGCCCGTCTCTCAACTCTTATAAATCTATTAAACTGCTTACGTTCTCAGCTCTTCTAACTCTATTAAAATAACTAATCTATCTCGAAAATAGAGCAGATCCTCTCTTTTCTCATACAGACTTATCTGATATTTATTACAGATACTCTTAATCTTATTTCGTAAGATCTTATAAATCTCTTTCAGATTCTAATCATTTCTATTCATCTATTTAACATTCTCATTTAGCGTGTAAATCTCTTGCATAATATATGTTATCTTACAGTCCCTCTAAATCTCTTCAGATAATATTTTTAATATTAATAGCGTCTAATATAAATTCAAATCATTTTTTACTCTAGAAATATTCTTTTCTCATCTTATTAAGATATCAGTCTTTTCATTTACTACCCCTAATTAATAGATCATCTTAAAGTTAAATTATATTAAGAATTCTATCTACCGCGCCTATTATCTTATTAATTTCTTTATTAATATAAAGTACTTCAAAGCCTTATAATTTATAAGCATCTTAATAATATCTTCTCTAATACTTTACAGCTCCGACCCTTATTCTTTAAAGCATTAAATTATCGCTAACAATTCCTTATTATATATAATATAATTCCTCTCTACCGAACTCATACTGCTTAAGTAATAAGTAATAGAATGCAATTCTCTATTTAATTCTTTCTGTAAAAGAATTCCTTTAATAATATAATTACTAATATCATATTTCACGTAAGTCTTCTTTCTTAAATTAAAATACTGAAGAACTGAATCAGATATTATTAGCTTCTTCAACTTCTTAAATGTCTCTATATAGAATTTATCTCATATTAATAAAATCTTCTTTCTTAGTAGATTGTTTAATAATCTCATTATCTAACTAAAATCCTTGCAGAATTATTAATAGTAGTTAATAAATTTAAGAAATCATTATACTACCCGTATATTCTTTAACTTCGGCGTCTTCCATTTCTAAATCATCTTAATTTAAGCTAAATCTAATCATATTCTATTTATATTTATTAATAGATCTAAGAATTTAATCTTAATAACGTAAAAGTCACATTTCTTAATATTCACTTAAAGTCCTGCTTTCTTTAGAATCTTTAACATCTTCTTAATATACTATTTATATTCTTCTCGCGTGTTACTGAATATTAGAATGTTATTTTAATATAATATTATAAATCATTCTAATATACTTAGAAATATATTATTCATATATCTCTAATTAATTAAGAGCGTTAAGCTCAATCTAAAAGACATCACTAAATAGTAATAGTTTTTATATGTTATACTAAATATTATTAAATCACTATCTCTAGTAGTAATCATTCTAATACAGTAAAATACTTAATAAATATTTATCTTTGTTAAAAACTTCACGTCAGTAAGCTATTTTAACATCTTATTGATTCTGAATATCAGATATTCATCCTTCTTTATTAGAGTGTTCAGATCTCGATAGTTCACACAGAATCAAAGTTCTTTATTTAATTTCCGAACTAAAAGAATTAGAGATGTAAATAAGGCGTTACTTAATTTAATAAATCTCTTCTTAAGATTCTCTTTAATATATCTCTTAATCACGTTAAGCTCAGCTAAATTCATTCATTAATAGAACTATCTTCTTAATAACTCAGCGTCTTTCACTAGCTTTATTCAATAATTATATCTATCTTAATGCGGAAGAAGAATATTCAATGCTCTTTTTAAAAAGACATAAATATATTCTTAAAACTCAGGCGGAATTATCTTTCATAAATCCTCTTCAATCTTCTCATCATTCTTCTTCTATCTTTTAATATTCTCGAAAGTGATTATAATAATCTTCACTTCAGATTCTTTAGTCAGCTCTTTAAAAGCTATTAAACTTATCATCTTAATATCTACAGATCTAAAAGAGATTAATCTTATATCTAAACTCATACTATCTCTTCATTTTTAAGATCTTCAAATCTTCTTCTTTCTTACAGAAGCTTCAGTCAATAATAAGACTAATCTCAAATTAATCTTCATTTCTCTATACTTTAGAATTCTAATGAGAAATCATTTCATCTCTTATTTAAATCTACTTATATCTAAACATATCTGCTCAGACATATCTTTACATATCTAATTATAATCCGACATATTCCTTTCTATTTAATAATAATCAGATATATTCATATCTAGCTCATTCTCATTTTTCGACATTTTGTCATATCGCACGTACGATAAAATAATTAAATTTCCTCCGTCATATTAATAATATCTTAACTCAAAAATTATACTATTTGTGATAGAATTGAGAACATAATTGTACAATCTCATTCACTTCTTTCTTAAAATAATAGAATATACCGCCTAAATTATGTAAAAAATCTGCGATATTTATTAATATCTCATAATCATTATAAACATATAAATCATCTGCATTATAATAGAATACTTTCTTTCAGCGAAATCTACTAATGAAATCTTCTTAACTAGATTTACTAGACTAATTTACAATCTCTTGCACAGATTCTCAATCAATTAATAATTCATTATAACTGTCAGTTAACAGTCAATATTCATTAATATAAATATGTTCAAAGAATCTATTCTTTCTTTATTTAATAGAGCATTCATCAGAAATAGAGACTTCATTCAGTCTTCAACTATTACAAAGATAATCACAAATAATCTTCTTAATTAATACTTCTATCTAAGCTTCTCCACAGCTATTTCTGCGCTCGCAAATCTATTCACAGCATCTTTATAATAAATTACTCTTTTTCTGATTTCTTTAAAATATTAGAATCTTCTTTCTTAACAGCTGTTAAGCTTAAGTAATTTCTAGTTATATATTCTAATTATTAATATTTATAGCATTTAAACTCTTTATAATTAACTTTTAGTGTATAAGTGAATACTATCTTTGTAGACTAACTTTCACCGTCTAGCTTTTTAATTAACCTTCTCTTTCAGAATTCTAAATCTACCCGGGTAAATTAAGAACCTTTCGCGTATCACTCTACTTTTCACAAATTTAATTTCAGAAATTACAAATTCTTCATAATCTCTTTAATAATTATATATCTCTTCAAGACTATAACCAACTTTAGATTATCAGATATCTTTAATCTGATATCTTTAATCTAATTCTTCTCTAAGATATTTATCTCTATAACGTATTAAAAGAACTCTGTAAGAAAATTAGACAAATTCTTATTTAATTAACGCAGATAGTAATAACTATCTCGCGCAGTATCTCTTTAAAAGAAATCTTTAAAGTAATTTAACAGTATTTATAATAAACTCTTAATTATAATCGTCTGTAATATCTCTAAATATAACTCTAATAGATTACTAGTCTCTCTCTTAATTCTTAATCTTATATAGATCACGCGATCTATTTTCGTGAGATATCAATCTTTATTTATAAGCAACTTCAGCTTTAATATTAATAATCATACCGCGAACTATTAAGAGATTCTCATCTTAAAAGCATCTAAATCTAACAGCTTCTCACTTCTATCATACTAATTACTCACCTGCATACTAAAGACTGCTTCTAACATTTCTTAAATACTTTCCGCACTATTCTAATATAATAGAGAAGCTATAGATATTACAGATCTCACTAATAGATTCTTCAATAACATCTTCTTATATTTTAGCATTTTCATTAAAATCTGATCCTTCTAAATTAGCTATTTCCGTTCAGCTATTTAAATATCTCTTTCTTCTCGTTAATAATTCTGTAACTCATGAATTATTTAATAATTTTCTATTATCTTATTAATCTCTTTATTATAAATCTTAATCATCTTATTATATAAATCACAGAATTTCTTAAATATGCGCAGTACGTTACTCACGTTATTCTATATTCTTATAATAAACTTTATTACTTCTTAATTCTTAGTAAGCTGTCTTAAAGTTGTTATCTCTTAAATCATTTCTATCTTAACATTCTCTATTTATAGAGAAGATTGTCATTTATCTATATTTAAATTATTCTATAACGCAGGATCTTTCTCTAATCTTTCTTAATTAAATTAAGTTATGTTAATATTAATTAACTCAGAAACTGAATTTATCAGCTAGTAGATTCTAAATCTACTTACTCATTTTCTTAGATAGTCTTACTTTTTCAAAGACATCTCTAATTTCTTTCTCTTCGAAGATAGATAACCGAACTCAGTATGTTAAGCTCGTTCACAAAATCTATCTCATTATTAAAGAGTCTGAGAATAATTTAAAGAAGATCTAACAGAAGTAAGCTAATCTACTCAAAATTTAAATTAATTAAAGAGTGACTATTTTATATTCGTCTGAATAGTAAAGAGAGTGAACTTAAGTATATTATAACAGCTTAAGCTAAATAGATTTAATAGCTTATAGAAATAAATACTTAAGTTACAGAAACTAATCTAGCTTACAGAGAAGCTACAGAAGTATTAAATGCGCATTACGGCCGCTAATTCTAATATAGCCCCCTAGTCCTAAAGCCCAATCGAGAGGCGTAGCCCTAACGCGTTAAGCCCGCGTGTTAAGCCTCAGGCATTTCGCCGTACCGCACGTACGGCGAAATAGTTGGATTTCCACAATCAAGCCTGCAATCATCTCTCGCGTATAACTATTCTTCATAACTATAGCAACTCGTGACAGCCCGCGTCTTATATAATCTAATTCAGCTATCAACGATCTATAATAATAAAAAATGAGTTAGTCATTTTCATTACTATTTTACTGATATGAATTTTATGTATACACACGCAAAAAAGTCATAAAGTGTTAAAATAGTTATCGATTTTCTTAATATAATAAAGATTTGATTTGAAAGAGAAATTCGCTATTTTCGAATTAATAAAGAGATCTTCTTAAATCACAAATACAATAAATTAATTACAGAAAGAGGAATTATTATAGAACGCTTAACGTTAATTACTTAGACTCAAAATAACTTTACTAAACGCTCTGAAGAGATAATTATATAGAAAGCTCATTATATATAAATAATAAGCTCTTTATTAAACAATTTATAGTCTGAAATTTTCAAAGTAGTAAGCTATT
>JAABUK010013280.1_pt1 | contig 10307 bp, 10 predicted proteins | sample 5559141 | NCBI WGS metagenome assembly JAABUK01 (sample SAMN10711869, study PRJNA513367) | rock metagenome | isolation source: Antarctica rocks | place: Antarctica: Victoria Land, Pudding Butte nord | collected 2016-01-03 | reverse complement strand
GGGGACCCCGGGCGGCTCGTGCAGGTCGTCTCGAACCTCGCCGAGAACGCGTTGCGCACCGTGCCGCGCGGTGGGCACGTCCTCCTCGTGCCCCGGCCCGCCCGCTTCGAGGTCCGCGACGACGGCCCGGGGCTCGCGGCTGAGGAGCTCCCCCGCGCCTTCGATCGCTTCTTCCTGTGGGAGCGCTACCGCGGCGAGCGGCCGGTCGGGACCGGGCTCGGCCTCGCGCTCGTGCGCGAGCTCACCGAGGCGATGGGCGGCACGGTGGAGGCGGAGAGCGCTCCTCGGAGCGGGACGACGTTCCGGCTCCATCTCCGCCCCGCTGGCTAGGGTTTGGCGGATGGCGACGTGTCTGGTCACCGGGGGCGCAGGCTTCCTGGGCTCGCATCTGTGCGACGAGCTGTTGGCTCGCGGGCACCGGGTGCTGTGCGTGGACAACCTGGAGACGGGGTCGCTGCGGAACATCGCGCACATCCGCTCGCCGGAGTTCGTCCATCTGAACTGCGACATCATCGAGCCCTTCCACATCGCCGAGCCGGTGGACTTCGTCTACCACCTCGCCTCGCCGGCGTCGCCGATCGACTACCTGCGCCTCCCGCTGCACACGTTGAAGGTCGGCTCCTACGGGACGCATCACACGCTCGGCGTGGCGAAGCACAAGCGGGCGCGGTTCCTGATCGCGTCGACGTCGGAGGTCTACGGCGACCCGGAGGTCCATCCGCAGCCCGAGTCCTACTGGGGGAACGTCAACCCGATCGGCCCGCGCGGCGTCTACGACGAGGCCAAGCGCTACGCCGAGGCGCTGACGATGGCCTACCACCGCCAGCAGGGCGTGGACACGTCGATCATGCGGATTTTCAATACCTTCGGCTCGAGAATGAGGCCGCATGACGGCCGGGCGATCCCGACGTTCCTGCGCCAGGCGCTGCAGGACCGGCCCATGACGGTGTTCGGCGACGGGTCGCAGACCCGGTCGTTCTGCTACGTCTCGGACCTCATCGACGGGATGATCCGCCTGGCCGAGTCGGGCTACCACACGCCGGTGAACATCGGCAACCCCGACGAGTTCACGCTGCTCGAGCTCGCGCAGGCCGTGATCGGGATCACGGGGTCGCGGTCGGAGATCGTCTACGAGGCGCTGCCCGTGGACGACCCGCAGGTGCGCCGGCCGGACATCTCCCTGGCCCGCGAGATCCTTGGCTGGGAGCCGCAGATCGACCTGCGCGAAGGCCTGCGCCGGACGATCGAGCAGTCCGGCGTCGAAGCCCTCGTCGGGGGCTGAGGCGCAACTTCCCGCGCACGGTGCCGTTGCGAACTGAAGTGCCCGACGCCACCGTCACGACACGGGAGGATGGGTCCGACTCCGAAGCGCCCGAGCGCGGGGCCGTCGTCCTCCCCCGGCGCGATGTGCGCGCCAAGCGCCCGCCCGCGCTCTCGTTCCTCCTGCGCCGTGAGACCGCCCGGCGGATCGGGCGGGTGGTGTCGCTCCTGGCCCTCGACTACGTGGGGATCCTTGGCGCCGTCTGGGCCGCGCTCGAGCTGAAGTACCTGCTCAAGGGCGGCGGGGACGCGGCGGCGGCCTGGGCGGGCGCCCGCAACTTCGTGCCGTTCGCCTTCCTGCTCACCGTGCTGCTGTTCGCGCGCGAGGAGCTCTACGCCGAGCGCGGCCGCCGGCCCGGGCTTGACCGGATCATCGTCGCGCTGTTCCAGGTCACGCTCGTCTCGCTCATCTACGCGCTGGCGCAGGGGGAGCACTTCGACTCCTACTACCTGTTCTATGCCTCCCTGTTCTTCGCCGTGGTCTTCGTGGCGGCGCTCCGGACGGTCCACCTGCACGTCACCGGGTTGCTCCTGCGCGCCGCCGGCTATCGGCGCCGCGCCGTGCTCGTGGGCAGCAGCGGCCACATCGACGCCGTCGCCCACGCGCTGGCCGAGGCCGCGGCCTCCCCCGTCGACGTCGTGGGGTTCATCTCGCTCGTGCCGCGTCCCCAGAACGGGCTGCGCTCCCTCGGCCGCCTCGAGGATCTGCGCGCGGTGCTCGCGGCGCATCGCATCCAGGAGGTGATCATCGCCGACCCGGACTTCCCCCAGGAGAAGGCGGTGGAGCTCGTGGACGCGTGCCACCAGCGCGGGGTGACCGTGCACGTCGCGCCGACGACGATGGAGATCCTCCTGCAGCGCGCGGAGTTCGTCCCCGGGCAGTCCGTCCCGCTGTTCACCCTCAAGCCGCCGGTCTTCTCGGGCTGGGACTTCATGCTCAAGCGGTGCTTCGACCTGGTGATGGCCGTGGCGCTGCTGCTCGTCCTCTCGCCCGTGCTGGCGCTCATCGCCCTCGCCGTGCGGCTCTCCTCGCGGGGACCGATCGTCTACCGGTCGTTGCGGCCCGGGATGGGCGGGGAGCCGTTCGCGTGCCTGAAGTTCCGCACGATGCACGCGGACGCCGACGCGCGCCAGGCGGACCTCGAGGAGGCCAACGAGGCGAGCGGCGCGCTGTTCAAGATGACCGCCGACCCGCGGGTGACCCGGGTCGGGCGGGTCCTGCGGCGCTTCTCGCTCGACGAGCTGCCCCAGCTCGCCAACGTGCTGCGCGGGGAGATGTCGCTCGTGGGCCCGCGCCCGCTGCCGCTGCGCGACTTCGAGCGCCTCGCGCCCTGGCACAAGAAGCGCTACGGCGTCCTGCCCGGCATGACCGGCCTGTGGCAGGTCTCCGGTCGCTCCGAGCTCGACTTCGACGACCTCGTCCGCCTGGACTTCCTCTACCTCGAGCGCTGGTCGATCCTGCTCGACCTCTCGATCCTGCTCAAGACGGTCCCTGCGGTACTGGGGCGGCGCGGCGCATACTGAGCGCCGCCCGTGCTGCGCCACCGCTTCCTGTTCGAGCAGCTCGTGCGCCGCGAGATGCGCCAGAAGTACGCGGGCTCCGCGCTCGGGGTGGCGTGGTACGTCGTCAACCCGCTCGTGCTCATGGGCGCCTACACGCTCATGTTCGGGAAGCTCATCCCCCAGAAGATCCCCGACTACCCGCTGTTCCTCATGGTCGGGCTCATGGTCTGGACGTTCTTCTCGCAGTCGCTCACCGCCAGCGCGTACTCGCTGATCGAGCAGGCGCCGCTCGTGCGCAAGGCCCGCTTCCCGCGGCAGGCGATCCCCGCCGCGGCGGTCTGGGTTCAGTTCCTCACGTGGCTCATCGTCGACGCGGTGCTCGTGGTCGTGGCGATCGCCGTGCGCGCGCCACTCGGGCCGGCGCTGCTGCTCCTGCCCGTGCTCGCCGCGCTGCTGTTCTGCTTCGTGCTCGGGTGCTCGACGGCCGTCGCCGCGCTGCACGCCCACTTCCGGGACGTCGCCCCCGTGCTGACCGCCGCGCTGCTGCCCTGGTTCTTCCTCTCGCCGATCTTCTTCGCCCCCGGGCAGTTCGGGTTCGTGGACTCACACCCGTGGGTGGGGATCATCCTCGACTGGGTCAACCCGGTGGCCCCGTTCATCCAGGCGATCCGCGACGTGGTCTACGACGGCGCGGTGCCCGACGCGGGTCGGCTCGTGTACTGCGTGGTGGCGGCGGCGGTCGCGGTGGGTCTCGGCCGCGGGATCTTCCGGCGGCTGGACCCCGAGCTGGCGGTCGTGCTGTGAGCCTGGCGCCCGGGGAGCTCGTCCTCGAGGACGCCTCGCGCGCGTTCCTGCCCCAGGCCTCGCAGGCGCGGACGCTCAAGGACCTCGTCATGCGGCGGAGCGATAAGCGCGCGCTGCGCGTCCCCGCGCTGCACGAGGTGACGCTGCGGGTCGCGCCCGGGGAGACGCTCGGGCTCGTGGGCCGCAACGGAGCGGGGAAGACCTCGACGCTCAAGGTGCTTGCCGGGATCATCCCGCTCGACTCGGGGCGGGTGGAGGCCGGCGGTCGTGTCGTGTCCCTGCTCGAGCTCGGCGCGGGCTTCGCACGGGACCTCTCGGGGCTGGAGAACATCTTCCTCGGCGCGGCCATCCACGGGCTCGACCGGACGGAGATCGAGGCGCGGGCGGACGACATCATCGCCTTCTCGGAGCTCGGCGAGTTCATCGACGCGCCCGTGCGCACGTACTCCAACGGGATGTTCGTGCGGCTCGGCTTCGCGCTGGCCGCGCATCTGGACGCCGACGTGATGCTCATCGACGAGGTCCTCGCCGTGGGCGACGAGGCCTTCCAGCGCAAGTGCATCCGCCGGATCTCCGAGCACATCGCCCGGGGTGCGACGATCGTGCTCGTCTCCCACGATGCCGGGCAGATCGAGCAGGTGTGCGAGCGGGTCGTCGTGCTCGAGGCCGGGGAGGTGGTCTTCGACGGGGCGACCGCGGAGGGGCTCGCGGCCTACCGGCGGCGGCTCGGGACGGACACCGGAGGCGGCATGAGCGCCCGGCCGCACCATGACCGCGACGTGCGGGTCGAGGAGCTCGAGCTGCGGGACCCCGAGGGCCGCGCGCGGCGGGTGTTCCGCGCCGGCGGTCCCCTGCGGGCGGTCATCGGCGTGTCGGGGACGCGGCGGGAGGGGCGGCTCGTGCTCGAGGTGCGCGATGCGACCGGGCAGGTGGTCTTCCGCTCCGAGCACGACTGCGAGGTGCCCGGTCGCCTCGAGTGGGAGGTCGAGCGCCTCGCCCTGCTCGGGGGCGACTACGATCTCGCGGTGGCCGGCGACGGCGGCCCGGCCGAGCGGCTGGCGCGCTTCTCCGTGGCGCCGGAACCCGGCGCGGAGGGCGTGGTCGACCTCCGGGGCACCCTCCGCCCCGTGGGCGTCGAGGTGGCGCCGTGACCCCCGAGGAGGCGCTCGCGGCGGCGCGAGCGCGGGCTCAGCAGCGTCGGGGGGCGGGCGAGCAGGCAGTCGGGGGCTTCACGGTCCGACCCGTGGACGGCCCGAGCGCGACCGACCTCGCCGAGTGGGCGCTCGTCGAGCCGGACCTCGCCGGCCTGCGCTCCACGCGCCCCTACGGCGCGCCCATCACCCTGTTCAAGCGGGGGCTCTATCGCGCGCTCGGGCAGTACTTCCGCGCGCTGATCGCCGAGCAGACGCGCTTCAACCTCCAGGTCGCGCTCTACGTCGCCGAGCTCGAGCGGCGCGTGCGCGAGCTCGAGGAGCGTCCGGGCTGAGGGTCCATCAGCTCCTGTCCGGGGCCGGGCCGGTCGACGCGGTCACCGGGCAGGCCCTGGCCTACCGGGCGCGCTTCACGGGCTGGGGGTGGGGCGGGGAGGACCGCGCGGTGTGGCGCGATCCGCGGGCGCAGGGGATCGCCGGCATGCCGGGCTTTGCGCCCGCGCCCGGGGACGTCCTAGTCCTGCACTACTCGGCCTACGCGCCGCGGTTGCGCCCGCTGCTCGACCTCCCCAACCCGAAGCTCCTCGTCTTCCACAACGTCACGCCCGCTCGCTGGCTGTGGGCCTACGACGCGATGCTCGCCGTGCAGTGCGCGGTCGGGCGGGGGCAGCTGGGGGAGTTCGCCTCGCGGGTCGACCTCGCCTGTGGGGTCTCGGAGTACAACACGCGCGAGCTCGAGGACGCCGGCGCCCGCCGGACGGAGGTGTTGCCGCTGCTCGTGGATCCGAGCCGGCTGGGGCCGGCCCGCACGCCGGCCGTCGTCCCGGAGCCGACGCTGCTCTTCGTCGGCCGGCTCGTGCCCCACAAGCGCCACGACGAGCTGATCCGGGCGCTCGCGCTCCTGCGCGCGGGCTCCGTCCCCGGCGCGCGGCTCGTCTGCATCGGCGAGCCGCTCTCGGCGGCCTACCGGGCCTCGCTGGTCGCCCTGGGCGAGGAGCTCGCCCCCGGGGCGCTGACCTGGGAGAGCGGGCTGAGCGGCTCCGAGCTCGCCGCGCGCTACCGGTCCGCGGGCGCTTTCCTCTGCCTCTCGGAGCACGAGGGCTTCTGCATCCCCCTCCTCGAGGCCTTCCACTTCGGGCTGCCCGTGGTCGCGCGCGCGGCCGGCGCGGTGCCCGAGGTGGCGGGGGAGGCCGCGCTGCTGCTGGGTTCCGAGGACGACGCCCTCGTGGCCGCCGAGGCGGCGTCCGTGGTGCTCGCGGACGCCGGGCTCCGCGAGGAGCTGCGCGCCCGCGGTCGCCGCCGCCTCGAGGCCTACCGCCCGGAGGACACCGCGCGGGCGCTCCGGGCGGCGGTCGAGTCGGTCACCCGTCGGTCTGACCGATGACGGCGGCGAGGTGCGCGACGGTGATCATCAGCGTGGTGCCGTCGGCGTCGACCGGTGCGAAGCCGAAGCGGCGGTAGAAGCCGCTCGCCCCTCCGAGTGCGTCGACGACCACAGCGCGCATTCCCACCTCCGTGGCAGCCTGGAGAGCACGCCCGAGCGCGTGGCGGAGGACATGACGTCCCAGCCCGGTGCGTTGGTGGCGCTCGTCGACCGCCAGCCGGGCGAGCAGGCACACGGGAATGGGAAAGTGGCGGGACAGCCCGCGCCGGACCTCGTTCGTGGCGCCGCCGTGATCGATCTCGGAGGCCACGAGCGTGCAGTAGGCGATCACCCGGTCCTCCTCCAGGACCACGAACGTCCGGGCTGCGTCCCGGCGCTGGCTCTGCCCGGCGTAGGCGCGCAGCCACACGTCAAGCTGCTCGACCCCGCAGCGGAAGCGGTCGGTGCGGTGGTGGTCGGGCGCGAAGGCGACGAGCCCGGGCCAGGTGCTCACCGATCGGCGAAGAGGTCCCGGAGACCGGCCGGCGGTTCACCGTCGGCGTCGAGCGCGGCGAGGAACCGTCCCGCGGAATCCTCGTCGAGCACGATCCGGGTCCGCTCGCGCAGCACATCCTCGGCCCGAGCCCGAGCCGCTTGGCGGAAGAACTCGCTCAAGGACTGGCCGAGGGCACTCGCCGCCGCCTCCTCGAGCCGGCGTTCCTCGTCGGAGACCCGGATCTCGATCCGGCGCGACCGGGAGCTTGCGCTCATCGAGAAAAGTGTACGGAAGTTGTCCGGTGAGAGCGAGCAGGGCTCGCCTGGCGCACCAGCCAGGGCCCGAGTTGGGTGCGGGGGCCGGGGCCCAGGCGGGGCGAGTTCGCCACCCGGGTGTCCTAGACGATCAGGCAGGGCCGCGGGCAGCGCGCCTCCCGTCCGGCGCCGAGGCCCAGTGGGCGGTCGAGCACGGGATGCAGCCCGTGGAGCTCGAAGACGGCCACCGTGGAGTTCGTGAGGACCGTCGCGGGCCGGGCGCGCGCGACGAGCGCCCCGGATGGGGGCGAAGGAGGGCTCGTAGGTCGTGCCGGCGCGCTGGACGCCGACGGCGACCCCGGCCGCCAGGAGGAGGGCGAGCAGCGCGATCCGGACGCGGGGCTTGGCGGCCCTCGCGCCGAGCGCCAGCAGCGCGGCGCCGAGCGGCAACAGCCCGGTCAGGTAGCGCTGGGCGAACACGTCCGGGCCGGCGAGCGCACATAGGGCCTGCCCGACCACGGCGACGACCAGGGCCACGAGCAGGAGGGTGGCCGGCCTCCGGGTCGCCGCCGTTCGCCGCGCGGCGACCGCGGCCGCCACCAGGACCCCGGCGACCAGGGCGGCCTGGACCCACCGGGCGGGCGAGGATCCGCCGCCCCGTGCTCGCCGAACGCGAGGATCGCCGCCACGTCGCGGAGCTGCCCCGGAGAGGGGCCCGGGTAGACGGGCGCCGCCTTCGTCACGTCGACGGCGTCGAAGCCGCGCAGCATCTCGGGCAGCCAGGCCGCGAGGGTCACGACCGGTGCCGCGGCGAGGAGCAGGACCTCTCGCCGTCGCGGTCCCGCGATCACCACGAACAGGCCGGCGGCCAGCCCCGCGAGCACGAGCGCCGCGACGTACTCCGACCACACCGCGATCACGCCGCCCGCGATCCACAGCCACCACCAGCGCCGCCGGCCCCCCGTGGCGAGCGCGAGCGCGGCCCAGAGCGCGAGCACGAGCCCGAGCTGGGCGAGCTCGAAGCCGCGGGAGTAGTCCGAGAAGGAGGTAGAAGGGCGGCGGGGTGTTCTCGTACGCCGCGAGCCGGCCGAGGAACGCGTGGTCGCTCGGGGCGGAGGCGACGAGCCAGGAGTACCCCTCGTCGTGCGAGAGGGGGCCGCCGAGGGTCAGGAGCCGGAGGGCGAGGGCCACGCCGACGACTCCGAGAAGCCCGAGCACGACGTGGCCGCGCACGCGAGGAGGCTAGGTAGGCTCACGCCGGGCTGACCGCCACACCCGCGACCCCGGGGAGCGCGAAGCGGCGGGCCACGGCCCAGAGGCCAAATGCCCCCTGGGACTAGCCTCCGTTGCTGTGAGCTCGGCCGACGTCACCGCGCCGTGGCGGCTTGTCCGGCCGCGCACCTGGGGCGCCGAGGACCGCCGGGCGGCAGGGGTCGTCGGGGCTGTGGCGGTCTTCGCGCTCGTGCTCGCCGTGGTGGTCGGCGCGCGGCGCCTATGGGCCCTGCCCGACCTCCTCCGGGGCGGCGTCGCGGCCCTTCTCCTCTTCGGCGTGAGCGGCGACGCGCTCGCCGTCCGCCTCTGTCCGCCGGCGCTGCAGCCGGTGCGCCCCGTGCTCGCCCTGGCGCTCGGGATGGCGGCCGGCCCGCTCGCCCTGACCGTGCTGGGCATCCTCCACATCCCCCTCGCGGTGACGCTGCCGCTGGTGCTCGTCGCCGGGCTGGCCGCGTCGTGGTGGGTGCGCCGCCGGGGCGGGCGCGAGGCGGTCGCCCCGCTCGACGTCCACGTGCTGGTCGCCACCGCCGCCGTCGGCGTCCTGCTCGGCTGCGTCGTCCTCATCCCGATGTGGGGGTCCGGAGTCGTCTCGGTGCCGGGGATCAACCCCGATGCGCATCAGGTCGTGGGCTCCGCCGCGCTGCTCCAGCAGGCGCCCCCCGACGCGACGCGGGTGCAGCTCGGCCTCGACCACATCCCCACGGTCTGGGGCTCGAAGTGGCCGATCTTCTACGCCCTCGCCGCCGCGAGCAACCTGTCGGGCCTCGATCCCCTCGGGGCCTTCCCGACGATGGCGGCGCTGCTCGCGGTGCTCGCGGCGCTCGGCTTCGGGGCGCTGGCCGGCGAGGCGTTCGGGCTCGGCCGGCGCGGCGGCCTCGTCGTCGCCGCGGTCTCCGGCCTCTCGTGGGTCACGATCCACCTCGCGGTCCATCCCTACTGGAACCAGCTCTGGGGCTACGCGGCGCTCCCGTGGGCGCTGCTGCTCGGATGGCTGGCCCTCAACGGCCGCGGCGAGGCGCGGGCGGCCGTGGGCTGCGGGCTGCTGCTGCTGCTCATCGCGCTCGCCTACCCGCTTCTCTTCCCCTACCCGGTGGTGATCCTCGTGCTCATGGCCGTGGCCCTGCGCAGGCGTCCGCGCCTGCCGGCGTGGGGGCGTCGTGGCGGCCCGATCGGCTTCGTCCTCCTCGGGCTCATCCTCCTCGTCCCCCTGCTCGCCGCGGTGCAGAAGCTCAGCCAGGCAGGAAGCCAGCTCATCCACCCCGGCGGCGCGGTGTGGGGCGGCGACGTGACGTCGTTCATCCCCTTCGGGGACTTCGTGGGCACGGGCGGGGGGATCCTGCCCGCCCTGGTGATCCTCGCGCTCGCCGTGTGGGCGCTCGTGCGCGTCGTGCCCCGGCGCCTCGCGCTCGCCCTCGGCGCCGCCCTCGCCCTCTTCGCCCTCCTCGACGTGCGCCTGCGCACGGTCCCGAGCGGGACCTACATGGACTTCAAGCACCTCGCCTTCACCGGTTCGCTCGTCGTCGCGCTGGGCGCCACCGGAGCGGTGAGCCTGCTGCGCCACCGGCGCCGCGAGGCCGCCGTGCTCGGGGCGGTCCTGCTCGCCGCCTGGGGGGTCGGCGCCATGATCCGCGACCGCCGCGAGTTCAAGGAGCACTGGGTCCAGGTGCCGCCCGAGCTCTCCGAGATCCGCGACTGGTCGCGCGCGCTGCCGCCCGGGACCAGCGTGCGGATCGACATCCCCCACAGCGGCGTGCAGCTCTGGGCGGCGTACTTCCTGGCCGAGCACCCGGTGGACTCGATCGATCCCGTTCTGTTCACGACCTACGCGCACCCGCCGTGGGGCGCGATCGCCGACTACTCGCTCGCCCTACGAGTGATCCCGCTGCGCGCGCTGCGCCGGCTGGGGGTCACCGGGCCGCCGATCCGGGAGAACCGCCAGTTCGTCCTGCGCCGCATCGTCGTCCCGCCGGGCAACACGCTCCCCCCGACGGCCTCCCTACGCCAGGTTCAGCCCTGACCACCGCCCGCCCGCGACGAGCTCCGCGAACGTCGCGAGGGCCTGGGCGACCACCTGGTCCATGTTCAGGTACTGGTAGCGGGCCAGGCGCCCGACGAAGGTGACGTCGGAAAGCTCGTCGGCCCGG
>JAABUK010013277.1_pt1 | contig 10308 bp, 2 predicted proteins | sample 5559141 | NCBI WGS metagenome assembly JAABUK01 (sample SAMN10711869, study PRJNA513367) | rock metagenome | isolation source: Antarctica rocks | place: Antarctica: Victoria Land, Pudding Butte nord | collected 2016-01-03 | reverse complement strand
GATTAAAGATAAAAAGATTCAAGAATTCTTATACTTATTAATAAGCGCATTTATATAAATAAATAATCAGAGATATATCACTTAAAAGATCTTATTATAATTATATTAAAACTTTAAGAAATATAGATTATCGATTATATAATTAATATTTACAATATTTATAACTCTTTAAATTAATACTCGAAATCAGAAGAAATAAAGTCTCTTAACACTCTTTATACAACACTCAGAATATCTAAAGAACATATTATACTGAGCGATATAAATCTTTATTATCTCAGCTAATCAGATCTAATATACTCATTATAATATAAACTCTTAGATACATTATTAAAGATTGTATAAGAAGTAGAATTAAAATAAATTCTTCTTTTAGAAATAATAATAAGAGATTATTAAAGAAGAGATTTATATAAATAAATAATTATAGATCTCATCTTTATAATATTAATATTAGAGAATCAACTTATATAATATCAAATAGAAGTAGAAAGAGAATAGTTATTAGATTATTTTCTAATTAACACGGAATTTGAATAACTAAATCAATCTAAAAAAGAGTTATTAAAAAGATATAAAGCGTGAAAAAAGATAAATTAAGAAGTCTTCATTAAAAGTCTTTATAATTATATGAAGTCTCTGAAAAATTATATATTAAATATTAAAGAAGAGATTAATCACTTTATATATAAACTAATAAGACTCACATATGCAGTAATAAAAGACTCAATATTATAAATGAGATTATTCTTATATAGTTAGAGATTCTGAATAAAAGAATGTTAAGAGATGATAAAGAATATAAGAAAAGCACATAGAAACTTCATTAAGAATTTATCACTCTTTATATAATAAAACTTTGTATAATAGCGCAGTTAAAAAGAGAAGACGTTATTAAAGATAAAAAGAGAAGACTTCAAAAATATAATATAAGAGATAATATAAAGATTACAGAGAATCTGAAAGATTATATAATAAGCAAGATAATAATTATAAGAATAAACTACTTAAGTATCTTTTCTCATTCTTAAATAAAGAACGTATGAAGCAAAAGATGTAGAGAATAAAGCAAAGCTTTTACGTAATATCTACTTCTCTTCTTCTTCTGAGATAAATCTTACAAATATTGAAGAATATAAATATTCTTAAAGAATTTCATAATAGAAAGAGATCTTAAAAAGAGAACTTCTAAAAGCAGTTAATTATATAAGAAAAGATAAGATCTCGGAATCAAATAAAATTCTAAATAAAATTATTCAAATTTTTATATAAGAGAAGTTGAATCTGATTAAAAGACTATTTTAGATCTATCTTATATAAGAAATTCAATCAGACTACTTTAAAAGCGCTTATATAATAATGCTAAAGAAGCTAAATAAGAAAGACTATTTAAATCTATTAATATATAAATCAATCACACTGTTAAACATATTAGAAAAGATCTTAAAAATAGTAATATTTAATTGAATAAAATATATTATTGAATTATATAATCTTCTTTCAGACTTATAATATAAAGCATATTCTTTAAAAGCAATAAAGATAACATTGTAATAGATTATAAAGAAGATATATACAATCTAAAAGAGAGGAAATAGAAGAGTTATAAGTCTTCTCTTATTAAATGTGATAAAGATATTTAATAAGATCTTATATATATAACTAACTTATAATCTGAGAAAAAGAAAAATCTCAGAGTTATTTATATAATAAATAACAGATTTCCTCTCTAATTATTATATAAAGATAAAGATTAACGAGTTTGTATTATTAAAAGTGTTAATCACAATAAAAATCTTATAAGACTTATTAATATTTCTAATTCTATATCTCTTCTATAATATTAATTTATTAAAGAAATGTAATAATATCAGACTTTATATGAGCGTAATAGAGTTTATAAATAATATTAATATCTTAACATATAGTGAAAGTATGAAGAGAAATTATTAAGTACTTACTGAAATTTATAAGAAATGCACGGACTAAATAAGAAAATATAACTCGAGATTCTATCTAAATAAGTATAAACTAATTTATTTTAGTTATATAAAAAGAAAATTTAATATAAAGATGAGATTAAAGCTTAAGAGATAAGAAATCAATCTAAAAAATAATATATAAATTCTTAGTATTCAACTAAATATCATGCTTAAATAATAATCTCATCTTTAAATAATTAAAGCAAAATCAGTTTATTTAATTAACACTCTTTATATAATTATAGAATCTATTTAAGACATCTTTTTAAAAGCAGAAAAATAAGTATATTAAATAATAATACGCTCAGCTATTACATATAATATAAGTATCTAATACATATCGAAAGAGATTAAAGAATATTAAAAAGAAGTGAGTAGAAAACTATAAATCCTTTAAGATAAGTGTTTCCGTATAATTACAGAAGTATATAAAGCAATCTTAATAAAGATCTTAGAAGTGAAGATATATATTCAATCTTTAAATCTTTACACGGAAAATCTAATAGCTAAGATTACAGTTAGAATTCAAGTATTTAAAGTTATTAAAGAAATTAATAATATATATACTAAAATCGTAAGATAAACTATAAATAGAAGAGATTATATAATAAGAACCCGCGCAATATTAAGAGATTGTATAACTAAATGACTTACTTAATTCAATCTAATAAATCAGAATATAATAAGATTAGATAATGAGATCTCTCTAATAGATCTATTATAAAAGAAATTAAAGAAGTACACGAAATTTTAAAGACTAAGAAAAATGTATAAAGAAATTCACTTAGTCTGTAAACAAAAATAAAAAAAGAGATAAAAGAATAATTAAAAGAAGAAGTATTTAAAGACAATCCTTTTAGAATCAAATAAAAATTTAATAATATTATATTAAAGACTTAAGAAATATAAGAGCGCACTTCTCACATAACTTTATATGAACAAGATTAGCTTTAATCAGTTTCTATATAAAAAAAAGATGCTCAGAATTAAAAGCTTTTAATATGAATGTGTATAAGATAATATAACAGTAGAACATGTTCTACTAAAATATTCTCAATAAATTATAGAAAGAATGAAACTCATTAATTCTCTCTATATAATAGATCTAAGAACAATTCTCTCAGAAAAGAAAGAATATAGAGCAGCTATTAGAATGATACTCTGTACGAAGCTGCTCAACTAATTTAGATTGACGGAGGAAATCTTATAAAGGGAGAGGGAAGAGTGAAGAGAAAGAGAAAGAGAGAGAATAAATTGAAAATTGATTAATTTAATAGGCGTTTAAAGATTTGATTTATATAAGAAGATCTATATAAATTAGTTTTAATCTAAATTAAATAAATAGAATTTACTACTATTATTATCTGCGTCTATTATCTTTAATTTTAGAAAGTGATTAATTATGATTCTATAATATTAAGATAGTTATTATTAAAATAAGTTAATATTATAATAATGATTAATATAAAAGATAAGTAAAATATAAGTAAAGTGAAATTTTTATTATTTTCTTACTTTTAATTTAGAAGATAAATATAAAAGTATAAAGATTATATTAAGAACTGTTAAGATTAGCTGTAGTAAGATTTAGATATTAGAGGATTGTGAATAAGAATTACTATTCTTATATAAAAGAGTTAAAGATAGAATGCAATTAATAATATAAGTTGATTACGGAAGAAGAATAAGATTATGAAACTATAAGATGAACGATTATTTATATAATTGTTATTAATGGGCCGTGTATAATGCTTCTAAGTACTCTTCTTAAGCACTCTTAAGTACTTACTTTTAAGTACTCTTCTTAAGCACTCTTAAGCACTTCTGTTAATATTTATCTTTAATTATTCTGATTAAATATAACTTTCTAAGTCAGATCTGCCGTAATTTTAAAAGATATTTATCTGCGAGATCTTTTATCTTAACTTACTATTAAGTCTTCGATAATTAGAGTTAAGTCTATTAGCTACTAATCTATAACTATAATACTATACTCTTTTAAATTAGCTTGATCTTTTAAGTTACTTAAATTTATCTTTATAATTTTAATATTTTCTACTTCTTTCTTTCTTTATTATACTTTAATATTATATCAGTAAATCTTTCTCTTATAAATAATGTCGAATTTAGATAGAAAAGATAACTTTATTAAGAGTGCTGATTATAATTGCGTATTTTATTTATGTTAAGCGGAATTATCTTTATATATTTTTTAAAGATACTTTAAAATATTTGAAGTATATTTATTATAATATTTATTATGACAATAACTTCTTAAAGATTGACTTTTAAAGATTATAATAAAAAGAGTTATGTTTAAAAACTGCGTAAAAGATAACCCTTCTTCATCTTTAATAGAATACTGCGGAAATAGTAAATTTAAACTTTTATATTAAGTTTCTTCGGACGGCTTAAAATAAGATAATTATTTAAAAGATTAAGTCTCTAAAAGAGCTTAATCAAGAAGAGAGATATTTAGAAAAGAAAGAATTATCAGTTAGTGCGAAATTAAATATTATTTTTAATGAAGAGTAGCTGACTGCTTTCTTTAATTCTTTTTATGTTAAGAATTCCGGCGGTAATAATTCTTAAGAGTTGTGGGGCTGAGATTCGTTTCCGATTTTTATATATTTTCTGACGTGTTATAATCTGACTATTTTATTAGATAATGAGTTTTATTTTTAATCTCTTAATTATTGAGCACTTTTTTCATCTTATACTTCTAATTCTAATTATTTAGATAAATTAAAATCTGTTTAATATTCTTTAGTGTAGATTTTAGAAGGGAAATATTAAATATAAAGTGAATTCTTATAATGTTTAAGAGTTTAAGTCTATAAATTGATTTGTTTAATACTTTCTAAACTGAATAAAAATTAAGTTTCGTGTGATTTAATTTTATACTAAATCTTTTAATTTTAATATTTCGGCGAAGTAGATATATTAAATTCTTCTTTTTAAGATTTAATTTATTAATTCTCTTAAAGTTATAATATATATTAGATCTTTAACTAATGAATTCAAGATCTTTTATTAATTCTTGATATAAATTAATTAATAATTGTATATTAATGACTGATTTTTGTGTAAGTTATTTTATTTCTTTTGATTATCTATATAGAATTGATTCTTATTTATAATTAATATAAAAAGATGATACTTTAGTTACTGTTAAAGTACTATTATATGCGAATTATATTAGTGATAGAAATATTACTCAGTTATTCTGACGATAGTTTATATAATATTATAGATACTATTTCAGTATCTAATTAATTCTTTTAGTTTATTCATTTATTTGCGGATAATAAGTTATAAATAACTTATATTTAATTTCGAGTTGATTTATTAATAACTTTTAAAATTTAAAAGTGAATAGTTTATTTTAATTAGAGATGATCTCTGCTAGTATATTGTGATTTGCGAATATTGTTTATAAAAATATGTAGATTAAGTCTTTAGCATTTAATGCTTTTATATAGTTAATAAAGTAGATATACTTTGTTAATCTGTTAATAATAATTAGAATGCTGTTATAACTGATATTAGTTATTAAGTTCTTAAATAATAATAGCTTAATAATGAAGTTTAATGTAATGAATTTTCATGCTTCTTTAAATTATTTTGAAGATTACATCTCTTTATATAGTTTATATTAAAAGTGTTTAGTTTTCTAATAAGTATTATAGTTAGCAATTCATTATTAAATCGCTTTATTTATTTCTGAAAAATAGTAGAATTTAGAAATGTGTTTTAAAATTTTCTTTATTTCTTGATATTTATGAGGCGTTTTCTTATGATATTATTGAATGATTGTTTTCTTTGCTTAATTTGTAATATATATTAATTCTTTATATAAGATTAGTTCGCTGTCTTATTTTTAAAAGATTGAGTATTTTTCAGAATTTTTTCAAATCTCGCGGAATAAATAATTGTTTAAATATAATTTAATAATTTGACTTTTCTAATTTTAATCAGAGATCTGAAATATTAAAGCGATTATAACGTGATTATATATTATAAATCTGTTCTTATTCTCGCGTAAAACTGATTGTAAAGCGGATTTAACATCTCGAATATAATCTGTTTAATGACTTAAAGCGTTAGCTTTAACATTATTATTCTCTTTTCAATAGAAAATTTTAAAGTTATAAACTGATAATAGCTCAGATTATTGTATTTAATATCTATTTAACATCTTAATAATAATAAAGTATAACAGATTTTTATAATCTATATATACTTTTATAGAGTACTTAAATCTCTTTAAGTATATTTATTATTCGCTGAACGTGATAATTATAGTTAGAAGTTTCTTATTATAGTTCTTGTAATTGAGTTTTATTAGAATCATCTTTTTAGAATAAAAGATGATAAGTCTTAATTATTCTTTATTATTTGATTGACTTATGCATATATTAATAATATAATTTAATATATTCATCTTGAGCATAATTTATCTTTTAAGATTAAATATTGCGAGAATAAAGACTGTTATGAATTTCTATTTTAGTTTCTAAAATAAAGATTCTGCTTCTATTTCTTAAATAAAAGATACTTTCTTCTAAGTTATTTATATTAATGAGGCGATTACTTTTAAATAATTTGTAATGAATCTTCAATAGAAGTTGATGAATCTAAGAAATAACTATAATTTCTTTATTAATATAGATTGTGATTATTTAAGTATGATTATTATCTTAGATTTATTTATCTGAATTCTTATAATTATTAAGATAAATCTAAGAAACTTAATACTTTACTTATAAAACTCATACTTCTTAATCTTTATTAGCAGATTTTTTGTCTAAAGAATATGAAGTATCTTTCGAATATGTTTAATATATTGTTTCTTGATTTTCAAGTATATGAGAATGTTATTTAAGTAGATGATATAGAACTGATTTAAATATTCTCTTAGAATATTATTTATTAAAGATTAAAAGGAGGCAGAAGCGTTTATTAATTTAAAGGATATGATCAGATACTTATAATAATTATAATAAGTTCGGAATACTATTTTTTATTTCTTTCTCTTCTTCATTCTCATTAGATTATACACTTCTTATAGATCGAGCGTGATAAATTACTTTATCTTACGAATGTGATTATATAACTCTAAGATTAATAATAATATATATCGATTTTTTATTATAATGTTGTTTAGTTGTCGATAATTAATATATAGACGCATCTTATTATTGAATTTTGAAATAAATAGAATTGAGTATTTTATAGATGAAGTTGAAGATTGAATAAATTCTTTTTTTTAATTCTTATTAAGATATTCCCGTAGAATCTTAAGTTCTTTCTTAGAAAGAGAATAGATAGATTTATAAATAGATTTCTTATTAAGTTTTAAAGAAATTTTATAATCTTAAAATTAGTATTAGATAGCGCGGATGCGCTTTTATTCTTAATAAATAAATGTTTAAATTCGTTATATTTAGATGAGTACTTAAGAAAACTTTTTATTATTTCTACTAAACATTTATTATTGAATTTTATCTATACTGCTTTTATAAATAATATTATAATTATGATTGACTCATAAGCGCAGTTAGGAAAGCTGATAATTTGTTATTTTTAATTGACTATTAAGTTATGAGCTTTCAGTTATAGAATGCTTAGAATAATATTATATTTGATTTTCACAATATTTAATATTATCTATTTCGTGTGTTACTGAATATTAAGCTTTAGTGAGTAAGTCTCTACTTTTATTTATTCTTAATCTTGTTTAATAGAACTTCTATTTATTAATATTAATTAATAGGATTTGTTTTTCTCTTGCGTAAGCAGACGTGATTGGATTACGTATATTAAAGAGATATAGTTTTCAATAACTTCAAAATTAATTATAATTTTAATTTAATGTTATTCTATTCAAGTCTATATAACTAAATATCGCGTATAATTAGCGTTAATTACTACTATTCTTTAAGATTTAGAAGTAAATTCTTTATTATATCTCGAACTTAAAGAGTCTTCTCGTTTTTTAACTCTTCTAATCTAAAGTTTCTGAAATGAGTATATTCTTTCTTTGCGAAGTAATATTCTGATTTATTACATAGAAAGTGTGCGTATAATTTATAAGGGATATGATATTCTTTATTATTAATCACTCTTATTACTTCTAGTTTCTTAGATTCTTAAATTTATATTATACTTGCGCTTTATATTTCTTCGAGATAAGTGAAAGTGTTAATCTTATATAAAGTAATTGCTTCTCGAAGATTATTACTCTAATAATAATGAATTTATTCTTGATTTTAATCTGAATAATTCTCTATATAATATATTCTTAATTATAGTTTTAACTTAATTCTTTATAATATTTTCTTAAGCGTATATATTTTATATTAATATTAAAACTTTAACTCGCAATTTATATTTATACACGGCGCTATTTCTTAGAATTTAATAATCATTTCTATATAATTCTAATTATACTTAAGATTGCTTAATACTCATTTCTAAGATATTTTGAAGATAATATTTAATAACTATTATGCTTTCTTCTATTTAAGTTTTCTAGAATATCATTTTAAGCTGTTCTTATTTAATCTGTAAATGACGTATTAATCGTTATAATAATAGTTTAGAATAAACAGATGTGAGATAATTTCACAAATTTTTAGTCGCGAATCTATTTAAATAGTTTAATAATCGTTTCTAATATTAATATTACGATATTAGCGCAGTTAATATCTCACGTGTTATCTAGTTTTTCTGTTATTATTTCCGTCGATTCTTTAGAGATCGCATGTAATTATTACTTATTTAAATAATTATGAGCTCGATATTTAGATTTTTTATAATAGAGATATAAATTCTTCTTTATTCTCTTCTCTTATTAAGTTGGAGAGAGTTTTCTTTAATTAAATTTTTTTCCGAACTTTCTTTAACTAATGATATTCAGATTTATTTCACGAAGATAACAAATTTATTTTGCTTGATATTCATCTTTCCGATATTTGTTAGAAATGAAGGTCTGAGAATATTCTTGCTCTTTTTCCATCTATCTTTTATATAGACGATTGTTTATTTTAATAAATATATTAATCAGACTTTCTAATTTATCTAATCTCTTAATTTAAGTTAATTTATTTTTAACTAAATTCTTCAGTTCTAGATAGTACTTTATTATGAGTACTATATTATTCTATTTAATTCTTAATATAATCTGTTAAAATTTAAACGCGTACTCTATTACTGAGTCTGTTTATCGAAGTTTCTGAACTTCTTATTCAGCGATTTATTCTTCGTCTACTTCTTTACATATTTGTTTGATACACTTCTTAAAGTAGAGATAACTAATAAAGATTCTCTTTATTTTCACTTTCTTATCTTTGATCATCTTCTTTAAATAATCTATTAAATATAATTTGAATTAATTAAGGACTTCATTTCGGAAATATATAATTGTGAATATTATCTTAGCTTCGATTATTCTCAGTTTCTGAATATTAAATTAAATATATATATCGACTTAAATTAAGAAGACTCGAAGTTTCTTTCTATCTTTATGAAATGTATTAAGAATATTGATTTTTAAGAAGACGTAATTTATATTAATAATTTCTTCTTAAGATTATTCTTATTTAAAGTATAATATATTTACTTTAATAAGATCTATTGTGATAGAGTAACTGATATTCGATAATAGATAGTTAAAGTGTTAAGAACTATTAAGACTAGCTGTAATAAGATTTAAATATTAGAAGATTATAAATAGAAATCATTATTCTTATATAGAAGAATTAAAGGCAGAGTGTAATTAATAATATGAGTTAACTATAAAAGAAGAATAAGATTATGAAACTATGAAATGAATAATCATTTATATAATTATTATTAATAAGTCGTGTATAATGCTTTTAAGTGCTCTTCTTAAGCACTCTTAAACATTTACTTCTGAATACTTCTTTTAAGCACTCTTAAGCACTTCTTTTAATGTTTATCTCTGATCATTCTAATTAAACATAACTTTCTAAATTAGATCTGTTATAGTTCTAAAAGATGTTCATCTGCGGGATCTTCTATCTTAACTTACTACCGAGTCTTCGATAGTCAGAGTCAAGTCTGTCAGCTGCTAATCTGTAGCTGTAATAGATTAATGAATTCTAAATAATAGATTAAGATATTAATTATATTAATCATTATTATAAGTAAAAGAAACTTATTAAAGTTAATGTAACAGCTGAATAAAGTTGCAATATAGAAGGAAAAGTTAGTAGAATATAAATAGAAAAAGTAGAATAAAAGATTTAGTAAGATATATTAAGTATTTATTAAAGTTTTAATATAAAAAATAGTGAATTTA
>JAABUK010013276.1_pt1 | contig 10308 bp, 13 predicted proteins | sample 5559141 | NCBI WGS metagenome assembly JAABUK01 (sample SAMN10711869, study PRJNA513367) | rock metagenome | isolation source: Antarctica rocks | place: Antarctica: Victoria Land, Pudding Butte nord | collected 2016-01-03 | reverse complement strand
CTATGTCACGACGGGTCGATCGAAGAAACAGTCCTGACGCAGGCATCAATAGCATGTTCGTTGTTTACACTGCCATTGTGCTGTTGCCTGGCGTGCCGTGCCTGGGCAGGGTTTAGAGCTTGGGCTGAGCCACGGGGGATTCCCCCTTTGGGGGCTGAATTGATTCATGCCTTTCAGTCCGCTGCTACTCGAGAAAACAACTTCCATTGTGCGGTTGATATCTGTCCTTCTCACATTCCAAGATAGTTGTTCAAGTCGGAAGCTGTTCGGGACATACATGGGTGGGTGATGATTTGATCCAGTTTCTGAAGTTCTTTTCTTCTTTTTTGCACCGCCTCTCTGTCGCAGCATCTCGGATATCCTCTTCCCAGCTTCGATTTGTTGAGTCTTTGAAGAGCCCAGTCTACGCTTGATTTCTGTTCCTGATCGCTTCTCAACACACTGTCCGGATCCTAATAACGAGAAAATCAATCAATTCTGTCATCATGGCCAACCCTTACGACTCTCACCCAATCTATTGGCTACGTCGATGTCTCCTGATTCTCGCCAGCTTCTCTTTCATCTTAGGCCTTCTTGCCTGCGCTAACGCAGGACGGAATCGTGCTGTCTGGGCCTTTCATATGTTTTGGACTTTTTGCTCGGCCTTATGGTGCATTCACGATCTGGTCCGATATGCACTGGCCAAGGCAAGGGACCCAGCAGGTGAGCCGACTTGGCCCTCGAAGAAGATCATGATTGGGGATGCAATCTTGGTGGTGCTGTTTGGATGGTGGTATTCCCTTGAGGTCCTAGACACTCAGGGCTATTACTCTTCAAATATTTTCACTGCATACGCCACTATCACAGCTTTGTTCTACGTGTAAGATACTCAATTCGTTGAAGAATGTTGAGACTCACGTTGGAAATAGCTTCCTCCACGCTGTTTGCTTCTGGAAAGAACTCATAGCACTCAAGAAAGCTGCTTGGCTGAAAGAGCTCCACAACAATGGCAGTTCCCATCAATGCCGAAGCTGTCAACAGCGGCATGTACAAACCTGTTGCCCACAAGAGCAGGGCGCGAGCGACATTGAACATACTCAAGAACCAGCTGCACGTGAACAGGCCGCCCTCAGAACCCTCACCCCGAAATCCACCTCCTGGTTCCCAGCCATGCTTCGACGCCAGAAACGTGATACCGACGATGTAGAAGCTTCAGCAGAGTCAGCGAACGAATCAACCTGTCTCATTACTCCTCTCACCGACGACGACATCATCCTTCCTGGAGGCTCGGCAGAAGATGACGGAGCAAACGAGCAGAGCATCGAGCATCGAGAGGACTCGGAAGCGGTGGTCAAGAAGAAGGCCAAGAAGGGGAGCAAGACAACTAGTGGTGATGGAAAACGGAAGGAAGATGTTGTCAAAGACATCCTGGAGCAGGTGGAGGCGTACGAAGCAGCACTCCCCTGAAGTAACACACAGAATCAAAGTGTTCGGCCACCTCGGGATGGATTCGAGAGGTGCTATTCGAGATGCCACAATAAACCAGCATCTGTACTGGACATGCTTGGATAACCTTGGACTCTGTGCAATTTGCCATTACAAAATCATATGCATTAAGTCTTCGAACCAAGAACACGAGCTTCTCGAGCTTGCAGATGCGTGCCAATGCGACTACTACGGTACCAGGCATAAGTGATACATGTGGGGCACTAGTAAAGTCGAAGAAAACGCCCAGCTTACAGATATCCCTGCTGCCCTTGTACGATATCCCTTTCACTATCCGAAGCGTTCCTGTATACTAGATACTAAATAGGCAGGGTCTGAGTTAGGCGCTTTGTGGCGCTGTATCTTTACATAGCCTTACTTAAGTGGGACCTACATTACTTATGCCTCCTACCGTAGTAGAGTTCGGCCAAGACAGACCGTCATTTGAAAAGTCAATGGCGCTGATGGTCTCTCCCCAATTCCCAGAAAGACTTCTTCGCATTCTTGGAAAATTTCCTCGCTCTCGGCGTGTAATGATTCGTGCTCAAGGTATGCTGACTTCCATGCAGGGATTAAGCATAGCAAGCGTGCTTGTCAAGTCTCCGATTGTACTCCGTACATGCAATGTGGGTGCAGAGGGTGCCAAAGCCGCATCGGGTTAAGCGCCGCTCTTGACCCCTTGCCGCTTTTATCTTTCGGCATCTGCCGTGTCTCCAATCTATATATTTGTCTTTACCCCCCGACCATGGCGGTGGCAATGCTATCATGCGACCCCCTGTGACCACCACGCCGCTTTGTCCGCCCGTCCCCAAGCCGTGTTAGCTGTCAACTGCGCCTCACGGGCGGCATTCCTAGCTCTGTCAGGCTGACACAAGTTCTATCTCGATCTGGAGTTTATCCTCTTGATTGGCCTATATCTTCTACGTCGACCGAGCCTAGCACTGACGATGACGTCAATAGTCTTGCCCGGTGTCCAGATCAGGCGTCTCCAGTCCTCGCGAAGGTGTCAGGTTTAACATCACTACCACCCTCACAATCACTCACACCACGGATCGCTGGCACGAGCGGCGGAGCTATTTGTCACTTCTCGAGACCAACTCGCCAATCAGAAAAATACCGCAGCCATCAATAATACGGTGGCACTACTTCTTCACCTCCGGCACAAGGGCTCTGTCCAGCTGACAGTGCGACTAAGCCAACCAGGAAGTGGCCCTGAATCAACTTGAACATGGTGCCGCAGCCGTCGTGTTGCCAGGCAGCAGCTGCAGGAGGATACACTCTTCTCACATAGAATCTGAGGTGGCCAATGAGAGAAATCGCGCACCTTCCTGCTCAGGGGCGTTGTCATGAGGCGCGGACAACGGGCCGATTTGTCGCTCTATTGATCTGTCTCACACGTTGCCAGCGGTGAATAATCCAACATCGGCTGAAAGTGCGATACAGTCATGCGCTCTCGGGCCAACAGTCCCAGCTGTTCTGCGGTGCCACCGTTTTCGTCTCAAACTGGATGGTCCCAAACGATTGGCCCATACGGTCTCGTTGATGCGCCTGGTGCTGACGGTGATATTGAGGACCTTCATCTCTGTCGTCTTCCGGCGCATGCGAGGATGTCTAGATTGACGTTAATGCGCTCTTCGCCCCGATACGAGCTTTGGAGTCTCTGCCCAGCTGAGACCACGACATTGTGAACTGGGAAAGTCCCGCAACCGTCGATCATGCAGAAGGCACGAGTTTTACTTAGCTCTCGGCGTGAGGGACCTGCCGAGCTGAAAGTGTGAGGGCGTCAGTGAGAAGAACGTTACAGAGCCATCGGAATCTAATGCTGCAGCCATCTTCTGGCCAGGCAGCAGGCGGCACGCCTAGCCTCAACATCTCGCCGTGTACTCCGCAGCTGAGATTGCGTTCCCGCGGATCGGGAAACCACGGCAACGCTTGAGACTCGGCGACGGAGATGAAGGAATTGTAGCTGGTGAAGATTGATTACTCTCTGCAGGCACAGTAGGATTGTGTTGAATGCTTCTACGTAAGCAGAGTCATTGGAATGCTCTCTTTTGATTGGTCTATCTTGCTTAGTCAGTTACCAATCACGCACTAGTTCTTCTGAAAACTCATGCTTTCCCTGAAGGATTGCGGGCCCTTTAGTTGCACGGCAGGTTCCAATGTGTTTCCCCGAAACCACAACGGCCTTAGGAACCTCATTCCTTCAGTCATGTGTATCCTTACCCTGGAAGAGGTAGCCCACAGAAAGGGAACTCCTTCAATGTGCTCTCTGATTATCACCGAGGGATCATCGCGAACTTCAATCCATAGTTCCATTATGCCTTGTTTACAGAAGACGTTTTTCAGACATCCAAGTCTGTCTCTTCCATCATGCGCTTGAAAGGAAACTTCAACACCGAGATTCAAGGCCAAGAAGTCAAGAATGGTTTGAATGAGATGAAAAGGTTGTGACCGGAGCTGCTCGTGTAGTAAAGCGCTATTCAAGTTCTCTGTCATCAAGTCTCTGACATTCTTTGACGATGCTTGAAGCTCTGAAGGAGAGCATGGGGACGGCCAATAGCCATTTTGTAGTTGGTGTAACATGAGACTGTGTGCCCATAACTCTGTCCGTGAGACAGGAAATAGGTGTTTCGTCTCAGGAAGTCTTTTAGGAAGTATGTTCGTCCACTCGGACATTTGCAGCGGAATTGTTTCTTTTATAGCCTCCCGAAAATCGGATTCAACTAGAATTAGACTGAAACACGGATGAAGCTTCCCAGAAGACGCGCTAGTCTCGAGACTTTTGAACCTTTGGGCTATATCAAATTCGGGAACTCCGGTGAGTGTCTTCAAAAGTGTTTTGTCCACGAAAGGCAGCAATCCGTTTTGATATATTGGTCTAGGAACTTCAAGTTCTATAGCTATCAGATGCTTATTAGAAGAATACCCAAGTGTAATGAAGTAAGGAGATCAAGACTTGCCTTTCTTGTTATTGTCTTGAATAGAATGGGCGGCATTATGCATGTAAGTCTCGGTGGCATTGCATGCTTCCCTAGCTGGTGCAAAATGAGGCTTTGGAAAGATGGATTCGCGCATGCCATCGGATCTCGAACTATGCTTCCTTGTCACCTCATTTTCCACCAGCCGCCCAGTGTTTTTTCGTTCACCCGTTCCAACCAACCTTGTCACGTCTGCCGTCCACTGCTCATGAGTATCAGGGGTCCAGTCTGGTGAACGGTTTTGAGACTCTTCATTTCTGATGACTTGCGTTGATCTTTTGTCTACTTCAGTTGTTGAACTCTGTTCACCTTGCTTTAAAGGAGTACTGTTGACACTCTTCGGCGTCAGCGATATTCCGGGTAGAAGTCCACGATTTGTCGGCAAACGCCTTGCTTGAAGACCTTGATCACTCATAATGAAAGCGAGCAATAAACATGGTGAGTATGAGTATTCGGCTTCGGGCAAGCATTCTTTATATCTGCTCTTAGTACAAAGCAGTGGACACCTCCTTTTTTTTAGAGATGAGTAAAATCCCTCACTCGAGTCGGGGCCTTCGCATATTAGCTCAGATTTTGCTCTGCAGGATCCACAAGTAGATTGCAGGCGCTATCAGATCGAAGAGCGAAATTGGCCTCGATGGACACGCCAAATGTCTGAAATGTTGTGAGGCGAGAAGCCATATCAAGATACCAACGAAGCATAATCCATTCAGAGCAAGATTAGAAAGGTAGTCAAAGTCTTACGACTCAACAAGGCCAGCTATATCAAGATGAGGGTTAGTTAGTATACGATATGAACAGGTACTCAAGAGCAGATATGAGTTGAGTTGACTACGAAAGAACTATGAAGTTATCTAGAAATGAGCGTATAGGAAATTCGTTGCTCATGCCCTGAGCTTCCTGAGCAGCTTCCTGAGCCGAATTGGGAAAGTCACGATTCAATTATCTTGCCCAATGCGACTTGCCTTCTGGAGGAATAGTGGTGAACCGGTTGCTGTCTAACCAAGCCTTGACTTCACTCAATGCGCGCCGAAGCTCTTCTTTTCTCTGGAGAAGAAATCCTAGCAATTCAGCTGGAGACACTGTCGCCTCTGGTACAGTATCCGCAAACTCAGCAGCCATTTTTGGAATTGATTCTTTGCTGCAACCGTCTTTGAAGGTTCCAAGCCGGTCGGTAGAGTACATTAGCGAATAGATCTCTCGAACTTGCATCTTCGTCGCGAGCGTAAACTCGATCTTCATGTCAACACGTCCCGGGCGAATCAATGCCTGATCAAGCTTTTCTAGGAAATTCGTTGTCATAAACAAGACTCTTCCCTCCGAGGCTGCGGCACCGTCGATGACCTGCAATAGAGCAGCAAGAGATATCGGCGAACTGTCAGTATCTTTGAGCGCCTCAAGCTCTTCGCTGCGAACATTTTTCTGCATACGAACACCTGCACAGTCGATGTCCTCGAGCAGAACGACACAACGACGAGGAAGGTTACTAAATAGATTATTCAGATCTTCCTCAGTCAAAGACGAATCTTGTAGGGAAAGGCAGTAAATATCAAGGCCGAAGACACCCGCAACTGAGAAGCTCAGACTGGTCTTTCCAGTCCCTGCTTTACCATGAAGAAGATAACCTCGCCTCCAAGGAATCCCACGTTCGGCATACCACAGGCGAGTTCTCGGATTTAAGAATTCGTCGACATCGTGCAAGATGGCTCTCTGCCCTCTGGTAAGCAGGACTGATTCGATTGGTCGTGAAGGGCGTTTGGTAGCACAACGCCAAGGATACCCATAGTCGCGTCGCGTTCTTGATTGAGGACGCCAGATGGTGGTGATCTTGCTATTTTTGGACAAGGAAAATTCTCTGGCATCCGCGAGGAGATCTTTCAAAGGCTGCAATGACCGGCCGAACGCAGTCAGATGCAAGATTTCTCGACCTGTAACTTCGGAAACTCTCAATTTTGCGACTCGAAAATGATTTCCGTTGTGCCAGAACCCGCAGCGTCGGTTGTAGGGTTCGAAACGTAGGGGTATATGGACTAGCGACCTTCAGAAGTTGAAAAATTCGCCCATTTGGACCGGCGGCTCCTCAGCCAAATTGCTGCCATCGAAGTGTCCTGGCTGGCTGGTAGCTTGAAGGAAACGACTGGTCGTTGACATTGCTTTGTCTCTATCAAGCCAAGCGAGTACGTGTTCGCAAATAATTTCGTTGGTGTCAATTATCAGCGTTGCTGTCAAGTGTTCTTCAAACACATACTGAGCTGCATTGATCAATAGCTTGGAGGCCAAAGCAATAAAGCTATGAAGACAAACAAAGAGGTATCGATTCCCAATATGCCGAGAATAAACTGGGAAACAGAATAATAACCAGGGATCAAAGCTTCAAGAATGTTTGAGGCAGCAGACGATGGATCAGGAGTAAGTGGAAGGTTCTTTTGCTCAGACTCCAGGAGCAGCTTTGCGGAAGCCATCAGACAGATCCGATTTACGTTAACTTCTAGAAGAGAACACGCATTTCTTCTATTATTGGTGTAGGAGGAAGATGGGGTTTATATACTGATTTGAGGTAGAACATCTGACATCAGCGTATTTCCCTGAAGGAAATTCTGCACAAGGATAGAGACGGCTCGCCTAAGATTCAGGATTTGTTCCTATCACTAGAGTGTTCTCTATGCTTGATTGAACTGCTATTGGATTGATCCTACAGCCTTGACTATTTTCTTAAATCATGCTTCTGGTATTGAAATGATTTGAGGGCCTTTTCGTTAATGTTCATGAGATCGTGGAGTGTTGCCTCGAGAATATCTAAGTGCTTGGAGCGCATGAGCAAATCCACACCCTGATCCGGACAAAGTTGCCGAGCAATCGATTTGGCTTGTGCTGTCTTTCCAACTTCGTCCCAGATTCTTCCAAGTTCTACCGCACCGACGACTAGAATGTCGCCCTCACTTGAAAGACAGGTAACTAAATCGTTCCCTTCAGAGGGACATCGTTCGCACTGGTATCCGCCTTTAGACCGTGATATGAACTTTTCTCAGGGGTGGTATCATCATTTCCGTGCAAATTGAATCGCGACGGAAACATCTCTGAGCTTGCGTAAGCCTCGTTTTGGATCGCTCCAGCGCTTGTCCGTTCTTTCTATAGGAATTGTAACCTAGCCAGAGAATCCAGGAAGACAGTAGAATGGCCGCTATAATGTTTTCTCCCTAATAAGGATTAGCAGGAATAACGGAAGGGGTAGGATAATCAGCTTACCAAGAGAAATAGATGCAGTTGATGAAGTGGGAATGCGAGGACTATGCTTACTATTCCCAAGAGAGTTCCGAAAATCCAGAAATCTTTACGCGGCCTTTGCGAGCGTCTGGACCACGATGCTAGACACCAGGGATAGACGACGAAGATGAAGTGTACCCCAAACCCTCCGCTGGCCAATATCAAACGTCCAGCGAGCTGAGATGGCCTGGAAAGCAACAACCAGAGCCCAACGCCGTGCAAAACAAGAAGGGCAGCTACATAAATAGCTGTGACAATGACAGATAGAAAGCGAGGAGCTTGAAGAGCTTCTAGACTCGTCCAGTGCAAGTCCCGTCGAATATAAATCTAAATATCATTAGTGGCTTCTTTTGGAGAAGTAAATTCACAAACCTCTTTGATTAGAGCAATAAGTAAGGTTGATATTAACAACCAGATGAGTGGCTGAGTTGCGGTCGGTAAAGATTCTGACTGCCGCCTCTCGCAGAGCGAAATCAGAAAACTAATAAGGACTTGAGCGAGTATAAGAGTGGAAAATTCCCAAGCGAATTTCTGTGTTGGAAGCCAAAACATGAAGTGCCACTTCGACAGAGAAACTTGGGTGTTTTGTGAGCCCAAACCAGTGTAATACCGATATATCACAGTTTCGAAAAGTGTAAGGCAGCAAATGAACTCAGTCAGAAAGTATGCAGCAATAGTAAAGGCGCGATACATCGTCTGCAGGCAGTAAATGAGTTCTGCTTGAATATTTTTGTCACAAGGCAACAAATGCAAAGCAGCGGTGAGAAAAAAGGCAACAGAGTTTCTTATCTGCATCAACACGAATAGATATGTTCCTACGACAACATCTGACACTACAATAGCGCCAGTGATATCAAGTTATAAAAGAAAAATCTAGCCTTTTGCGCCCACCTGAATTAAACTTATCTCCAAAGAGAGCGATCGTCGATAATCAAGTTGCAAGTACAAGTAAAGATCTATGAATGTGGCGTGAAGGTTTGTTTGATTAGGAAGGATGGGTTTATCGGCAGCCACTTTGACTTGAGGTGATCGTCCTGTGTTTTAGACACACAACCCTTACAGCCGTAGCTTTCAAACGCCTGATATTGAAGCAGCGCGAAATTCAGGGGAAAGATCGTTTAAAAAGCTTCTGGTGATGACATTGTGATATGATGGCCTGTGGTAATATTACCGTAAACCCTTTCCTTTGATTAATGGAAAGATTTAAGTTCCACTGGTCGTAACTCCTGTGGACGGGGTACCGGAATCGAGGCGCTAAGCTACTTTCCGATTTTTATTTGCAGTCACTACAAATAAATATCAGAAAGTAGCTTAGCTGCTTTTCATTGAAAAATCAAAGGGGAACCTTTCAGCAGTACCTTTCTTCTAATTATCAGCCACATGGGTGCTGCAGCGAGTCAACAGTTAGAGGACGGGCTTCGAGATGCCCGCTGCAAAGCAGAAAGTGAAGGCAAAGATCAAGTGGAAGATATTTTATTCAATGACGACGAGGTAAAGCCTTCCTCTTTTTGAAGAGACCTCATCTCACTCCCTATAGTTTGTGAAAGTCCTTTTGGCCGTTTGGGATGACCTTGATCCTGAACGAAAAAAGCAGTTCAAGAGCTGTCATGTGAACGATAAAGTCCTATCTAAATCTATCACCGAACTCAGTCTTCCTACCAAAGTTCTCGAGCAACTGCTCTCTTGGAAAGCGCAGCCAGACACTTTTCTCGAAATTGACAGAAATTCTCAGCTTGAGAGGACCCATATCTTCGTTCAGGTCTACGTGCTGATATGCAATCTCGAAAACGACTACATAATAAACCAGATACGCCGGAGAATCCTGTTATTTATTCTCTACCGTGTGAAGTTCAAACTTGCCTCAGGCTCACGTCTGACACCTGTCCAATGGCCACGGTTGCTCAGTCTTGTCGTTCAATCGAGATTTGTGGACGACAAAAATTCTATTGAAAAGAATTTGACAAAATGGACATCAGCTGGGGCAAGGTACTCTACCTTCGCCGATGAATTGAATGGAATCGGCTCATTAGTTCTACTCCCATTCCATATCAGCTCCTTTCAGTAAGTACTCTCAAAGAGTCAAAGCGTCAGAGCCGCTGCTGATCAAACTCCAGATGGGAAAGAGAAATTACCATCAAAGGTCCCAAGCATGAAGAGATGGTGAGGTCTCTCAAACAAAAGGGCATTTGTGAAGAAGCTCGCAGGGAAATTTCAAGACCAAATCTATCTACAACCATTCATGAAATCGCTACTGAACTCTATGAGTATGTATGGAAAGAGTTTGACGGACCATTATGGTTGGATACCGTTCCCGGCAGCAGTTTAGGACTGTTGGCTGCAGCAGCAAAATCTGTCTCCAGTGGCCTGTGTCCCAGCCTGAAAGAAAGCGCTGTGGAGAGCAGCCAACAAGGCAACACGACGGCCTTCAACATCCAGAATCATGCACAGCAGGCAAACCAGCATTACATTGATAACATCGGTCCTACATTCCATACGCAGCAGATAACCCAACCTTACATCGATCCTACAATCCACGCGGCACAGAGATACCACGGCAACAACATCGATCCTGTATCCGATACACAACAGGCAATCCAACCTT